>Ga0315268_10000773_pt1 | contig 37293 bp, 29 predicted proteins | sample C1_top_MG_FD_204535 | JGI IMG/M metagenome (GOLD analysis project Ga0315268, IMG submission 204535) | Sediment microbial communities from Yellowstone Lake, YNP, Wyoming, USA - C1_top | ecosystem: Environmental > Aquatic > Freshwater > Lake > Sediment | place: USA: Wyoming | collected 2017-08-01
GAACGGGGGAGAAATTGGCTGAAAAGGTTGATTCACAATTGAATACAATCAGAAATAATCCGAGCTTGGTACGGTCATTCTTTGGACATCCAAGTGTCGCCTATATTTCTGACTTATGAGTAATTCTTGTCTGATTTCGCCCGAAAGCAGCTTCGGCAGCAGCGCGTCGCGCAGGGTGGAGAGGGTGCGGGATTGATGGAGGTTGGCAGTGATTTGTGCGTAGAGCGGCGCAACCTTTTCGGTGAAGGCAGCCATCAATTCTTTCGGCGGCAATACAACGCGAATCGGGCGGAAGTTTGTTTTGCTGATTTCGGCGAAGGTCGTGCCAGTGGCGCGGCTTTCTATTTCAGCCATGTTTGTCTGGCACCAGTTCAGCATAAAGAAATTTGAAGCCCGCTCATTACACTTGATTGCGATGAAACCCTGATTGATGGCAACGGGCATTGTGGCGATGGCAAGATAGCCAACTGGGGCGCGTGATGACAACAGGAGAGTTCCAGCGGGCAGCAGGCCGGAAGAAATCTTGGCGATGCCCGCGTCGGTAATTTTGCGGTCAGTGTCGAGGAGTATAGGTGCTTGGAGCGAAGAAAAATCTTTGGGTGTAGTCCAGTGATGTGTGCCGCCCTCCCAGAATTTTGGCTCTGCGGTGCTTGGTGTACCACCGCCGACGCATTCGACAACTTCGCCAACCGGCTCAACTGTCCACCCTTGCGGTATGTGCCCGAGTAGCGTGTCTTGAAAGTGTGCGGAAAAAAGTGCGGCGGTAGCCACATCGAGGCCAGCAGGTTTGCGGCCATCGAGTTTGGCGCGAACGGGGTCGAAATCTACGAACCAGCTCTGGAACAGCGCCCGCGCCATCGCCTCCAGTGTCGCGTTCATCCGCCGGTTCAATTCGATCTTGTCATCCAGCGTGCCGAGGATGTGCGCGATGGCTTTTTGTTCGGGGATGGGTGGCGATGGAATTTCCAATTCCTCAATCATTGTCTTCGTCAGCGCGGGCCGAGTCGCACCCGCTGACGCCAACGCCAGCAATCGAGATTGGTATTCTTGCGAAACCAAAACGTAGCGAAGAAATCGAGCATCAAGAGAAATGTGATGTGGTCTGATAATAGCCACATGCTGATTCACCCGCGCTGGCAAAACGTCTGCGGCGACTTGGCAGCAACGAGCAACCGAATCACCAGTGATATTCAACAAGACATCGTTCGGCCTCACCTCGACGTTTCGGAGTTCGGCAGATTGGGCTTCGTCGATGTAAACAAGGCCGTCCCGATGGAAGCCATCGTTGTAAATGTTTTGGCTTCGAATGAGCGAAGTCGCGCCCCCTTTGTAAGCATCTTTGCCTCCTTGCGGAGTCGCTCCACTACCAATCTTCACGCAGACATCGCGGAGTCGAATGGTATCCTCAACCCCGTAGGTTGGGTTAGCGGCTTCTTCGCGTAACCCAACGTCGCCATGCGCCGATACGTTGTTCGTCGGGTTACGCCCTGACGGACTAACCCGACCTACGTTTGCCGCGTTGACTGCGTGCTTACGCATCCCCGCGCCCCGCCTGCACCACCACATACGCCCGCTCTATCTCGCGATGAAAACTTTCCGGGATATGCGCCCAATCCACCAGATCCACGCGGATGGGTAGGTTGCTTTCCACCATGGCTTCTTTCGCTTCCCATATCTGCGGCGTTTCCTGTTTCAGATCGGCTGGCTGGCGCACGACCAGATCAAGGTCGCTGGCTTCGTGCCCGTCGCCGTTGACGCGGCTGCCGTAAGCCCACACCTCTGTTTGTGGCAGATGCTGGTGCAGCAGTTCGCGCAGCAATGCCAAATGCTGCGGCTGCATATCCAGCCGTTCCAGCGCCAGTTCAGGCATTGCCTTTCCCTTCGCTGTAGCGCTCACGCAAGACGGCTTCCAGCCGCGTTACATCGGTGATGAAGTTAGGGATCAGATTCAGCGTTTCTTTGGCGAAGCCTTCGCCGTAGTCATGCGCGGTGCTGTTGCGGTTGTCGCGATAGGCGAACCAGCGCTCCACTTCTTCCAGCGTCATCAGGCCGTGGGTGGCGGACAGACGCAGCACGTCTTTGATGGGGGTGTTGTCCAATTTTTTTGCGCCGTAACCATAATCGCGCAGGGCTTTTTTTATCAGCTTGAAGCTGGTTTCCTGCGCCAGCTCGTAGCCTTTGACGATGGCGTTGCGGTAGATTTCCTGGTCTATGCTGTCCGGCGCGGCCTGCTCAAAAAAAGTGAGCGATGAGCGCAGGGTTTGGATGCAGCGCTTGAGGTGGTCGGTATTCAGATTCATCATGATGTTTGCTCCAACGCATGGCCCAGGCTCGCCAAGTTATGTTTGATTTGTTTTTCTAGTTTTGCGGACTCGGCGAATTGCTCATTCAGTTCGGCCACAAGGCGGGTCATCTTTTCCTCAAAGGGTTCGCCGTCGTCTTCGATTTCTTCGGCACCAACGTAACGGCCCGGCGTGAGCACGTGGCCGTGCTTGCGGATGTCGTCGAGCTTCGCGGCCTTGCAGAAGCCGGGGATGTCGCGGTATTCGGCGGTTCTACCCCCATCCCGACCTTCCCCCTGCAAGGGGGAAGGAGTGAGAGGATCGCCGCGCCATGCGTGGTAGGTGCCGGCGATCTTCGCGACATCCTCGTCGGTCAATTCGCGATGCACACGGTCGACCAGCGTGCCCATTTTGCGCGCGTCGATGAATAGCGTCTCTCCACGACGGTCACGGAAGCGGCCGTTCTTTTTGTTGCGCGCGAGGAACCACAAGCACACCGGAATCTGCGTCGAGTAAAAGAGCTGACCCGGCAGCGCGACCATGCAGTCCACGAGATCGGCTTCGATAATGGCTTTGCGAATCTCGCCTTCGCCCGACTGATTGGAGGACATCGAGCCGTTGGCGAGCACGAAGCCCGCGAGCCCGGTTGGCGCAAGGTGGTAAATGAAGTGTTGCACCCAAGCGTAGTTGGCGTTGCCTGCGGGCGGCACGCCGTAGACCCAGCGTTTGTCATTCTTCAACAGCTCGCCGCGCCAGTCGCTGTCGTTGAAGGGCGGGTTGGCGAGCACATAGTCGGCCTTGAGGTCGGGGTGCGCGTCGTTGTGAAAGGCGTCACCGTGGCCGATCTGTGCATCGATGCCGCGGATGGCGAGGTTCATCTTTGCAAGACGCCAGGTGGTGTAGTTGGACTCCTGACCGTAGATCGAAATGTCGCCGAGCTTGCCGCTGTGTGCCTCGATAAACTTCTCACTGCTGACGAACATGCCGCCCGAGCCGCAGCAGGGGTCGTAGACGCGCCCCTTGTAAGGCGCGAGCATCTCTACCAGCACGCGCACCACACGCGAAGGCGTGTAGAACTGGCCGCCGCTCTTGCCCTCGGCGCTGGCGAAGCGCGCGAGAAAATATTCGTAAACGCGGCCGAGCGTATCTTTGGCGCGGTCAACCCTCACCGCTGAATCCGCCCTCTCCCCCGGCCCCTCTCCCGCTTGCGGGCGAGGGGAGGAAAATGCGATGTCGCTGACCAGGTTGATGATCTGACCGAGCCGCTGTTTATCGAGACCGGGGCGGGCGAAGTCCTTGGGCAGCACGCCCTTGAGTGAGGTATTGTCGCGCTCAATCGCGCTCATCGCATCATCGACCAACTGGCCGATGGTCGGCTGCGGCGCCATCGACTTCAGATATTTCCAACGCGCCTCAGGCGGCACCCAAAAGATACTGACGGCGCGATACTCGTCCGGATCCTCTGGGTCGGCGCCTTTTGCCTTTTGTGCGTCGAGTTCGGCATGTTTGGCCTCGAAGGCGTCGGAGATGTACTTCAGGAAGATCAAGCCGAGGACGACGTGCTTATACTCTGCTGCATCCATGTTGTTGCGCAGACCGTCGGCCATCTGCCAGAGCTTGGCTTCAAAGCCGAGATTGGCGCCGGTGTCGTTGTTCTTCGTTGTAGCTTTCGCCATCAGACATCCCTGAATTTTCTATTAGAGGTAGGCCATGCCGAAAAAACATGGGCGACGAAAGGGAATGCTAGCAGATTTCGACAAATTACTCGCTAATGCGGAAAGCGTGCGTGTGTAATGACTGCACTTGGCACATTTCGGACGGTGGCTCCCATGAAAATTCCACAGCCCATTCCGAGTTTCGGAACTGTGATCAGTCTCAAGCGCAAGAGGAATTTCAATAGTCAATCCTGTGTACTCGAAAAAACAGTTCTATTGCTTGCGATACCCGCACTGTCTCCGACGATCACTTGGGGTAATGCCAATTCACCAAATGGATGGTTCCATAACTGATGGTTGAGGCCAGCGTAGCAGAGGGAGTAGAATCGCCCCCTTGCGCGGTTTGGCCAATCAGTAAATCGGTGAAAGAATAATCAGGATGGACATTGCGGGTGTATTGCCTTTGGATGTTGCTGGCATTGCCATTGCGTTTTGGCTGGCGCTGGGACTGCTGGGGTTGGCGCTGCAGCGCAGCCCGCATCTCATCGTCAATGTCATTTTTCCTGCCGGCGCAATCGTTTCGCTGGTGCTTGCCGCAACCGGTTTGTGGGCGCTTGGTGAGCTTGCCAGCTATGCCGTCTTGCCGCTGGGTCTGCCGGATCTGCCGTTTCATCTTCGTCTCGATCCTCTTTCCGCGTTTTTCCTGATCCTGCTGGGCGGCGCATCGTTCGGCGTGTCGCTGTTCAGCGCCGGTTATTTCAAATCCATGCAGGGCAATACGCTGGGCTTGCTGTGCCTGGAATATCATCTGTTCCTGGCCGGCATGGCTTTGGTGTTGCTGGCCGACGATGCCTATATGTTCATGGTGGCGTGGGAGACGATGGCCTTGTCTTCCTATTTTCTGGTTACCACCGACCACAATGTTCCCGACATCCGCAAGGCGGGCTTTTTGTATCTGCTGATCGCGCACGTCGGGGCGATCGCGATCCTGCTCAGCTTCGGCGTGATGCAGGGCGGTCATGGCATCGGCGCTTACACTTTTGCGGCGATGCGGGAGGCGCATCTGCCGGCGTTCTGGTCGTCGGTGGCGTTTCTGCTGGCGTTGTTCGGCTTCGGCGCGAAAGCTGGCATATTGCCGCTGCACGTCTGGTTGCCCGAAGCCCATCCTGCCGCGCCTTCGCCGGTTTCCGCATTGATGAGCGGCATCATGCTGAAAACGGCGATCTACGGCATTCTGCGCGTCACCTTCGATCTGCTCGATGTGCAGCAATGGTGGTGGGGTGTGCTGGCATTGGCGCTGGGTCTGATCACCGCGATTTTCGGCGTGATGTTCGCCGCGGTGCAGGGCGACATGAAGCGGTTGCTGGCTTATTCCTCGATCGAGAACATCGGTCTGATGCTGGTGGGTATCGGCCTGGCCATCATCTTCCATGTCTATGGCAAGGACGCGCTGGCGGCACTGTCGTTGACCGCGACGCTGTACCACAGCCTGAACCACGCGTTCTTCAAGAGCCTGCTGTTCGTCGGCACGGGCTCGATCCTGCATGCGACCGGCGAACGAAACATGGGGCGGATGGGTGGACTGATCCATCACATGCCGTGGGTCGCCGCGCTGATGCTGGTCGGCGTGCTGTCCATCTCCGGCCTGCCGCCCTTCAACGGTTTCGTTTCGGAATGGCTGTTGTTGCAGGCGTTCCTGCTGTCGCCGGGCTTGCCCAACAACTACATCAACATGCTGATACCGGTGGCGGCCGCGGTGATTGCGCTGGCCGCCGCGTTGGCTGCCTATGTGATGGTGAAATTCTACGGCATCATTTTCCTCGGCCAGCCGCGCGGGGAGGCACGTGAACCCGCGCACGATGCCGGACTGTTCGAACGCATCGGACTGGGCTGGCTCGCGCTGGGTTGCGTGGTGCTGGGTCTGGCGCCGGTATTTGTGGTGCATCAAATTGATCTGGTGACCAAAATATTGGTCGGACGCGGGCTGGGCAATGCCGCCGCCGGTTGGCTGTTCCTTGCCCCGGTCGATATCGAGCGGGCCAGCTACAGCCCGGTGTATTTCCTGCTGGCGGTGATGGGCGTGATGCTGGTGACCGCATTGGTGGTGCATTATTTCTATCACGGCCGGCTGCGCCGCGGCCCGGCCTGGGACTGCGGTTTCCCGGCGCAAACTTCGCGCATGCAGGATACCGCCGAAGGATTCGGCCAGCCGATCCGGCGCATCTTCGAACCGTTCTTCCGCATTGAAAGGGAATTGCCGAGCGCGTTCGATACGCACCCGCGCTATCACGGCCGCAGCGATGACCGCATCTGGTTTGCGCTGTATCTGCCGATCAAGCGCGCCACCGAAAAACTCTCTTCCTGGGTATCGTTGTTGCAGCATGGGCGCATCCATCTGTATCTGACCTATACCTTTGTCACGCTGGTCGTGCTGCTGGCGTTCGTGTGATGGGAAACATAAACCAACCCACGGGTATCCTGTTCCTTCAAGGTAGGGATCGCGGTAAATTTATTCCCGGAAAAAACGTAGGGTTGGTGAACAGATAACATGGATCAAGCCCTCGGCATCTTGTTTCAACTTTACCAGTCGCTGCTGGTGGTGCTGCTCGCGCCGCTGCTGACGGGCTGGGTGAACCAGTGCCGCGCCTGGCTGCAAAACCGCTCCGGTCCGGGCGTGATGCAACCCTATCGCACGTTGCGCAAGCTGTTTCACAAGGATGCGGTGATGGCCTATAACGCTTCGCCGCTGTTTCGCGTCACGCCCTATATTTTGTTCGGCTGCATGTGGCTGGCGGCGGCGATCATTCCGATCATCGCGGTGGATCTGCCGTTTTCGCCCGCCGCCGATGTGATCGCCTTGGTCGGTGTATTTGCCCTGGCGCGGGTGTTCATCGCCCTCGCCGCGATGGATATCGGCACCGCCTTCGGCACGCTCGGTGCGCGGCGCGAGATGCTGGTGTCGTTCCTTGCTGAACCGGCCTTGCTGATGGTGCTCTTCACCGCCTCGCTGATCAGCCACTCGACGCAGTTGCCGCGCATCGTGGAGGCGCTTGCGCATCACCAGTTTATTTTGTTTCCCAGCCTCGCCTTTGCCGGATTGGCCTTCGTGATCGTGCTGCTGGCCGAAAACGCGCGCATCCCGGTGGACAATCCCGGCACGCATCTGGAACTGACCATGATCCACGAGGCGATGATCCTGGAATATTCGGCGCGCCACCTGGCGCTGGTGGAGTGGGCGAGCAGCCTCAAGCTGTTCGCCTATATTTCCATCGGCATCGCGCTGTTCTTTCCCTACGGCATTGCCGAAGTAGGGGCCATGGCTGGAAATTGGGGGAGCGCGCTGCCGCTGGCGATCATCGCGCTGCTGGTGAAATTGGTATTGGCCGGCGCCGCACTGTCTTTGCTGGAAGCGCTGCTCGCCAAGATGCGCATCTTCCGCGCGCCGGAGTTTTTGGGCACCGCGTTCCTGCTGGCGGTGCTGGGTTTGCTGATCCATTTTTTACTGGGCGCGTAACAAAAAACAGTTGTCCGCATAACCAGCGACTTGGCTGGCGTATTTTGATAGCCTAGTCGAATGGCTAGTAGTTACACCAGATTACACAGATTAACCAAGATTAAACACTGACAATCCATTACGACCATGCATTCTGTAGGAGCGCAATTCATTGCGCGATAGGTTGACCACAAAATCGCCCGATGAATCGGGCTCCTACGGGTGCCCGGCCTAGGTTTTTTGGACGTGGAAGATACAAGCTTTACAGATGCAACGAAAATCTGCGTAAATCTGTGTAATCTGCGGATTCGATCGCTTTATAAGGATAACGATGAGTTACAGCATTCAAATCATCAACCTGCTCGCATCCATGCTGCTGCTGATCGCGTTTGCGATGCTGTCGCAACGGCGCATATTGTCCCTGATCAATTTGTTCGCCTGGCAGGGGCTGGTGTTGTCGCTCAGCACCTTTGTGGTGGCGTACTCGACGGATCAGCACCATTTGTATTATTCCGCCGGGCTGACGCTGCTGCTCAAGGTGTTGTTTCTACCGTGGCTGCTGCATCGCCTGATACGCAAGTTGAACGTGAAGTGGGACGTGGAAACGCTGATCAACATTCCCACCACGATGCTGGTCGGCATCGGGCTGGTGATTTTTGCCTTCAACCTGGCCGCGCCGATTTCGCAACTCTCCGAGAGCATCACGCGCGGCCTGATCGGCATCGCGCTGGCCAGCGTGCTGCTGTCGCTGCTGATGATGTTGACGCGGCGCAAGGCCGTCCCGCAGGTGGTCGGTTTCCTTGCGATGGAAAACGGGCTGTTCTTTGCCGCGACCAGCGCCACGCACGGGATGCCGCTGGTGGTGGAACTGGGCATCGCGCTGGACGTGCTGGTGGCGACATTTATTTTCGGCATATTTTTCTTCCAGATACGCGAGACCTTCGACAGTCTGGACATCAGCCACATGGAAAAACTCAAGGATGATTGATTTACAATTAATGGCGCTGTTGCTCACCCCGTTGACGGGAGGCCTGCTGCTGGCTGCATTCGGCTCGCGCCACTGGGCGGCGGAACTTAATTCGCTGATGAGCTTCTGCACGTTTGTCGCGGCGGTGGTGCTGACGATACGCGTGATCGAAGCGGGGCCGCAGGTCGCGTTCGGCGAGGAATTCTTCATCGACCAGTTCAACGTGTTCCTGGTCGCGCTGACCGCATTCGTCGCGTTCACCACTTCGCTGTTCTCGCGACCCTATATGCGCATCGAACAGCATCACGGCAAGCTCACCACGCCGATGCTGCATCTGTACTACAGCATGTACCAGATGTTCACGCTGGCGATGCTGGTGGCGCTGACCTCCAACAACATGGGCATCATCTGGGTGGCGATGGAGGCGGCCACGCTGACCACCGTGCTGCTGGTCAGCCTGTACCGCACGCCGGCCAGCATCGAGGCGGCGTGGAAATATTTCATCCTGTGCGGGGTGGGCATCGCGCTCGCGCTGTTCGGCACCATCCTGCTGTATTTCGCCGCCGAGCGCGTGCTCGGCGAAGGGGGCACGGCCCTGCTGTGGACGCACTTGAACCAGGTCAAAGGCGGGCTTGAGCCCACGGTGCTCAAGCTGGCGTTCGTGTTTCTGCTGGTCGGCTATGGCACCAAGATAGGCCTGGTGCCGCTGCACAGCTGGTTGCCGGATGCCCACGCGGAAGGTCCCACGCCGGTCTCAGCGGTGCTCTCGGGCCTGTTGCTGAACGTCGCGTTGTGCGCGGTGATGCGTTGCAAGGTTTTGGTGGACGGTTCCCTTGGCACTGACTTCGCGGGGGGCACACACTTCGCCGGCAACCTGATGATGGGATTCGGCCTGTTGTCGGTGGTGGTCGCCGCATTGTTCCTTTCGCGGCAAAAAGACATCAAGCGCATGTTCGCCTATTCTTCCATCGAGCACATGGGGCTGGTCACGTTTGCTTTCGGTATGGGCGGACCGGTGGCCACGTTCGCGGCGATGCTGCACATGACCGTGCACTCGCTGACCAAGTCGGCAATCTTTTTCGCGGTCGGTCACGCGGTGCAAAAAGCCGGCACGCAGCAGATGAAAAACATACGCGGCATGATGCAGGTCAGTCCCACGGTGGGCTGGGGGCTGATGCTCGGCACGCTGGCAATTCTGGGTATGCCGCCGTTCGGCATATTCGCCAGCGAATTCCTGATCATCACCACCGCGATGCACGACTATCCGTGGACCACGCCGTTCCTGCTGATCGCGATGGGCATCGCTTTCGCCGCCATTTTCGGCAAGGTTCAGCCGATCGTGTTCGGCGAAACCACGGTGCGCCGCCTGCCACACCAGCCGGCGCTGATCCCGGTGTTTGCGCACCTGCTGCTGGTGTTGATACTCGGGCTGTATATGCCGCCCTATCTGGCTGACTGGTACCGCCAGGCGGCGGCCTTGCTGGGGGGGTAAACAATATGACGATGAACCATAATGTAGGATGGGTGGAGCGCAGCGATACCCATCAATGTCGTAACCCATCAAAGCTAAAACGATGGGTATCGCTGCGCTCCACCCATCCTACGCAAAGCAAATAACAATGCCCATCACCCATCCCAATCTGCACCTGACCAAACTTCCCGGCGCGATTCCCGCGTGGTCTGGCGAGATCATGCCCGGCGATTTGCAGCCGGTCTGCCAGCTTGTGCAGGACGGCGGCGGGAGGCTGGTGGCATTGTGGGGCAGCGATGCCCGCGGCGATGTGCGAGAACGGGGCAACGGATATACTTTGCATCTCGCGCTGGTCAATGAGGCGGGCTTGATTTGCTTGAGTGTGCCATTGTCTGCCGGGCAGCCCGGCTATCCGGATGTCAGCGGGATTTTTCCGGCGGCTAACCGCATGCAACGCGCGGCATATGACCTGCTCGGCATTTACGCGCACGAAGGCCAGGACCATCGCAAATGGTTGCGCCACGGTGCGTGGCACAGCGGCAGCTTTCCGCTGCGCAAGGATTTCGACGCTGTGCAAAGTCGCACCGATGAAGCGGACGCTTACCCCTTCGTGCAGGTGGAAGGGCGGGGCGTGCATGAAATACCGGTCGGGCCGGTACATGCGGGCATCATCGAGCCGGGGCACTTCCGCTTTTCCGTGGTCGGGGAAAATCCGCTGCGCCTTGAGGAACGTCTGGGCTACGTTCACAAAGGCATCGAAAAACGTTTCGAAAGCATGAGCCTGCAACAGGGCGCAAAACTTGCCGGACGGGTGAGCGGCGACAGCACGGTCGCTTATGCCTGGGCTTATGCGATGGCTGCGGAAAGCATCGCCGCCGTCACGCCGCCGGATCGCGCGTTGTGGCTGCGCGCGCTGTTTCTCGAGCGCGAACGCATCGCCAACCATCTGGGCGATCTCGGTTATCTGGGCAACGATGTCGCGCTGTCGTTCGGTTTTACGCAGTTCTGGATTTTGAAGGAGCAGGTGTTGCGCAACAATGCGGCGCTGTTCGGCCATCGTTACCTGATGGACAAGATCATTCCGGGCGGTGTTGCCGCAGACTTGGCGGAATCCGGCAAACAAACGCTGCTCGAAGAATGCACCATGCTGGAACGCGAAGTACGCCTGTTGCGCGGCATCTACGACGAACATGCCGGGGTGCAGGATCGCTTTATCGGCACCGGACGCGTGGCGCCGAAACTGGCCGCGCAGCTTGGGCTATGCGGCCTGGCCGGGCGCGCTAGCGCACAGTCCTGGGATGCGCGCGTGCAGTTTCCCTGCGCGCCCTATGACAAGCTGGACGTGCAGATGGCGACCTATCGCAACGGCGATGTCGCGGCGCGCGTCATCGTGCGCTTCGACGAGTTGTTCGAATCGTTGCGCTTGCAGCGCGAGATCGTGGCTCATCTGATACACGACAGCGGGTCGGCCATACCGCTGGCAGAACTGCCCGCGCATGGTTTCGGTGTGGGCATGGTGGAAGGCTGGCGCGGCGAGGTTATGGTTGCGATCCACACCGATGCGCAAGGCAATCTCGCGCGCGTGCATCCGCATGACCCATCCTGGCAAAACTGGCCGGTGCTGGAACACGCCGTGCTGGGCAACATCGTGCCGGATTTTCCGCTCATCAACAAATCATTTAACCTGAGTTACTCGGGGCAAGACCTGTAGAGGCCACCCATATGTACCAGCTCCTCAAACAGATCATCAAGACAGGCATCAAGACAGAAGCCGCGCCGCTGCCGGATGAGGCAATGCGTGTCCAGTCACAGCGGCTACAGGAAGAAATCCTGCACGTGTTTGGCAGCGCGCTGAACATACGCCATGTCGATGCGGGATCATGCAACGGCTGCGAACTGGAGATCCACGCGGTCAACAATGCCTATTACAACATCGAAGGACTGGGTATCAAATTTGTCGCCAGCCCGCGCCATGCGGACATGCTGCTGGTCACCGGCCCGGTGTCGCGCCACATGGCGACCGCGCTCAAACGCACCTTTGATGCCACGCCGGAGCCCAAGCTGGTGGTGGCGATCGGCGAGTGCGCCTGCGATGGCGGAATCTTTTCTCCTGAGGGCGGGGGCGAGAGCTATGCCAGTTGCGGAAAAGTTTCCAACGTGATTCCGGTGGACGTGGTGGTGAGCGGATGCCCGCCCGCGCCCGTCGCGATACTGCAGGGCATACTCACCGCGATCAGCGCGCAGAAATAGCGGTCGTCGTTCCCAAATAATCCATCGGACGAAACATCTTCCGTGGCCTGCGCGCGAAAAGAAAAAGGACGGCAGTTGCCGTCCTTTTTTCAACCTGACCAGATCCGATCAGGGGATGGGTTTGCTTTCCAGATCGTCCCTGGAGGCGTTAATGAAGCCGAATGAGGCATAGGCGTCCTGGCCGCTGCCGGATCGCAGGAAAGCCAGGTACTTGCTCGCGGCTTCCTGATGCTTGCTGGCGGTCAGCATGCCGATGGCGTAGGACACTTCGTTGATCAGGCTGTCTTCAGGCGGCAGCTTCACGGCGTCGACCGCTATACCTTCTTTCAGCGCATTTCTGGTTTCGGTCGCCCAGACGATACCCACGTCCACCGTACCGGCTTTAATGCCGTCGGGAATCTCGCGGTGATGTACCGAAGTAAAGTGCACGTTGGGTGTCGGATCGCAGGACTTGCATTCCTTGCCGCCTGAAAGCTTGTCCCACAGCTTGTGGTTCTGCAGCACCTTCTTGGCGTAAAAGGTCATGATGCCCTCGGTAACCGGGTTGGGCAGCATGATCTTCAGGTCGTCCCGGCTCAGGTCGTCGATGCCCTTGATCTTCCTGGGGTTGCCCTTCGCCACCATGAACTCCAGCGCGTTGTGGGTGTAAATCATGTAATTGTTCATTTTACCCTTGCTCTTGAGGGTCTTCAGGTGTCCGAGGTCGACCGAGGCGTAGATGTCCGGCTGCATCGCGTAGTCCTTGCCCTCGTAGTTCCATCCGCCCTTGTTGATGGCTTTAAGAATGACACCGGGAGGCAGCGTGATCACGGCGACGTTGCCGGCTTCGGGATGTGCTTTCTGGAATGCGTGGATCACGTCTTCCATGGCGAAAAACTGGTTGCCCGCGAGCCACAGAGTGAGGTTCGCGTCGCTGTTCATTTTCTCCAGCGCGTGGGTGCCTTTGACGACCTTGCCGTCTGTGTAGAATATCCGCAGGTCGTTGTCCTTGTTGGGAGGGACGACTTCAAATGCAGATGCCGCTGCAGCCGGCTTCTGGGCGTCTTCGGCGTGAGACTGGCTGGCGAGCAAGCCAAGAGCGGTCAGTGCGGATAATGCAATGCGTGATAGGTGCATGTTTTTCTCCTCCTTGTGTGGGTACAGATAATTATTTTTGTAATGGGATGACAAGGCTGGTGGCTGGATGCTGCGTCACCCATAGCCTGTTGATACTATATCATTATTATTTGACGCGCATTCCGGGTTGTGCGCCGTCATCCGGGCTGAGGATGAACAGTCCGGGCGCGTCTCCGGAAGCCGCCAGCACCATGCCTTCCGACAGGCCGAACTTCATCTTGCGCGGTGCGAGATTGGCAACCATCACTGTCATGCGCCCCTTGAGCTTTTCGGGATCGTATGCCGATTTGATGCCGGCGAATACCGTGCGCGGCTTTTCCTCGCCGATGTCCAGCGTCAGCTTCAACAGCTTCTCTGCGCCTTCCACATGCTCGGCGTTGACGATCCTCGCCACACGCAAATCGACCTTGCTGAACTCGTCGATTGAAATGGTTTCGGCGATCGGCGCAATGGCGTGCTGCTGCGCTTCGGCGTGGCGCGCTGGTGAATGAATGTCTGTGACAGGTTCCAAGGATTGTTTGTTGGCTTCGATCATGGCGTCTATTTGTTTTTGGTCAATGCGGATCATCAGGTGCTGGTAAGGGTTTATAGTGTGCCCAAGTAGTAAGGTTTGTGTGTTATTCCACTGTAGCGGGGGAACATTCAAAAAAGATTCTACATTTTTTGCCAATGTGGGTAGAACTGGCTTGAGGTACAAAGTGAGAAAACGGAATGCATTTAGGGCGACAGTGCAAACTCGATGAAGGTTTTCATTGTTCTCTTCATTTCGAGCCATCTCCCAAGGTTTGTAGGCGTCCACATATTGATTGGCTTCGTCGGACAGTGCCATTATTTCACGTATGGCTTTGGCGAAATCCCTACTTTCGTAAAGAGAGCGAATATTTTCTGCTGACGTTTGTAGCTTTTGAATAAACATAAACTCATTTCCTTCGGCATCCTCCCCAAAAAAATTGAATTGCGCTTTAGGTTGTAATTCTTTTGCTTTTATACCCGCACTGAGTTCCAAATTTAAGCTTAAATCAGGGTTTAAGAGATGAGCATATTTTTTAATACTTGGGATTTCCGAGCACAGTTTTCCATTGAATCGTTTGGTAATAAACCCCGCACAGCGGCTCGCAATATTGATGTACTTGCCGATCAGATCACTGTTCACCTTCGCCACGAAGTCTTCGAGATTCAGGTCGATGTCTTCCATCGTGCCATTCAGTTTTGCGGCGTAGTAGTAGCGCAAATATTCCGGATTGAGTCCCTGCTTGAGATAACTGTCTGCGGTGATGAACGTGCCGCGCGACTTGCTCATCTTCTCGCCGTTGACGGTCAGGAAGCCGTGCGCGAACAGTTTGGTGGGCGTGCGGAAACCGGCGTGTTGCAGCATCGCCGGCCAGAACAGCGCGTGAAAATACAAAATGTCCTTGCCGATGAAGTGGTACAGCTCGGCCTTGGAATCAGGCTTCCAGTATTCGTCGAACATCCGCAACCCACCCCGGCCCTCCCTTGTCAGGGAGTGAGCAGGCGGCTCCTCCCCTGACAAGGGGAGGTTGGGAGGGGTTAACTTTTCGCACAGCATCCTGAAGCTGCCCATATAGCCGACCGGCGCGTCCAGCCATACATAGAAGTATTTGCCCGGCGCATCGGGGATCTCGAAGCCGAAATAGGGCGCATCGCGCGAGATGTCCCAGTCGGTGAGTTTGTTTTCGCCTTCCGCGCCCAGCCATTCCTGCATCTTGTTGGCTGCTTCGGGTTGCAGAGAACCGCTGCGCGTCCATTCGCGCAGGAATTGCTGGCAGGTGTCGGCGGAAAGCTTGAAGAAATAGTGGTCGGAGTTGCGCAATTCCGGTTTGGCACCCGACACGGCGGAGTAAGGGTTGATCAGATCGGTGGGCGCGTAGGCCGCGCCGCATACTTCGCAATTGTCGCCGTACTGATCCTTTGCGTGGCACTTCGGGCATTCTCCCTTGATGAAGCGGTCCGGCAAAAACATGTTCTTGAGCGGGTCGTAGAACTGTTCGATGGAACGCACCTCGATCAAGCCGGCTGCCTTGAGTTTGCGATAGATGGACTCGGCGTATTCCCGGGTCTCGGCGCTGTTGGTGCTGCCGTAATGGTCGAATGCTACATGGAAGCCGTCGAAGTCCGCCTTGTGTTCCTTGCCTACGCGTTCTATCAACTGTTCCGGGGTGATGCCTTCCTTCTCGGCGCGCAGCATGATCGGCGTGCCGTGGGTGTCGTCGGCGCACACGTAGTGGCAAGTGTTCCCCTGCATCTTCTGGAAGCGCACCCAGATGTCGGTCTGGATGTATTCGACCAGGTGGCCGAGGTGGATGCTGCCGTTGGCGTAGGGTAATGCCGAGGTGACGAGGATTTTTCTGTTGGACATTGTGAACCAGACGAAATGCTATCAAGGCGGGGATTTTAGCAAATCGCGCGCGACAGCGGCGAATTGGTTAAAATCGCGACCTTGCAAATTAGTTTAGAGGAGCAAGGTACAAGGTACAAGGTTCAAGATTCAAGGACAAAGGATTGCGCATTTCCTTGAAACTTTCACCTTTCGCCTTTCACCTGAATTTTATGAGCATCAAGTCAGACAAATGGATACGCCGCATGGCGGAACAGCACAAAATGATCGAACCGTTCGAGCCGAACCAGGTGAAGGAAGTCGACGGCAAACGCATCGTATCTTATGGCACATCCAGCTACGGCTACGATATCCGCTGTTCCAACGAATTCAAGCTGTTCACCAATATCAACAGCACCATCGTCGACCCGAAGAATTTCGACCCGAGTTCCTTCGTCGAGGTCACTGCCAATTATTGCATCATCCCGCCCAACTCGTTCGCGCTGGCGCGCACCGTGGAATATTTCCGCATCCCGCGCAGTGTATTGACCATCTGCCTGGGCAAGTCCACCTACGCGCGCTGCGGCATCATCGTCAACGTCACGCCGTTCGAGCCCGAGTGGGAAGGTTATGTGACGCTGGAGTTTTCCAACACCACCCCGCTGCCCGCGAAGATTTACGCCAATGAAGGTGTGGCGCAAGTGCTGTTCTTCGAGGGCGATGAAGTCTGCGAGACGTCCTATAAAGATCGCGGCGGCAAGTATCAGGGGCAGGTTGGCGTGACCTTGCCCAAGATGTGAAGCATCACATCGGCCAGGGATTAACACCGATGAAACACGGATAAAATCGCCCTGTTCCTATCCGTGAAAATCCGTGTGTATCCGTGGCTGGATATTTCCCCAGTCCTTATGTCCAGCCTGGATAAGTTAACTTTCCCCGTTGCCGGAAAAATCTGCGACAATCCGCGCCAATTCGTTATCCCCGCCCAATCAGCCATCCCCAAAGGGAGCAAACTATGAAATTCAGGTTTAGTTCCGGCATCACATTGGCCTTCGGCAAATATGAGCCTGCACTGAAACTTTGTTTAGTGCCTCGAATAACTGGCCGTGGGTATTCCCGTTACCATCCCGGAAGGAGTGCAGCATGAAATTTCGTTTTCCTATTATCATCATCGATGAAGACTTCCGTTCCGAGAATGCCAGCGGCTTGGGTATCCGCGCCCTGGCCGAAGCCATTGAAAAAGAGGGGATGGAGATCCTCGGCGTCACCAGTTATGGCGACCTGACTTCGTTCGCGCAGCAGCAGAGCCGCGCCTCGGCGTTTTTGCTGTCGATCGACGATGAGGAATTCGGCGCGGGCAGCAAGGAGGAAACCGAGGTCGCGCTGAAAAGTCTGCGCGCCTTCGTCGAGGAGATCCGCTTCAAGAACGCCGACATCCCGATTTACCTGTACGGCGAGACGCGCACTTCGCGGCACATCCCGAACGACATCCTGCGCGAGCTGCACGGTTTCATCCACATGCACGAGGACACGCCGGAATTCGTGGCGCGCCACATCATCCGCGAGGCGCGCTCGTATCTGGATTCGCTGGCGCCGCCGTTCTTCCGCGCCTTGTTGCACTACGCGCAGGATGGTTCCTACTCGTGGCACTGCCCGGGACACTCGGGCGGCGTGGCGTTTTTGAAATCGCCGGTCGGGCAGATGTTCCACCAGTTCTTCGGCGAGAACATGCTGCGCGCCGACGTGTGCAATTCGGTGGACGAACTCGGCCAGTTGCTCGATCACACCGGCCCGGTCGCAGCCTCGGAGCGCAATGCCGCGCGCATTTTCAATGCCGATCATTTGTTCTTCGTCACCAACGGCACTTCCACTTCCAACAAGATCGTGTGGCATTCGACCGTCGCGCCGGATGACATCGTGGTGGTGGACCGCAATTGCCATAAATCCATATTGCACGCGATCATCATGACCGGCGCGGTGCCGGTATTCCTCACGCCGACGCGCAATCACTATGGCATCATCGGGCCGATCCCGAAGTCCGAATTCGAGCCGCAAAGCATCCAGCGCAAGATCGATGCGAATCCGTTCATCAAGGACAAGACCAAGAAGCCGCGCATTCTGACCATTACCCAGAGCACCTACGACGGCATCGTCTACAACGTGGAAATGCTGAAGGAGATGCTGGACGGGCGCATCGACACGCTGCACTTCGACGAAGCCTGGCTGCCACACGCGGCTTTCCATGATTTTTACAAGGACATGCACGCCATCGGCAAATACCGGCCGCGCGCCAAGGAGTCGATGATTTTCTCCACACAGTCCACGCATAAATTGCTGGCGGGGTTGTCGCAGGCCTCGCAGATTCTGGTGCGCGAGTCGGAGAGCCGCAAGTTGAACAAACATATTTTTAACGAAGCCTATCTGATGCACACTTCCACCAGTCCGCAGTACGCCATCATCGCATCGTGCGACGTGGCGGCGGCGATGATGGAGCCGCCCGGCGGCACGGCGCTGGTGGAGGAATCCATTGCCGAGGCGCTGGATTTCCGCCGCGCGATGCGCAAAGTGGATGATGAATTCGGCCAGGACTGGTGGTTCAAGGTGTGGGGACCGGACATTCTTGCCGAAGAGGGCATCGGTTCGCGCGAAGACTGGGTGCTGCATACCGACGACAAATGGCATGGTTTCGGCAAGCTGGCCACCGGTTTCAATATGCTCGATCCGATCAAGGCGACCATCATCACTCCAGGCCTGGATGTGGACGGCGACTTTTCCGACAATGGCATACCCGCTTCGATGGTCACCAAATATCTGGCCGAGCACGGCGTGATCGTCGAGAAATGCGGGCTGTATTCGTTCTTCATCATGTTCACGATCGGCATCACCAAGGGACGCTGGAACACGCTGCTGACCGCGTTGCAGCAGTTCAAGGACGACTATGACCGCAACCAGCCGATCTGGCGCATCCTGCCTGAATTCGCGGTAGCTCATCCCCGCTACGAGCGCGTTGGCCTGCGCGACCTGTGCCAGCAGATTCACGATGCTTACAAGATGCACAACGTGGCGCGCATGACCACCGAGATGTATCTGTCCGACATGCAGCCGGCGATGAAGCCGTCCGATGCGTTCGCCAAAATGGCGCATGCCGAGATCGAGCGCGTGGAGATCGACCAGCTCGAGGGCCGCATCACGGCAGTGTTGCTGACCCCCTATCCGCCGGGTATTCCGCTGCTGATCCCGGGCGAGATATTCAACAAAACCATCGTGGATTATCTCAAGTTTGCGCGCGATTTCAACGAAAGGTTCCCCGGCTTCGAGACCGACATCCACGGTCTTGTCGCGGAAGAAGCAGGTGGTGGGAAAGGTTATTTCGTGGACTGCGTAAGGTAAATTCAGGATCGGGGGAGCGGATAAGAGCCGTTGTTCCGCTTTTGTCTCGATCCTGATTTGGATTTTCATCTGCCCGTAGCTGCCGGTGCCATGGGGCGGGTTTCGATTCGAACCCCGATCTCCTTGGGCAGCGGGGCAGGCAAGATCCCCCCAGCTAACACATGCTTCCCCCGATATTGTTCCGGATCGGTGGCAACCTCGGCGATATCCTGTGTGAGCAATACGGGCGCACGGTCAGCGCCGATAACTGCGTGAGGTTCGAGGGGCTGATCTTGCGGGTTCCGGCGGATCGCCCTCGTTGCCACTATGTAAAGGCCCGTGTGCGCGTGCATCGCTACGCCGATGGTAATCTTGCTGTGTTCCATGGGCCGCGCAAGCTGGCCGTCTATAACCTGGAAGGAAAGATGCTCACACAGAACTTGAAACAGGCCGCTTGAACCGTCCGCCAGGCGCGCCGCCTTGGTCGGGAACCTGCTCCGGGCCACGCCCGCGCCGCTTCCCGACCAAAGCAGAAAAAGCGGACAATTCTAAAAACCCGCGACAGGGTTCCGCAGTGTTTTTATGCTAATCTTCACGCTTGAATTTTAGGCTGATGAACATGAACGGTTACCTCAAACGCATTCTTAACGCACGTGTTTATGACGTGGCGATCGAAACCCCGCTTGAAGTCGCGCCCAACTTGTCCCTGCGTACAGGCAATACCATATTTCTTAAACGCGAGGATATGCAGCCGGTGTTTTCCTTCAAGCTGCGCGGCGCTTACAACAAGATGGCGCAACTCACGCCCGGGCAACTCAAGCGCGGCGTGATCACCGCCTCGGCGGGAAACCACGCCCAGGGCGTGGCGCTCAGCGCGCAGAAGCTCGGCTGCAAAGCGGTCATCGTGGTGCCGACGACCACGCCGCAGATCAAGATTCAGGCGATTGCCGGACGCGGCGCGAAAGTGGTGCTGCACGGCGATTCGTATTCCGATGCATACCAGCATGCGCTGGAACTGGAACAGCAAAGCCGGATGACTTTCGTGCATCCCTACGACGACGCGGACGTGATTGCCGGACAGGGCACCATCGCGATGGAAATCCTGCGCCAGCACACGCAAGCCATCCACGCGATCTTTGTCCCGATCGGCGGCGGCGGGCTGATCGCGGGCGTGGCGGCCTACGTCAAGCAACTGCGTCCCGACATCAAAATCATCGGCGTGCAGCCGGTGGATTCCGATGCGATGTATCGCTCCCTTAAAGCCGGGAAGCGCGTCACGCTCGAGCATGTCGGCCTGTTCGCCGATGGCGTGGCAGTCAAGCTGGTCGGCACGGAAACCTTCCGCCTGTGCCGCAAGCTGGTCGATGAGATCATCCTGGTGGATACCGATACCGTCTGCGCCGCGCTCAAGGACGTGTTCGAGGACACCCGCTCGATACTGGAACCGGCAGGCGCACTGGCTATCGCCGGAGCCAAGCTGTATGCCGCCCGCGAAAATCTCAAGGGTGAAACGCTGGTTGCGATCGCTTCCGGCGCGAACATGAATTTCGACCGCCTGCGTTTCGTCGCCGAACGCGCGGAGATCGGCGAACAGCGCGAGTCTATCCTTGCAGTGAGCATCCCGGAAACGCCCGGCAGCTTCCGCAAATTCTGCGCGTTGCTCGGCAAGCGCAGCATCACCGAATTCAACTACCGCTTCGCCGACTCAAAGGTGGCGCATGTGTTCGTCGGTATCCAGGTGCGCGACCAGCAGGAAACCAGCGAACTGGTGGGCAAGTTGCAGCGCAACAAATTAGCCACACTTGATCTGAGTGACAACGAAATGGCCAAGCTGCACCTGCGCCATCTGGTCGGCGGCCATGCACCGGAGGTGAAGGACGAGATCCTGTTCCGTTTCGAGTTTCCCGAACGCCCCGGCGCGCTGATGAATTTCCTCAACAGCATGAGCCACAACTGGAACATCAGCCTGTTCCACTACCGCAACCACGGCGCGGACTACGGCCGCGTGCTGGTCGGCATGCAGGTGCCGCATCACGACAAGAAGGCGCTCAAGACCTTCCTCGACACGCTCGGCTACTGTTACTGGGACGAGAGCGGCAATCCGGCGTATCAGTTGTTTTTGGGATAGTGTTCGTAAGATTCAATTTCCATTGGGGGCATCAAATGATCTCGAAAAATATACCAACCATAGGCGATCAGTCTTTCGAAGAATTAAAACAATCCAACGATCACGGAGCCGAATTCTGGAGTGCACGCGATCTGCAGCCGTTGCTTGGCTATACCCAATGGCGGCGTTTTGAAGATGCAATCAATCGTGCGATAACCTCTTGCGAACAATCAGGAAATAATCCGCAAAACCATTTTGCCGGCGCCGGCAAAATGGTCGGGCTGGGATCGGGCAGCGCACGCGAAGTTGACGACTACCAGCTTTCCCGTTTCGCCTGCTATTTGATCGCCCAGAACGGCGATCCGCGTAAACCTGAAATTGCCCATGCGCAAAAATATTTCGCCATACAGGCACGCAAGCAAGAACTCAGCGAACAACTTGCCGCAGACCAGGAGCGGCTCGAATTACGCAAGCAGACCTCTGAAGAATTCAAGATGCTCTCCGGCGCGGCACGGCAAGCTGGCGTGCAAGACAAAATGTTCGGCGTATTCCACGATGCAGGCTACAAAGGGCTATACGGCGGGCTGGGCGGCGATGCCATCAAAACCAAAAAGAACATTCCGGCCAAAGAACAATTGCTGGATCGCATGAATGCCACCGAACTGGCTGCCAATCAATTCCGCATGACCCAGACCCGCGACAAACTGGCGCGCGAAAACACCAACAACCAACAACAAGCTATCCGCACCCATGAACAAGTCGGCAAGGAAGTGCGCGCAGCTATCGAGCGCATTGGCGGCACATTGCCTGAACAGATTCCACCAGCAGAACACATCAAGGAAGTCGAAAAACGCATCAAAAATGCCATTCCAAAAATGGAACTGGATGGAAAAGATGCGGGCGGTCTGCTCGGCGATGCAAAAAATAATGATAAAACTGACAAGTCATGACTGACGACATCAAGTTACCCCTCACCTCCGCAGACATGACCGAGGCCTTGCTTGCGCAGTTGCGCGATGCCGCGCCGCAAATCTTCGGCGAAGGCCGCGTGGACTTTGCCAAGCTGCAAGCGGCGCTGGGCGAGCATATCGAGACCAACCCGGAACGTTACGGCCTTACCTGGGCGGGCAAGCGCGATGCGTTCCGCAACGTGCAGGTGCCCAGCGTCGCCACGTTGCGCCCGCAGCCGGAGGAGAGCGTCAACTGGGACAGCAGCGAAAACCTCATCATCGAGGGCGACAATCTGGAAGTGCTGAAGCTGTTGCAGAAGCCCTATCACGGCAAGGTGAAGATGATCTACATCGACCCGCCCTACAACACCGGCAACGAATTCATCTACCCCGACAACTTCCGCGAAGGGCTGGACGAATACCTGCGCTACACCGGGCAATTGGGTGAGGACGGCACCGCCACCAGCACCAACAAAGACACCAGCGGACGCTTCCATTCCAACTGGCTGAACATGATGTACCCGCGATTGTTTCTGGCGCGCAACCTGCTGAAAGAAGACGGCGTGATTTTTGTCAGCATTGACGACCATGAGGTGCATAACCTGAGGCTGCTGATGGATGAGGTGTTTGGAGAAGAGAATTTTGTCGGCGCGTTGATTTGGCAGAAATCGAAAAAAGGCGATGCCAAGCTGGTTGCCAAAACGCACGAGTATGTATTGCTCTTCGCCAGATCAATCGAAGCGCTGTTGGCTGTGGGTATCTGGCGGCGCAAGAAACCGGGGGTTGATGATGTACTTGGTCAATACCAGATTTTTTGCAGCCAACTTGGCACTAACCATGAAGCAATTTCAGCTTCGATGCGGGCTTGGTATGCCACGCTAGTCAAGGATGATCCGCGCCGTGCGCACGAACATTACCGCTGGTCGGACAAGCGGGGCTTGTATTTTGCTGCCGATTTTGCTGGTCCCGATGACGGGCGGGACTCCAGACCGCGTTACGATATTGTGCATCCTAAGACGGGAAAGCCATGCAAGAAGCCCTCGACAGGTTGGCGATGGGACGAGAAGCGCACCAACGACGCACTTGCAGCTAATCCGCCAATGATTCATTTCGGCACTGATGAAACAACCATTCCATGCCGCAAGAGCTACCTTCACCTGATTGACAGCGAACCTTTCTCCTCGGTGTTCTACCGCGATGGGCGCGCGGGAACATTGGAGTTGGAAAAGTTGGTTGGAAAAAATACGCTGGAGTTTCCCAAAGACGTGGAAACACTCAAGGACTTTATTCGTATCGTTACCAAGCCAAAAATGGCTGGCTGCGGTGAGCGCACTGATGAAGAAAATCCACCGATGGTGCGTGAAAAGGCTGCAAAGTATTCTGTCATTCAAGCAACACGGCAAAACGAGGAGCCTAATGACATTGTGTTGGATTTTTTTGCGGGTTCCGGCACAACCGCGCAATCGATGCTTGAGTTGAACCATGAAGACGGTGGCAACCGCAAATTCATTCTCGTCCAGCTCCCCGAAAAAATCGACAACCCGCAATACCCGACCATCGCGCACATCACCCGCGAGCGGGTGCGGCGGGTGATTACCAAGCAGAATCAACAAGAGGCGGAAGCATCGCCACAACTTTCCCTCACCCCTAGCCCCTCTCCCGGAGGGAGAGGGGAATTAAACCCTCGCCCACCGGGAGAGGGTGGCCGCAGGCCGGGTGAGGGTGATTTGGGTTTTCGCGCCTTCAAACTCGATTCCAGTAATTTCAAAATCTGGCGCTCAGACAAGGCACCGCAATCCGCCGAACAACTGGCGGAGCAGTTGAGCCTATATGCCGACAATATTCAGCCTGAACGCAACGATCAAGACCGGTTGTACGAACTGATTTTGAAATGCGGGATGCCGCTGTCGGCGCGGGTGGAAGAAATACAGCTATCCGTTGGTTCCGGCCCTTCGACAGGCTCAGGCGGGTGCCCGACCAAAAGCTCTATGGGGCGAACGGCCTTTTCAATTGCCGACGGCAACCTGCTGATCTGCCTGGAACCGCACCTGGATCGCTACACGCTGCGCGCCCTGTTCGCCCGCAAGCCGCAAATGGTGTTGTGTCTCGATACCGCGTTTGACGGCAACGATGCGCTGAAAACCAACACCGTGCTTGAAGCGCAAACGCACGGGATTATTTTCAAGACTGTGTAGGAGGAAACATGCGCAAAGATGAAGCCTTAAAGTTGCTGACCCAGCACAAGCCGGAATTGGTGCGGCGTTTCGGCATCACCGATTTGGCCTTGTTCGGCTCGACCGCGCGCGACGAGGCGCAGGAAGGCAGCGATATTGATGTGATGGTCGAATTCGATGGGCGCTCGACGGCCAAGCGTTATTTTGGCGTGCAGTTTTATCTGGAAGATTTGCTCGAATGCCCGATTGATCTGGTGCAGAAAAGTGTCGTTCGTCCCGAGTTGAAACCTTACATTGAAAGGGACTTGATCCATGTCTGAGCCCTTGGAAAGAGAGTGGCGTTTTTATGTTTCAGACATGATCGGCTTTGCCGAAAAGGTCGTGTCATATACCGATGGTATGGATCAGGAAAAATTCGTGGCAAGCGGCCTCAATTACGATGCGACCGTGCATAACCTCATCATGGTAGGTGAGGCGGCGACCCACATTCCAGAGCATGTGCGAACCTTTGCCGGTGAGACTGATTGGAGGCAGGTCATCGGTACACGTAACCGGCTGGTTCACGGCTATCTGGGTATTAATGACGACATTGTCTGGGACATTATCCGGAATGAAATCCCCGTGTTAATCGAACAGCTTTATGCCCTGAAAAAAGCAGCCGATGAAAATCAAATTCGATAGCAACCAGCAATATCAACGCGATGCGATGGACGCAGTGCTGGGGCTGCTTGATGGGCAGCCGCTGAGTTCGGGCGCATTCGAGTTTGCGTTGTCCGATGTCGGCTCACTGGCTGGCCTGACGGAGCTGGGTGTGGGCAATCAGCTCGCGCTGGATGAGGCGAGTTTGCTGCGCAATCTGCAAACGGTTCAGCAGGCCAACAAGTTGCCTGCCAGCGACGCGCTGGACGGCATGAATTTTTCGGTGGAGATGGAAACCGGCACGGGCAAGACTTACGTTTATCTGCGCTCCATTTTCGAGCTGCATCAGCGTTACGGTTTTTCCAAGTTCATCATCGTGGTGCCGAGCGTGGCAATCCGCGAGGGCGTGATGACCAGCTTACGGTTGATGAAGGAACATTTTCAGGCGCTGTTCGGCAATGTGGCCTTCGATAGCTGGGTGTATGACTCGAAGCAGTACTCGAAGCTGCGCCAGTTCGCGCAGAGTAATACGCTGCAAATTCTGGTGATGAACATCGACGCCTTCAACAAACAGGCGAACAATGTGATTCACCAGGACAAAGATCAGCTTTCCGGGCGCAAGCCGATTGAGTTTGTGCAGGCGGCGCAGCCGATTGTGGTGCTGGATGAACCGCAGAACATGGAGAGCGAGCAGGCGAAAAAAGCCATCGCCAGCCTGAATCCGCTGTGTACCTTGCGCTATTCGGCGACGCATCGGAACAAATATAACCTCGTTTACAAACTCGACCCGGTGCAGGCTTACGACCTGAAACTGGTGAAGCGCATCGAGGTCAGTTCGGTGCTGGACGATCCCGATTTCAACCAGCCGTTCATTCAAGTGCAGAGCATCAGCGCGACCAAGACCAAGGTCACCGCCAAATTGCTGATCGATGTGAACGAAAAGACCGGGCCGCAGCGCAAGAGCATTTCCATCAGCGCGAGCGGGGTGGATTTGTTTGATAAATCCAATGCGCGTGGCAACTATGCGGGACACATTGTGGATGAGATAAGAATGCCCTCTCCTCAATCCTCTCCCGCAAGCGGGCGAGGAGGCGATCGACTTTTTTCCGATGGAAAAAAGGATAATTTGATACCTGCGGCTGATGGCTTTGTGAGCTTCACCAACGGGCTGGTGCTGTATGTCGGACAAACGCACGGCGGGCGCGGCGACGATGTGATGCGTGTGCAAATCCGCGAAACGGTGCGCGAGCATTTCGACAAAGAGCTGCGCATCAAGAAGTTGTTGCCCGGTATTGCCGGGGCGGACGCGCGCTTGAAAGTGTTGTCATTGTTCTTCATTGACCGGGTGGCGAACTACGCGGCGGAAGACGGCAAGATTCGTCTGTGGTTTATCGAGGCGTACAAGGAATTGTCGGCTTTACCGAAGTATCGCGAGCTATCGCCGCTGCCGGTGGAGAAGGTGCACAACGGCTACTTCGCCGCTGTAAAAGGCATAGCGAAAGACACGCGCGGCGACACGGCAGCGGACGATGATGCTTATGCGCTCATCATGCAGGACAAGGAGCGGCTGTTGTCGCCCGATGAGCCGCTGCGCTTTATCTTCAGCCATTCCGCGCTGCGCGAGGGTTGGGACAACCCGAATGTGTTTCAGATTTGCACGCTGAACGAAACCAAGTCCGACATCAAAAAACGGCAGGAGATAGGCCGGGGTTTGCGCCTGCCTGTGCTGGAAAGCGGCGAGCGTTGCTTCGACGCCAGCATCAACCGGCTGACGGTGATCGCCAATGAGCATTACGACGAGTTTGCCGCGAAGCTGCAAACAGAGATTGAAGATGAGTGCGGCGTGAAGTTTGCAGGGCGCATCGTCAACAAGAAGGAAGCGCGCACAGCGAAGCTGAAGACAGGCTGGCGGTTGAATGAGGATTTCAAGGAGTTGTGGGCGCGCATCAAACACAAGACCCGCTATGCGGTGGATTATCAGACGGATATGCTGGTCGAGCGCGCGGCAAAGAATCTGGCTGCGCGCGACAAGATTGCTCATAGCCGCCTCAGCGTGCAGAAGAGCGGCATCGTCATGACCGGCGAAGGTGTGAGTACAAAGCTGCTAGGGGTGCGCGAGGCCGAGGCCAAGGATTACAGCGCGATCAATGTGCCGGATATGCTCGGCTACCTGCAAGCCAAAACCGAACTTACACGCAAAACCATAGCCGAGATTCTGATGCGCTCCGGTCGCCTGAGCGAAGTACAGAACAACCCGCAGCAATTTCTTGAGCAAGCCCAGCAAGCCATCGAAGCGGAATTGAATAACCTGATGATAGACGGCATCAAGTACGAGCGCATCAACGGGCAAGAGTACGAAATGATGCTGTTTGAAACCGGAGAGATTATCGGCGCGCTGACCAGCATGATCGAGGTCGATAACAGCATCTACGATGCCGTGCTGTTCGAGTCGGAAGTGGAGCGCGCCTTCGCCGAGGCGATGAGCACACGCGAAGACATCAAGCTTTTTATCAAATTGCCGGGTTGGTTCAAGATCGAAACACCCATCGGCACGTATAACCCGGACTGGGCGATTGTGAAACAGGAAGATGCCAAGGTTTATCTGGTGCGCGAAACAAAATCCACAAAGGATCAATTAAAGCTACGCGGCTCGGAGTGGGCAAAGATTCAGTGTGGTAAGGCGCATTTCGATACGCTGGGCGTGGATTTCGCGCACATCGTTAGCGCGAGTGAAATCGGTTAAGGGGTGGCAGTGGCCGATCAAACCGTGAAACAGACGTTGCGCAAGCGCATCGTCGCGCAGCGCGAGCAGCTTCCTGCCGCTGTGCGCGCCGCGCACAGCGCGGCAATCACCGAACGTTTATTGCAACTGCCCGAATACCGGCAAGCCGATGCTGTGCTGGGCTACATGAATTTCGGCGCGGAGTTTGCCAGCGAACTCTGGGTGCAGCAGGTATTGGCGGAGGGAAAGAAATTGGCCTTGCCCCGGGTGAACCGCCACACCAACCAGATGGACCTGTATTGGGTCGATGATCTGGAAAACCGGCTGGCGGCTGGATTGTGGGGGATACGCGAGCCGATAGTCGAACGTTGCAAGCGGCTGAATACGCTAAATGAGGTAGAATTCGCCCTGCTGCCCGGTGTGGCATTTACCCGGGACGGGGCGCGGCTGGGCTATGGCGGCGGTTTTTACGACAAGCTGTTAGCCCGTATGACGAATCAACCCGTGTTGGTCGCCGTAGCCTTTGCGCTGCAAATCGTTGAACAAATTCCGCAGGAAGCGACGGACGTGAAAGTCGAGTGGATCATCACCGAGCAAGAGACGATAGATTGTTCGGCATAAGGGAGCTTCTAATAATTCGTCATTCCGGCGAAGGCCGGAATCCAGCCAAAGGAAAAATTTCCTTGCATAGCAAGGTCAAACCCAAAAAACATGTTAAATAAAACCACTGGATTCCGGCCTTCGCCGGAATGACGAAAGCTGAACTTTTAGAGGTTCACATTAAGAATAACGTTGCGATAATGAGAGATAGATAGATGGCATCATTACCCGATTACGATCCGCAAGAAACCCAGGAGTGGCTGGATGCACTCGAGTCAGTACTGGAAAACGAAGGCGCGGAACGCGCCCGTTTTCTGCTCGGGGAATTGCTCGACAAAGCGCGCAATTCCGGCGCCGGCATGCCGTTCAGCGCGACCACGCCGTACTGCAACACGATACCGGTGGAAGAGGAACAACGCTCCACCGGCAATCAGGATCTGGAACACCGCATCCGCGGCCTGATGCGCTGGAACGCGATGGTGCTGGTGTTGAATGCCAACCGCGACTCGTCCGAGCTGGGCGGCCATATCGCCAGCTTTGCCTCCGCAGCCACCTTGTACGACGTGGGTTTCAATCATTTTTTTCACGGCAAGACCGCTACGCACGGCGGCGATCTGGTGTATTTCCAGGGACACTCTTCACCCGGCATGTATGCGCGCGCCTTCCTCGAAGGACGCATCAGCGAAGAGCAGATGTACAAGTTCCGCCAGGAAGCCGAGGGTGGCGGGCTGTCTTCCTACCCTCATCCGTGGCTGATGCCGGACTTCTGGCAGTTCTCCACCGTATCGATGGGGCTGGGGCCGTTGATGGCGATTTACCAGGCGCGTTTCATGCGCTATCTGGAACATCGCGGCATGGCGCAAACCGCCGGGCGCAAGGTATGGGCCTTCCTCGGCGACGGCGAAACCGACGAGCCGGAAGCGTTGGGCGCAGTCTCGATGGCCGGGCGCGAGAAGCTCGACAACCTGATTTTTGTGGTGAACTGCAATCTGCAACGTCTCGATGGTCCGGTGCGCGGCAACGGCAAGATCATCCAGGAGCTGGAGGGCGTGTTCCGCGGCGCAGGCTGGAATGTCATCAAGGTGGTCTGGGGGACTCAATGGGATCGGTTGTTCGCAAAAGACAAAAAGGGCCTGCTGCAAAAACGTATGCAGGAAGCGGTGGATGGCGAATATCAGACTTATAAATCGAAAGATGGCGCTTACGTGCGCGAACATTTCTTCGGCAAATACCCTGAATTGCTGGAGATGGTCGCGGATATGTCCGATGACGAAATCTGGCGCTTGAATCGCGGCGGACATGATACGCGCAAAGTGTTCGCAGCTTATGCGGCTGCCACCCAGCATACCGGCCAGCCGACCGTGATCCTGGCCAAGACGGTGAAGGGCTACGGCATGGGCGAGGCGGGCGAAGGCCAGAACATCACCCACCAGCAGAAGAAAATGACCGGCGAGGTGCTGCTCAAATTCCGCGACCGCTTCAACATTCCGCTGAACGACGAACAGGTTGCCAGCCTGAATTTTTATCGCCCCGCCGAAGACAGCCTGGAGATGAAATATCTCAAGGAGCGCAGCAAAGTCATGGGCGTGGTTCCGCAGCGCAAACCGGTGAATGAACCGCTGCAGATACCGGGTCTGGATGCCTTCGAGGTGCTGCTGAAAGGCACCGATGAACGCGAAATCTCCACCACGATGGCGTTTGTGCGCATGCTCGGCATCCTGGTAAAAGACAAGAACATCGGCAAGCAGGTTGTGCCCATCGTGCCGGACGAATCGCGAACTTTCGGCATGGAAGGCATGTTCCGCCAGCTCGGTATCTTCTCGCAGGTGGGCCAGCTCTATACCCCGCAGGATGCCGATCAACTGATGTTCTACAGGGAAGACCAGAACGGGCAGATTTTGCAGGAAGGCATCAACGAAGCCGGCGCGATGTCCTCGTGGATCGCCGCCGCCACCGCATACACGAACCACGGCAAGGCGATGCTGCCGTTCTACATTTACTATTCGATGTTCGGCTTCCAGCGCATCGGCGATCTGGCCTGGGCGGCGGGCGACATGCTGGCGCGCGGCTTCCTGCTGGGCGGCACAGCGGGGCGCACCACGCTGAACGGCGAGGGCTTGCAGCACGAGGACGGCCACAGCCACCTGATGTCGGCAACCATCCCGAATTGCGTGTCCTACGATCCGGCTTTCGCTTATGAACTGGCGGTCATCATTCACGACGGCATGCGCCGCATGTATGTCGAACAGGAAGACGTGTTTTATTACCTCACGGTGATGAACGAAAACTACGCCCATCCGGCGATGCCCAAGGGCGCGGAAGCGGGCATCATCAAGGGCATGTACTTGTTCAGGGGTCAGGGATCAGAAATCAGGAATCAGAAAACTCCTACAGTTCAACTGATGGGTAGTGGCACGATACTGCGCGAAGTGATTGCCGCATCCGCATTGCTGGAAAAAGATTTTGGCGTTGCATCCGACATCTGGAGTGTGACCAGTTTCACCGAATTGCGCCGCGAGGGGCTGGATTGCGAACGCTGGAACATGCTGCATCCGGAAGCGAAGCCCCGCGTCAGCCATGTCGAACAGTGCCTGTCCGGACGCAGCGGCCCGGTGATCGCCGCGACCGATTACATGCGCTCGTTCGCCGACCAGATCCGCGGCTTCCTGCCCCAAAATTACAAAGGGCACTACAAGGTGCTGGGCACGGACGGCTTCGGCCGTTCCGACACGCGCAAGAAATTGCGCCGGTTCTTCGAGGTGGATCGCTGCTACATCGCCGTTGCCGCATTGAAGGCGCTGGCCGATGAAGGCACGATCAAGGCCGGCGTGGTCAGCAAGGCAATCAAGCTTTACAACATCAATCCTGACAAACCGAACCCGACGACAGTTTAGGGTTGGGAGGAGACACACAGTGGCAGACACTTCGACAAAGCTCAGTGCAGGAATCAAGCAAGTATTGGTGCCGGACATCGGCGACTACAAGGATGTGAGCATCATCGAAGTGATGGTGAAGGCCGGCGACACGATCAGAGCCGAAGACAATCTGGTGACGCTGGAAACCGACAAGGCGGCGATGGAGGTGCCATCGCCCTACGCCGGCGTGATCAAGGAAATGAAGGTCAAGGTCGGCGATAAAGTGTCGCAGGGCTCGCTGATCATGACTTTGGAGTGCGCAGACGTGTCCGCGCTATCTGCGCCCGGTGTAAGCGGCGACGCGTCGCCGCACTCCAAACCACAAGCCGCTCCCGCAGCACCGGCAGTTGCGGCGCCCGTCGCTGCTGCGGTCAGCGCGCCTGTTCCAGGCACAGTCCAGGCTGTTTTAAATGGCAGCGACGCGTCGCTGCACTCCGGGGCACACGCCAGCCCCGCGATACGCCGTTTCGCGCGCGAACTCGGTGTCCAGGTTGCGCAAGTCAAAGGCAGCGGCGAGAAGGGCCGTGTCACCAAAGACGACGTGCAGAGTTTTGTCAAAGCCGCGCTCGTACAACCGCGCGGCGCAACCGGCGGCAATGGCCTGCAGGTGCTGGCGTTGCCGGTGGTTGATTTCGCCAGGTTCGGCGCGATCGAAACCAAACCGCTGTCGCGCATCAGGAAGATCTCCGGCGCGAACCTGCACCGCAACTGGGTGACCATCCCGCACATCACGCAATTCGACGAGGCCGACATCACCGAGATGGATGCCTTCCGCAAGGAACTCGGCGTGGAATACGCCAAACAGAACATCAGGATCACGCCGCTGGCCTTCCTGGTAAAGGCGGTCGTGGTCGCGCTGCAACAGTTTCCCGAATTCAACGCATCGCTGGATGCCGGCGGCGAGAATCTGGTGTTCAAGCAATACTTCCACATCGGCGTGGCGGTCGATACGCCCGACGGACTGATGGTGCCGGTGCTGCGCGATGCGGACAAGAAGGGTGTCGTGCAAATTGCCAGGGAACTCGGCGAGATCAGCGCGCGCGCCCGCGAGAAGAAGATCACCGCAGCCGAAATGCAAGGCGGTTGTTTCTCGATTTCCAGCCTGGGCGGTATCGGCGGAACGGCCTTCACGCCCATCATCAACGCGCCGGAGCTGGCGATCCTCGGCGTGTCCAGGGCAATCATCAAGCCCATGCACCGGGATGACACCTTCGTGGCGCGGCTGATGCTGCCGCTGTCGTTGTCCTACGACCATCGCGTGATCGACGGGGCTGCGGCTGCGCGCTTTATCGTATTTCTTTCGCAAGTGCTGGCGGATACGCGTCGGCTTGCGCTGTAATCCCTGACGTTGTCTTCACGGGACCTGAAATCGGTGAGCGATAAAGCGATCGGCATTCCTGTTGGTATTTTGGGCGGGACGTTCGACCCGATTCATTACGGGCATCTGCGTCTCGCCGAGGAGATGCTCGAACTGGCGAATCTTGAGCAGATCCGTTTCATTCCCGCCGGCACGCCGCCGCATCGTGATACTCCACGGGTATCCGCGCAGCATCGCAGCGCGATGGTGCGGCTGGCGATCGCCGATCAGCCGGCTTTTGTGCTGGACGCCCGCGAAGTCGAGCGCACCACGCCCTGTTATACGGTGGATACGCTGCGCGAATTGCGTGCCGAGATGGGCGCGGCACAACCGCTGTGTTTGCTGATGGGCGGGGATGCGTTTTTGCAGTTGCACACCTGGCACGAGTGGGAACGATTATTCGAGCTGGCGCACATCGTGGTGGGCTATCGTCCGGGCTTTACGCTGGAGGAGCGTATCCACACTGCCACACCGGCATTGCGGTCACACTACCAACAGCGACTGTGCGCTGCGGATGCATTATCGCTGCAGCCGGCCGGCGGGATTGCCGAACTGGCCATTCCGAAGCTGGAAATCTCCGCCACGCTGATCCGCAGCCGCGTGGCGGAGAAACGCTCCATACGCTATCTGCTGCCCAATGCAGTGGCGGATTACATTCATCAACAACATTTATACGAACATGCTAACCACTGAAGAAAAAACCCTGGCCGTCGTCTCCGCACTTGAAGACGTCAAAGCGCAAAACATCACCGTGATCGACACCAGCAAACTCAGCTCGATGTTCGAGCGCATGGTCATCGCCAGCGCCAATTCCACCCGGCAAACCAAAGCGCTTGCCGACAACGTGGTGGTCAAGCTCAAGGAACACGGCGAAAAGATTTACGGCCGCGAGGGCGAGGAAAGCGGCGAGTGGATACTGGTGGACCTGGGTGAAGTGCTGGTGCACATCATGCAGCCCGCCATCCGCGATTACTACAACCTCGAAGAATTGTGGAGCAAGGCGCAGGCGGCGCGGCCCAAGCTGGCTCAAGCTCCGAAATAAACATGAACCCGGATTGCCTATCCTCCGTAGGAGCCCGACTTGTCGGGCGATTGCTCATCGCGCAATGAATTGCGCTCCTGCAAGGTTTCATGAATGAAGCTCCTCATCGTCTCGGTAGGAAACAAGATGCCGGACTGGATCAAGGCGGGCTTCAACGAATATACCAGGCGCATGCCGCGCGAAGCGAGGATAGAGCTGCTGGAAATCAAACCCGAACCGCGCACCACCGGAAAAACCACGGCGCAGATCATGGCAGCCGAAGCGCGGCGCATCCTCGCCGCGCTGCCGCAAAACTGCTCGCGCATCGCGCTGGATGAGCGCGGCATACAGCCAACCACCGGGCAGCTTGCCGCGCAGATGCAGGACTGGATGCGCGAGGGGCGCGATGTCGCGTTCATCATCGGCGGCGCAGATGGCTTGCATGAATCGGTCAAACAGGCTGCGCAACAACTGCTGGCGTTGTCCGCGCTCACCCTGCCCCACGCCTTTGTGCGTGTATTGCTTGCCGAACAGTTGTATCGGGCGTACAGCTTGATGCACAATCACCCCTACCACCGTGAATAAAACCCCAGACTTCATCCCGGCTGCCATGTTGCACAAAAATTTGCCTGCTTGCATATCAATGCATATGCGCCTTGCATTTGGGTGAACTTTGGGGTTTTTGGGTTATCCTTGTTGCCATGAAAATTATCCAGCCACGCATCTACCTTGCCTCACAGAGTTCGCGCCGCCGCGAATTGCTCAAACAGATCGGCATCAACTTCGAGATGCTGTTGATGCGCTCGGACCCGCGCCGCAACATCGCTGTGGATGAGACGCCCCATGCCGGTGAGCAGCCGGATAACTATGTCAGAAGGGTCTCGCTGGCCAAGGCGGAGGCGGGTTATTCCGCGCTCAGATTCCGCAATCTTCCGCCGTTTCCGGTGCTGGCCGCCGACACCACCGTTTCGCTGGATGGACAGATCTTCGGCAAACCGGATACTGCCGAGCGGGCCGCCGAGATGCTGCGCCAGCTTTCCGGACGGGAACACCAGGTGCTCAGCGCGGTCTCGATCGTGCTGGACGATCATGTCGAAGCTGCAATTTCCACCTCCACGGTGCGCTTCGCCACGCTCGGCGAAGAGCGCATCCGCCGCTATCTGCATACACGCGAATACACGGACAAGGCCGGTGGTTATGCGATACAGGGGCAGGCAGGGGCGTTCATCGAACACCTTTCCGGCAGCTATTCGGGGGTGATGGGTTTGCCGCTGTTCGAAACAGTTCAATTGCTGCAGCGCTTTGATTATCCCACGCCATGAGTGAAGAGATTCTTGTCAACGTCACCCCGCAGGAGACCCGCGTTGCGGTGATGCAACTCGGCGTGGTGCAGGAACTGCACATCGAGCGCGGCAACGGTCGCGGCATCGTCAGCAACATATACCTCGGCAAGGTCAAACGCGTATTGCCGGGCATGCAGTCTGCCTTCATAGACATTGGCCTGGAGCGTTCGGCGTTTTTGCATGTGGCCGACATTTGGGAAAACAGCCACAACGACGATCCTGAAAAGCCGATCGAAAAGGTTTTGTACGAGGGCCAGACGTTGCTGGTGCAAGTCATCAAGGAACCGATCGGCAGCAAGGGTGCGCGGCTGTCCACCCAGCTCAGTATCGCCGGACGTCTGCTGGTATACCTGCCGCAGGAGACGCACATCGGCGTGTCGCAGCGCATCGAGAGCGAGGAACAGCGCAAAGCCTTGCGTGCCGTGCTGCAAGCCGTGCTGCCGCCGGAGCATAAGGGCGGCTATATCATCCGCACCGTGGCGGAAGCCTCGGCAGAACCGGATTTTGCCGCCGACATCGCCTATCTGGACAAACTGTGGGGCAATCTGCAAATCGCCGCCAAAACCGCCAGCGCACCGCAATTGCTGTATCAGGAACTCGACATCAGCCTGCGGGTGCTGCGCGATTTTGTCGGTCAGGAAACCGCCCGCATTCTGGTCGATTCGCGCAGCACCCACCAGAGAATGCTGGAGTTCGCGCAAGCCTACATCCCGATGGCAGGCGACAGGCTCGAGCACTATCCCGGCGTGCGCCCGCTGTTCGATTTTCACGGCGTGGAAGAGGAGATCGAGCGCGCCCTGTCCAAGCGCGTAGACCTGAAATCCGGCGGCTATCTGATCATCGACCAGACCGAGGCGCTGACCACGGTAGACGTGAATACCGGCGGTTTTGTCGGGCTGCGCAGCTTTGACGACACCATTTTCAAGACCAACCTGGAAGCCGCGCAAGTCATCGCGCGGCAATTGCGTCTGCGCAATCTGGGCGGCATCATCATCTGCGATTTCATCGACATGGATACCCAGGAACATCGCGATGCCGTGCTGGAAGAATTCAAGAAAGCCCTGGCTCGCGATCACACCCGCATCACGGTGAATGGTTTTTCCGCGCTGGGTCTGGTGGAGATGACGCGGAAGCGCACCCGCGAGAGTCTGGCGCATGTGCTGTGCGAACCATGCCCGACTTGCCAGGGGCGCGGCGAAGTAAAAACCGCGCAGACGGTGTGCTACGAGATACTGCGCGAAATCCTCCGCGAAGCGCGCCAGTTCAATGCACGCGAATACCGCATTCTCGGTTCGCAGCAGGTGATCGATTTGTTTCTGGACGAGGAATCGCAAGCCCTCGCGATGCTTTCCGATTTCATCGCCAAACCGATCTCGATGCAGGTCGAAACGATGTACAGCCAGGAACAATACGATGTGATTTTGATGTAGGTTTCCGTTCGAAGCGGGCGAAGTTAAAAGATGGCCGAAATGACAAAAACAGTTCTGTTGCTTGTGATACTCGCGCCGTCCCTGGCGATCACCGGATGCGGTAATTCCGGTTCGCAGCGGCAATCCGCGCCGGGAAAGCCGGTCGCGGCGGACGATACGCCTCATTCCATTTCTGCTTCAATAGGAAAATAATTCGCAGGCCGGGCTACGCCCGACAACTATAATCCGCGGGCAGAACCCACCCTTGTATCTGCAAAAATGCACGTTTGATATAGAAATGAAATAAGCGTTAGCAACGGGACACCCGGCATCCACCCCGTGCCGGCAGCCTTCAATGCTGTTGTGTATCTAGGCCACCGCCGCAGGAACAAGCCATTTGATCATCGCGACCTTGACCGCGTCGTTCACGACCAGGCACGCCACCATCGCATACCCGAAAATCGCGAGCGCCTGCCACCAGGGTAAGGGCATCAGCCCCGGAAGGCCCGCGAAAGTCAGGGCGGTGCCTATCAGCGCGTCCGCCGAGAGTGCCGCGATGAGCGTCTTGCTGGGCATCGTCGCCCAGAACAGGTGGCGTTCCCGCGCTGACACGATGGAAAATACGGCCATATAGAGCAATGTCAGAAAACTGAAGGTGTAGAGGGCGTTATCGTTGCTCGCCAAGCCGAAACGCGACCAGCAGAACCACAAGAACAGGAGCGCCTCCGCGACCATCATGACGCCCAGAACCACCGACACCGTGATGAAGCCGCCGATGTTCCAGGTCTCCGGTTTTCTGGATGGCCGAACGTGGTCGGTGGCAAGGGCGATCTTCGCGAAGTCCGTCATGAACACCAGCAGCAGCATCGCAAAGGCCGAGACGACGAACTTGCCGGTCACCACAAACGCGATGGACACGAAGGCCGCCTTCAGGATCGTCCGGCTGATCTTGTTGATGATCCAGGTCAGGATGCGCTGGTAGATCGTCCGCCCCTGCTCGACCAGGGCCACGATGTTCGTCAGCCCCGGCTCGGTCAGCACGACGCTCGCGGCGCCCTTGGCGACATCGGTCGCGCTGCTGACCGCGATGCCCACTTCGGCCTGGCGCAGCGCGGGCG
>Ga0315268_10000774_pt1 | contig 37279 bp, 32 predicted proteins | sample C1_top_MG_FD_204535 | JGI IMG/M metagenome (GOLD analysis project Ga0315268, IMG submission 204535) | Sediment microbial communities from Yellowstone Lake, YNP, Wyoming, USA - C1_top | ecosystem: Environmental > Aquatic > Freshwater > Lake > Sediment | place: USA: Wyoming | collected 2017-08-01
CTCTAGATGGAGGTTCGATTCCTCCCAGGGACAAAAAATAAATTTGTAAATATAGTTAGCTTATGAAAAAAATCAATCTGGCCGTTATATTTGGAGGCAAATCCGGAGAACATGAAGTTTCGCTTTCATCGGCTCGCGGCGTGATGAAAAATCTGGACAAAGAAAAATATAATGTTATTCCGATTGCGATCACGAAGGGCGGAAATTGGCTGATTGGAGACAAGGGAGCGGAATATATAAAAATGAATGAGGAAAAAATCGGAAAGGAGGGCGCGATCAGCCTCATGGATTCGCAAAAACTTGTGACGATCAAAGATTCGGAAAGAGGTCTGGCTAATTACGCCGAAGGGGAGCTTAAAGAAAAAATTGATTTGGTTTTTCCGATTCTTCACGGGCCGTTCGGGGAAGATGGCCGGCTTCAGGGCATGCTTGACATGCTCGGGGTGCCATATGTTTTTTCAGGAGTGCTTGTCCACGCGATTGGGATGAACAAACCCAAAGCGAAAATTATTGCGGCCAAGGCTGGAGTTCCGGTGGCGAAGGATTCGGTCCTCAAAAAAAATGAAGAATACAATCTCGATGAAATAATCGCTAAACTTTCTCTGCCTCTCATGGTAAAGCCGTCAGAGCTAGGCTCATCAGTTGGGATATCGCTCGCGAAAACCAAAGAAGATTTGGAAAAAGGAATCAAGATCGCGTTTTCTCACGGAAATGAAGTAATTTTGGAGCAGTATATTAAAGGAAGAGAGTTTACGGTAACAGTTATGGGAAGTGAAGATCCAAAGGCGCTTGCGGTGACGGAAATTATTCCGCTTATTTCGGAATTTTACGATTACAAAGCCAAATATGAAGACGGAGGTTCGAAGCACGTATGTCCGGCTGAAATATCAAGAAAAGATGAGGAGAAAATCAAAGACTACGCGGTCGCTGGCTTCAAAGCCATCGGTTGCAGCGACCTTGCTCGGCTCGATTTTCTCTGGAGCGAAAAAGAGAATGAATATTATTTCACAGATATCAACACTATTCCCGGCATGACCCCGACGAGCCTCGCCCCCGAAGCGGCCAAACTTGCGGGGATGAACTTCACCCAGTTTTTGGATAGACTGATCGAGGGTGCGATAAAAAGATCCAAAATAGGATGAGCGAAAACAACTAGCATAGGACACCTCAGTGAAGAAGATGCCCATGGCATCTTCTTCTTGTAATAATGATTTTACGTGTTAATATTGGAATATGATCAATAAGATTCCTAAGCCCGTCATAGAAATAATCAAGAAGCTTGAAACTGCAGGCTTTGAAGCTTTTGCCGTGGGCGGGTGCGTGCGGGATCTTTTAATGGATATTGAGCCGAAAGATTGGGATGTGACGACAAATGCCAAGCCGGAAGAGATAACTAAGATTTTTTCCACCTTCGCTGGCGCTACGGCGGACAAGCCAGCTACTTTTTATGAAAATAAGTTTGGGACGGTGGGAGTAAAAATCCCAAGGACGAATCAAAGCTCGGCTTTTCCCTTGCAAGAGCTCCGCTCTTGCAATTCCTCAAAGCCAAGCTTTTCAGAAGTTGTTGAAGTTACGACCTATCGTATTGAATCAAAATATTCCGACAAGCGGCATCCGGATGAAGTACGGTTTGCAAAAACACTTGAGGAGGATTTGTCGAGGAGAGATTTCACGATCAATGCTCTGGCGCTTAGAGTAAAAAATTCTGATTTTGAAATTGTTGATCTTTTCAACGGGCAAAAAGACTTGAAGGACAAAGTCATTCGCGCGGTGGGGGATCCTAACGAGCGGTTTGATGAAGACGCTCTCCGGATGATGCGGGCAGTGCGATTCGCCGTGACTCTGGGAGAAAACGTGAGCGTCAAGAAACCCAAAGGGCCGAGAAAGCTGAGCGAAGAAACTCCGTTTTCCATTGAAGAAAAAACTAAAAAAGCGATAGTGAAGAATGCGAAGAACTTGAAATATATCGCCCTCGAGAGAATCCAGGACGAGCTCAATAAAATTTTGTTGTCTGATTATGCGGCGGAAGGGATGGAGCTCTTGCGGGAACTCAAATTGCTCTCATTCGTTCTTCCGGAGCTCGAAAAAGGGGTCGGAGTTTCCCAGAACCGGCATCATATTTATAACATTTATGACCACTCAGTGCTTTCGCTCAAGAATTGTCCTTCGCCGAAACTCGAGGTGCGTCTGGCCGCGCTTTTTCACGACATCGCGAAACCGGAAACGAAACGTGGAGAGGGACCCTATTCGACTTTTTATAACCATGACCATGTCGGCGCGCGGGTGGTTGAGAAAATTTTGCGGCGACTGAAATATTCGAACGAAATTGCCAAAAAAGTCCGACTGCTGGTGGACAATCATATGTTCTACTACAACGCCGAAGAGGTCGGAGCTTCGAGCGTACGCCGCCTGATTCAAAAAGTCGGACTTGAAAACATTGATGATCTCATTGATCTTCGGATTTCCGACCGGCTGGGTTCCGGCGTTCCCAAGGCTGTTCCCTACAAACTGCGGCATTTCAAATATATGGTGGACAAAGTTTCGCAGGATGCGATCTCGGTCAAAATGCTGAAACTCAATGGCAATGATTTGATGAGGGAACTCTCGCTTGAGCCCGGACCGAAAATCGGCGCGATTCTCGATGTGCTGCTTTCGGAAGTGATTGATGATCCGAAGAAGAACGAGAAGAAACTTTTGCTCTCACGCGCGAAAAAGCTCGACAAAGAAAATCTTCCCAAGCTTCGCGAAATGGCGAAAGACAAAATTGAAGAGAGAAAAGAAGAAGAAGACAAAGAGATCAAAGCGAAATACTATGTAAAATAATTTCTAATTGGCCTAATCAAACCTCAAAGAATATTTGGGATTTATTTAAAAATTAGGATTTAGAAATTCCAACGCTGTGGCTTTTCCGGTTTCGCACATCGTATATTCCAAAAAATATCTTGATCAGCATCCGGCGATGGATGCGGATTTGTTTCTTTTGGGAACGCTGCTCCCCGATGTTCGCCGGGTGACGGACGAAGTCATGAGAAAAGACACGCACTTTGTTCTCAAGGATCTGAATCTTCAGTTCGGGAATTTGCCGCCTCTCGAAGCGGGCTATCGTTTTCACCTTTGGTGCGATATGCGGCGCGAAGAAATCCTCAACAAATATAATTTTTACGCGTTGAGATACACGATTGATATCGGGCATCTGCCCGCAAAACTTCTCGAGGACGAATTGGTTTTTGAAAAATACAATAATTGGGAAAAGCTCCAGTGGCTTCTCAATAATCCGCCCGACATCAAAAGCGAGCTGCCTGTTTCGCGTGAAACTATCGAACGCTGGTTCGCAGTTCTCGGGAAGTATTTCGAAAAAAAACCGGATGACAAAACGATGAAAACTTTTCTTTTCAAACAAAGAAAACTCCGAAAAAAATCGAATGAAATTATTGACTTGGTGCGGAAGTTGAGGGAAAATCGAAAAGTGGTAGAAATACTTTCCAAAGTTTCGGACGAGATTTTGAAAAAATAGAAACATCGGGCTGTGGCCACGAAAAATTCGCTTCGCGAATCAACGGGGTAAATACAGTGGCATTATCCGCCTAAGGCGGACAAGCGCACGACCCGCCCCACACCAATTCACCGGGGCATAGTATACCGGTAGTACGCGCGATTCGGGTTCGCGTAGACTGGGTTCGATTCCCAGTGCCCCGAAAACATAATTGGTGCGGGGTGAAGGTTCGTGTAGACTGGGTTCCCGCCCCAATGTTATTGGGGCGAGGCTCGCCCAAGCAAAACTTGGGCGGCGATTCTCGGCAGCCCGACCAAATGAAATAAATTTATGGAAAAACATCCGCGAGTTGGTCTTGGAGTATATATTCTCAAGGATAATAAAGTACTTCTCGGGAAAAGAATTGGTGAGCATGGAAAGGGATTTTGGTCTGCGCCAGGCGGGCATTTGGAATTTGGAGAAACTTGGGAAGACTGTGCAACAAGAGAAACATTAGAAGAAGCAGGGATAAAGATTAAAAATATCCGCTTCGCAGGATTGACCAATGATATTCACGAAAGTGAAGATAAGCACTATATAACCATTGCGATGGTAGCCGATTATGATTCCGGCGAAGTTGAGATTATGGAACCAGAAAAGTGTGAGAAATGGGAGTGGTTTTTTTGGGGCAATTTACCTTCGCTACTATTTTTACCTATGCAAAATTTATTGAAGCAGAATTTTGATCCTTTTGCGTTCAGATAATTTGAATTAATTCGAAATTAATGTCATAATAAGGCAGGAAAAATAAAGTTAAGAATATGCAAAACGAAAATGAAAAAAAAGAAAAAGCATCTGGCGGTTTTGACTGGGCTGAAAAGATAGAAAATATAGTTGAAAGCTCCGTGAAGGGTTTCATGGGCGGGCTGGCGGAAAGAATCCGGGAAAGAGTCCGCGAGATCATTCTGAACATCCAGAAAAGCCTGCTCGGATTTTTTTTGCTGCTCGTCGGATTCATCTTCGCTCTCGTGGGTGTTGCTATGTTTCTCAATGACTTCCTGAAGATGAGCGGCGGAATGGGCTACGCGGTTGTTGGGATAATTGCTTTGCTTTTAGGTATAATCATTATTAAGAAATAAGCACTACTAGAGTGCTTGAAATTGCGTCGCTTGTCTCAATTGAAAACAAGTTTTCATTTGAAGACTCGCTAGCAATTATAATTATATGGCAAATAAAAAAATGAAGAAGCAAGTTGAAGCAATGAAGAAAAAAATGCAGATGTTGGCGACTAAAGAAATCAAGCGGGCCAAAGTCGAAATGGGAAAAGCGGCGAAAAAAGTTGAAGCCTATATCAAAAAGAATCCGGAAAAGGCGACGCTGATTGCGGCCGGTATCGGAGCGGCAGTCGGAGCGGCAATAGCAACTCTCGCGAAGAGAAAGAAAAAATAATTTCGTTTTAGTCAGGGTGAAGTAAGCTCCGGTCCAAAGCCGGAGTTTTACATTTCGAGCAATATTCGTTAGTATTTTATTGTCCGCTTAAGCATATTTGATATGAAATTCTCTATTAAAAAACCAACAACCAGCGCTGTCAATTTTTTTCGACGGGCGGGATATCATTTTCAAAAAAGAGAAGGAGAAGAAGTGGCATTTGTTCGGCGACTTACGGATAGGGAATTTCCGCGATTTCACGCGTTTGTGAAAGTTGTTGAATACTCCGCCAAAGGCGGATCCGCCTCGGGCGGAAAATTTGAGGTTAGCATTCATATCGACCACAAAAGGGCGAGTTATGACGGATCAAGAATGCATAGCGGAGAATATGGCGGTGATAGTGAGTTGTTAAGAGTTGAGATAGAGAGATTGAAAAATTTATAAATTTGGGCCTATGGTATAGCGGCAGAACGCGACATTCGCATTGTCGAGACGGCGGTTCGATTCCGCCTAGGTCCAAAAAAATAAAATTGGAAGCGTGGCAGAGTGGACGAATGCGGCGGTTTCGAAAACCGCTGTCGCCTCACCGGTGACCGGAGGTTCGAATCCTCCCGCTTCCGAATTTAAATTTTTATAAATTATGCCGAAAAAAATCAATCTCGAAGAATATCAAAAATTCGTGAAAAAAGTCGCGAAGAAATTCGGAAATCCCAACGAGGAAATAATGACTTGGGGGTTGGGGATAACAGGCGAAGCAGGAGACGTTGCGAGCTGTATCAAGAAAACCTTCGCGCATGGAAACGATCAAAGAGACGGTATCCGGGAAAATATTGGCGACACTTTTTGGTATATGGCGGCGATCTCAAATTTTTTTGGCTGGGATATCGAAGAAATTATCGGAGAGAATATGGCCAAACTCAAAAAACGCTATCCCAAAGGCTTCACGAACAAAAAAGCCAAAAGAAAAATGGTTGATTGGGGTGAGAAATAAGATTATGAAAATTACTTCTCAAGAAAAAGCTAAAAATTTTCAAATCCCTGAAGGGCGCGAGGCTTGGATTTTTTCATTTCCCGAATACGAATTTCAATATGACGAGCAAAAACCACATACTATTCTCAAGTGGCATCACCACGAAAAAATTTGGGAAACCATATATATAGTTGAAGGGGAGATGGTTATGCGCTGGAAAGAAAATGGGGAAACGAAAGAGCAAGCCGTGAAGGCCGGCGATCTCATTGAGCCGGGATTCGTCCCGCATTCGCTCGAAAACCGGTCGGATAGAATTGCAAAATTTATCGCGGTGAAATTTGTGCTTTCGGGTGAAGACAAAAAAGAAGTGATTGAGAGGGACAAGTTTTATGATGAGTGAAATGAACAAAAAAAAGATCATTGGAGAAGCAAAAAAATATGTTAGGCGAAAACTGGAAGGCGAAAGTTCTGGTCACGATTGGTGGCATACTTGGCGGGTTTGGAAAATGGCGAAAAGACTCGGAAAAGAAGAAAAGGCAGATATGTTTATTATCGAACTTGGCGCACTGCTTCACGATATTGCCGATTTTAAATTTCATGGTGGAGACGACAAAGCTGGCGCTAGAGTTTCTCAAAAATGGCTGGAAAAACAGAAAGTCGATGAAAAAACTATCCAGCATGTTTGTGGCATTGTGAGCAATGTTTCATTTAAGGGAGCAAAAGTTAAATCTAAAATCAATACAAAAGAAGGAATGGTTGTCCAAGATGCTGACCGCCTTGATGCTTTGGGAGCAATTGGGATAGCCAGAACTTTTTCCTACGGAGGATTGAATGGTAGGGAAATATACAATCCTAAATTAAAGGCCAAAAAACACAAATCATTCGAAGCATACAAAAATGCTGACAGCACAAGCATAAATCATTTCTATGAGAAATTACTGTTGCTCAAGAGATTAATGAATACTAAAACAGGTAAAAAAATGGCAGAGCGTAGACATGAATTTCTAAAAGAATTTTTAGATAGGTTTATTAATGAATGGGAGGGGAGGTTATAAAAACATATAGCACTAATCTCGCAAGTAGAGTGAACTCCCTTTTGGCGGGTTTTTCTTTACATATAACAAGGGAGGTGCTATTTTTATTTAAGTATCATGTTAAGCTTTATCATCCAAAACAACTTAGGAATCGGCGTTATCGGGGCGGTTGTGGTCGGCGTTCTGCTTATTATTTGGAACATTTTTTTGCATCTGAATGTAAGCCGAATCAAGCAGAATCAGCAAAAGTTATTTTCCGGAAAAAATGGCGTTGATCTTGAAAAAACAATTCTGGATCAGGGAAAAAACATCAAAGAGCTTGATCGGGATATCCAGGATCTGTATGGAATCTCGAATCAGATCCATAACTTGGCCTTGAAATCGGTTCATAAAGTCGGGGTTGTCCGTTTTAATCCCTTCAAAGATCTCGGCGGTGACCAAAGTTTTTCGATCGCTCTTCTCGACGGGCAAAACAGCGGCTTGGTTATCTCGGCGCTCCATACCAGGGAAGGAAATCGAGTTTACGCGAAGCCGGTCGAGAAAGGCAAAGCTCTGAAATATCCACTGACGGATGAAGAAAAAGAGGCTATTCAAAAAGCGGAAGCAGGTGCCAGCGGAATCGGACAGACAGCGTAGTTTTAGTGTTTGTATTTATAGTATAGAGTATTTTGTGTTTAGTATTGATATGGAAGATGAAAGCAAGGTAAAAATTAAGATTCCAACCCTAGTATCCGTAAAGAAATTTTCGGAGCTTTTGAGTTTGCCTGTGGTTGAGATAATCAAGGAATTGATGAAGAACAAGATTCTGGCCACGATCAATGACGAAATTGACTATGAAACTGCGGCCGTTATTGCCTCGGACTTGGGATTTGAGACGGAGGAAGATATGGAAGCGAAAGGTTCCGGCGCGCTGACTCTCGAGAAGCTTGATGAGATTTTGAAGAAAGAAAAAGGATCCGGCAAGAATTTGCGTCCGCGTCCTCCTGTCGTGACAATTCTTGGTCACGTTGACCATGGAAAAACCACTCTGCTCGATACTATCCGCAAAACTTCCGTCGCGGAAAAAGAAGCCGGCGGAATTACGCAGCACATCAGCGCTTATCAGGTGAAAAAGAAAGACGAAATTATCACTTTTGTTGATACGCCGGGCCACGAGGCTTTTTCGGCCATGCGGGAGCGCGGAGTCAGTCTCGCGGACATCGCGATCCTGGTGGTGGCGGCTGATGATGGAGTGCGGCCCCAGACCGAGGAAGTAATTCAGTATCTCAAAGAGAAAAAAATTCCGATGGTGGTGGCCATAAATAAAATCGACAAGCCTAACGCGAACATTCCGAGGGTGAAGCAGGAGCTGGCTGATCGAGGAATTATGATAGAAGAATGGGGTGGGGAAGTCGTCGCGGCTGAAATTTCAGCCAAGCAAAATATTGGCATTGATGAACTCCTGGATATGGTTCTCCTGGTGGCCGAAGTTGAAGATCTTCGGGCGGATTATAAGCGACTCCCGCTCGGGGTCGTCATCGAAGCTCATCTTGATCCCCAAAAGGGACACATGGCGACAGTTTTAGTGAGGACCGGAACTTTAAAGGAAGGCCAGGATGTGATTGTCGGGTCTTTGTTCGGGCGAGTCAGACGCCTTGAAGATTTCAAAGGACGTCAACTCAAAGAGGCCGGGCCTTCAACCCCGGTAACTGTCATTGGACTCAACGCCTCTCCAAACGTGAATGATGTTCTCCAGGGCGCGGCGGATCTCAAAGCGGCCAAGTTGGGAGCTCAGGGTGAGAGATCTAATGGAGTCGAGGTGGCAGGCAAATTCAGCGCCGATAGTCTCTATAAAAGTATCGAGGACCAGTCGATTAATAAACTCAATATTGTTCTCAAAACCGATGTTCAAGGTTCCCTCGAGGCTGTTGATCAAATTTTAGCCACCATCAAGTCGAAAGAGGTCGGAATCAATTTTGTCCGGCAGGGAGTTGGCGATATCACAGAGTCGGACGTGAAGCTTGCCCAAAATTCAAAGGCAATTGTGTTTGGTTTCAACAGCCAACCAACGACAGTTGCCAAGCGTCTGGCGGAAATGAACAAGGTGGAAATCAAAACCTACCGAGTTATCTACGAACTGATAGAAGAAATCAAGAAAGGGCTCAGTGATATGCTGGGAGAAGATATTGTTCGAACTGATCTCGGAAAACTCAAGGTCTTGGCGGTTTTCAAGACCGGCAAGCGCGATATGATTGTGGGCGGTAAAGTGACGACTGGGAAAATGGTGAACGGAGAATGGATTGAAGTCCAGCGCGATGAAAAAATTTTGGGGCGCGGTAAATTGCTCAATCTCCAACAAAACAAAATCAACGTTCCGGAAGTCAAAGAAGGTTCGGAATGTGGAATTACTTTTGAAGGAGAAGCGCGGATCAAAGAAAGTGACACGCTAGTTTGCTTTCACGAGGATGTGGTGAAAAAGATTTTGTAGAACATATTTTTATCTAAAAAATGTATTCCCGCATCGATCGTATCAACGAACTCATCAAAGAAACTTTAGCGAAAATAATTTGCGAAGAAGTAGATCTGCCTTCGGGAATTTTTGCGACCGTGACGCGGGTTGACACCTCGCGGGACCTGCGCTACGCTAAAGTGTTTTTGAGCGTGTTTCCGGAAAAGAAATTCGGCGAAACCCTGAGAGCGCTTGGGTCGGCCTTATATGGAATTCAAGGCAAATTAAACCGAAAATTGAGCATGAAACCGCTTCCCAGGATCGAATTTGTGGCTGACAAAACGGAAGTCGAAGCGGACAAGATTGAAAAGATATTGAAAGAAATAAAATAGATGATTTTTCATTGATATGATCAACCTATCCAAAGAATTTGGCGCGATGAAAATAGCGTTGGAAAAAGCCAACCAGGTTTTGCTGGTGGCGCATGCGGCGCCGGACGGCGATACAGTCGGATCGGTTTTTTCCTTAAAATTTTACCTTACGGAGTCTTTGGGAAAAAATTGCGAGGTTGTCTGTCCTGATACCCTGCCCCAATATCTTCAGGATTTTCTCTCGGGCGAAGAAATAAAAATGCCGCAGGCGATCAACCCTGCGGAGTTTGATCTTATTATTGGCTGTGACGCGGTAGAGCGGGGTTTTGAAAAAATTGTCAGGGAAAAAATCGCGGGGCAAAAAATAATCCTGCTTGACCATCACACCACTCTTCGGCTCCAAAAAATTCAACCCGATATCGTCGTAAGCGATGAAAGATTTTCTTCGGTTTGCGAAATCTTATTCGATTTTTTTGATTTTCACCGGATTGAGATTGGCCGAAAAATGGCTGAGTATCTGCTGCTAGGCATCTTGGGAGACACGGGAATTTTCCAGCATGCCAATACGACGCCGAGAGTCATGGAAATAACCGCGAAGTTGATGCGATCTGGGGCTTCACTCACGAAAATTATCCGACTGGTATTCAAGAACAAACGACTGGCCACCCTCAAGCTTTGGGGAAGGGCGATGGACCGGGCTGAAATCAACACGAAAACCGGAGCTATTATGTCATATATCACCAAGCAAGATTTAGACGAACTTCAGAGCGATGTGGAAGATATTTCCGGAGTGGCGGAAATTCTCAACACCGTTTCGGGAACAAAATTTTCTCTGGTTCTTTCCGAGCGTGGGGACGAACGGCTCAAGGGTAGTCTGCGGAGCGAGGAATATAAAAATGTCGACGTGTCCCAAATCGCCAAGATGCTCCGCGGCGGCGGACATCGGCTGGCCGGCGGTTTTGAAATCCGCGGGAAACTGGTGAAAGACGGCGAAAGCTGGAAAGTGGAGTAATATTGCAAACTTTATAATTCGCGGAAGCATGCCTGAATACAAAAAACTGGAGCAGGAAATAAAAAAATGCTGCGGCTGCCAGCTGCGAGGAACCTGCACGCAGGTTGTGCCGGGCGAAGGCAACCCGCAGGCGGATATTATGTTCATTGGAGAAGCGCCCGGCGAGACGGAAGATCGTCTTGGTCGGCCTTTTGTCGGAGCCGCCGGAAAATTTCTGGAAGAAATGCTTGGGACGATCGGTCTCAAAAGAGAAGACGTGTTCATTGCCAATATTTTGAAATGCCGGCCTCCGAGTAATCGCGATCCGATGCCGGAAGAAGTTGAAGCCTGCTGGCCGTGGCTCTTGCAGCAGATCAAGACCATAAATCCGAAGCTCATTGTGACTCTGGGCCGCCATGCCATGGAAAGGTTTCTCCCAAATCAAAAAATTTCTCAAATTCACGGAAAAGTCCTTCGGCGGGAATTTCCGGAAATTGGCAGGCTTGTTTTTTACGCGCTCTATCACCCGGCTGCGGCACTCTATCAAGGAGGCTTGCGTCAGACCTTGGTTGCGGATTTCCAAAAAATTCCTAAAGTGCTTCAGGCTATAGAGAAAGAAAAAGCTGCACCATCTCGCAATGATGAGATAGAAGTCCAGGCTTGGGAGAAAAAGCAGGAAGCCCTATTTTGATTTCGGAATTTATAAATCGCAAATAATTTCAGATTGACCATCATGGTAAATGATGGTAATTTTTTATCAGTTAATCAGTTGGCCGGGTGGCCCCGACACAAGGTCGGGATAAACTCCGTAGCTAACCCGCCGACGCTTCGCTTTGGCGGGCAGGCGCGGCTTTAATAACACGGTCCGATGGCCGAGTGGCTAGGCAAGGGTCTGCAAAACCCTCTACGGCGGTTCAATTCCGCCTCGGACCTCGAATTTTTTGCCGCGGTGGTGGAACCTGGTATACACAGGAGACTTAAAATCTCCCGGGAGTAATCCCTTGTGAGTTCAAATCTCGCCCGCGGCACTTAAATAGTTTGTGGGTTTTTACCCGTCCGGATCCGTCAATTGGCGGAGAAGGCGGGCGAGTCCCACCTTCGGCACCAGTTATTTTTATTCTCATGAAAATAGATTTTGAAATCAGAAAAAGATTGATAATCTCGGCGGATGATTTCGGGAAAAGCGAACTTGCCAACAAGAATATTCGGAGGTTAGCTGAAGCCGGAAAGCTTGATCGGATTTCCGTAATGAGTAACGGAAATTTCAAGCCCGGAGAGATAGAAAAGATAAAAAAAACCGGAATAAAACTCGATATCCATTTGGATCTGGCCGAAATTCCTGAAAAAGAAAAGAATCTTCGGCAGGGAGTTTTGAAAAGGGGGATATTTTTTTTGTTGAAACACCTTAGCAGCCGAGAATACACAAAAAAAAGAATAATTGCCAGATGGTCCGAGCAAATTGAAAAATTTCAAGAATTGTTTTCGCGGCTTCCTGACGGCTTGAATTCCCATCAGCATGTTCATTTGTTCAAAAGATATTTGATGATTACGGTTGATCTGGCGCATCAATATAAAATTTCTTATTTTCGCTTCGCGAAAAAGGGCCTCTTGGGATCCAAAACTAATGTCCGGCGGGTTGTGCATTTTCTCTGGAAAAACGATAAAAAGTTTTTGGGTATCAACCATTTTGATCGGCCCGATTATTTTGTCAGCTTGGATTGGATAAAAGACTTCGATAATTTTCTGGCGAATCTTCCCAAGGGAAAAATTGAACTGGCTTGCCACCCCGAAAGACAAGAAGAAATGGATCTAATCGATAAATATTTTTGAAGTATTTTTGTGGAAGCAGTAATATTTTCTCTGGCGACATTTTTTTCAACCTATGGCGGGGGACTCCTGGCGGTGAAACTCAAGAACAAACTCCACCTCATTATGAGTTTTACGGCCGGCGTCATCCTGGGGGTGGTCTGTTTTGATATTTTTCCGGAAATTATTACGCAGATAAAAGAGCAGAACTATGATCCCATGTTCGCAATGATAGCTTTAGCGCTGGGCTTTCTCATTTTCCACGTGCTCGAAAAAACAATTCTGATCCATCATTCACATGAAGAAGATTATGCCGAACATGTTCATCCGCAAGTGGGTGTTCTTTCGGCTCTCGCTCTTATTGGTCATAGTTTTCTGGACGGTTTCGGAATTGGTTTGGGTTTTCAAGTTAGCCCCGCTGTAGGGCTTTTAGTCGCGGTTGCAGTTATATCGCATGATTTCACGGATGGCATGAATACTATTACCCTTATGCTTTCGCACCGGAATAGTGTGAAAAAAGCGAAAACTTTTCTCTTTTTTGACGCACTAGCCCCAATGCTCGGGGTGCTCGCCGCGTTATTTTTTCATATACCCCTTTATTGGATTGTGCTATATCTCGGATTTTTTGCCGGCTTTCTTTTGTATATCGGGGCCAGCGATATTCTTCCCCAAGCTCACAGCAAAAAAAGCTCCTATCGGCTGATAGGGCTCACAATCCTGGGAGTTGTCGTCGTTTTTCTAGTTTCGCGCTTGGTTTAGGCCGGAAGAAAAAAAGGAAATATTTTTGAAAAACTTACTTCAAAATATCCAATAAATCTTGTCCCGTCATTTCCGGCGGGATTTCCACTTTGAGAGAAGCCAGAATCGTCGGTGCGATGTCGCTCAGAATTCCGCGGACGTTGTTCTTACATTCCATGATTTCAGACTCCGATTTTTGGCGCTGATTGCTGGGAGTGATGTACCAAAGAGGAACCGGAAAGATCGAGTGTTCGGTATCAGGCTCTTCAGTTCGAATGTTTACCAGTTCTTCAGCGTTGCCATGGTCAGCGGTGATGAACAAGCTGCCGCCGATTTTCAAAACCTCGGGAACAATTCTGCCCAGGCACTCGTCGACAGCCTCAACAGCCGCAATGGTTGCCTTGAGATTGCCAGTGTGGCCGACCATATCAGCGTTCGCGAAATTCACTAGCACAAAAGCGTGTTTACCTGTTCCCAGCTCTCTTAGGATTCGTTCCGTTATTCCTGGTGCGCTCATTTCGGGAGCTTTGTCATAAGTTGATACCGGCTGGGAGGGAACCAAAATGCGTTCCTCGTTAGGAAAGGGCTCTTCCTGGCCGCCGTTGAAAAAATAGGTGACATGAGCGTATTTCTCGGTCTCGGCAATTCGTAGCTGATTCCAACCCTCGCGGCTAATAATCTCTCCGAGGCAGTTTTTTGCAACAATCGGGGGGAAGGCCACCTTAACCGGCAAATTATCCTCGTATTGTGTGAGACAAACAAAATCTAGATCCGGGAGATATTTTTTTCGCTCGAATTTTGTAAAAGTGGGCAAAGCAAAGGCCTTGGTCAGCTGGCGGGCTCTGTCTTCGCGGAAATTGAAAAAAATGACAGCATCTTTTTCGGAAATAATTCCCAATTCGTCATCATTTTTGGCAATAAGAATCGGCTCAACAAATTCGTCAGTTATGTTTTCAGCATAAGATTTTTGAATGGCCTCTGGAGCTGATTTTTCTCTTTGTCCTTCCCCGAGAGTCAGAAGATTATAGGCTTTTTTAATTCGATCCCAATTTTCGTTTCGATCCATGGCGAAATAGCGGCCGCAGAGCGACGCAATCCGGCCGCAATTGTATTCTTTTGTCCGGATTTCAATTTCTTCGATAATTTGGCTGGCTGAATGGGGCGGAGAATCCCGGCCGTCAGTAACGACATGGATAAAAACTTTTTCCAGATGGTTATCCCGCGCCAGTTCAAGGAGGGCATAGAGATGGTCCAAAGAGCTATGAACTCCTCCCTGGGAACAAAGTCCGATAAGGTGCAGGGTGCTTTGATTTTTTCTAACAGTTTCGATCGCAGCCAAGAAAGCCTCGTTACGGAAAAAACTGCCGTCCTGGATAGCCAAGGTTATGCGGGGCAGATTTTGATAGATAACTCTCCCGGCGCCGATGGTCAGGTGGCCAACCTCGGAATTTCCCATCTCTCCCCAGGGAAGGCCGACGGAAATTCCCGACGCCTGGAGCAGAACTTCGGGATAAAAACGAGAAAATCGGTCGATGTTTGGGGTGTTGGCTTGACTGATGGCATTTCCCTCGAAAGATGGATTCTCGCCCCAGCCGTCAAGAATAATTAGAAAAGTAGGTTTTGTCATCAGAAGAAAAATTGCGGTTTAGCTTTTCAATTCTACCACATAAATTTGCCGAGTGGCAAAAACCGGAGTCGCTTTTTTTGACAAAAAGAAAGAGTTGTCATAATATAGGCTTTGGTAACGTAATATTTATTAAGCTGCATTTGGTAACATTGAAAAATAGAATTGTGAGCAAGGATCTCGAGGAGTTAAGACAACTATTTAGCGATTGGGAGCACAATTATTTTAAAAAAAATGTTGGAAAGGTGTTATCAACTGAATAGCGCGCAAAATTATGGAATTAAGTTTCAGTCTTCTTTTTGCAGGCATACTAAGCTTGACCGCTGGATCAGTCCTGGGTTACTTGGCTCGGCAATCGATTGCTAAAAAGCAAATCGGAACGGCCGAAGGGAAAATGAATAAAATGCTTAATGACGCCGAGTCGGAGGCCCGGGCGACTTTGCTGACGGCGAAAGACAAAGCGGTTGCCATTCTTGAGGACGCCAAAAAAGAAGAGCAGAAAAGACAAGATCAAATTTTTCGGCTGGAAAAAAGAATTGAATCCCGTGAGGAAACGCTCGACAAAAAGCTTTCGGAAGTTGAGCGGGGCCGGGATCTCTTGATAAAAAAAGCAGAAGAAATCAAAAGAATCCGAAAAGAAGCGGAGAGCGCCAAACAAGAGCAACTCAAACGTCTCGAAAAAGTGGCCGGTCTTTCGAAAGAAGATGCCCGCAGGGTGCTGCTTCAGCTGGCGGAAGAGCAAAACAAGGAACTTTTAGCGAGACACATCAAAAAACTTGAAAACGAGGGACGGGAAGATCTCGAGAAGAAAGCCAAAAATATTATGACCTTGGCGCTGCAGCGATACGCCGGAAGTCACGCCATGGAAACTACCACTTCGACGGTTTCTATTCCTTCGGACGAAATAAAAGGTAGGATTATTGGCCGGGAAGGCCGGAACATCAAGACCCTCGAGCGCCTAACTGGCATTGAAGTGATTGTGGACGACACGCCGGAAGCGGTGGTAATTTCCGGTTTCAATCCGGTGCGCCGCGAAATCGCGCGAATCGCCATTGAAAAATTGATCGAAGACGGACGCATTCATCCGACCCGTATCGAAGAGGCGGTCAATTTCGCGAAAACCGAAGTTAACAACAAGATCAAAGAAGCCGGCGAAGCGGCGGCTTATGACGTCGGAGTTGCGGGGCTCGATCCCAAACTCGTTCAGCTTCTCGGCCGGTTGCGTTTTCGGACCAGCTACGGCCAGAACGTGCTGCTGCACTCTCTCGAGGTGGCCCACCTCTCGGGGGCTCTCGCGGCCGAATTGGGAGCGGACGTGAATCTAGCCAAGAAAGCCGGACTCCTGCACGACATTGGGAAGGCCATTGACCATGAAGTCCAGGGAACGCATATTGAACTCGGCATAAATATCTTGAAAAAATTCGGAGTCGGGGACGCAGTCATCAACGCGATGAAATCGCACCATGAGGACTTTCCTTTTGAGAGCAGCGAATCGATGATAATCGCGGCCGCTGACGCCCTGTCGGCTTCCCGGCCCGGAGCGCGAAAAGACACGCTTGAGGATTATCTCAAGCGGCTGACCGAACTTGAGAACGTGGCCCAGTCATTTCAGGGAGTCGAAAAGAGTTATGCTATCCAGGCTGGTCGGGAGATCCGGGTCTTTGTTAAACCGGATGAGATCGATGACTTGGCGGCTATAAAATTGGCTCGCTCAATCGCCGATAAAATTGAGGAAGACTTGAAATATCCAGGCGAGATAAAAGTGAATGTTTTGCGTGAAACGCGGTCAGTTGAAGTGGCGCGGTAGCGAAGATCAACTTGATTATTCCGAGCTTTTGTGATAAATAAAGCTTAGAAGGTGAAAGCTATTATTGTCTTTGGGGTAATATGTAAGAAGAAAGCGAGGTGAAATATGGCAACTGATATAAACAAAGAAACCCTGGTGGAAATGGTGTCCAATAAGACCGGACAGACAAAAAAAGAGGTTGAAGCCGCGGTTGATGGCGTGGTGGAAATAATTACCGACGCGCTTCATCAGGATCGAAAAGTCACTTTGGCCGGATTTGGAACATTCAAAGTCACCCATCGCGCCGCGAGAGAGGGCATCAACCCTCAGACCAAAGAAAGGATTATGATTCAGGCGGTGAACACTCCGAAATTTACGGCTGGCAAGCGTCTCAAGGAAGCGGTCAGATCGCAAAAAGTTTCTGAAAGCACTCCAAGCGCGCCCGCGAGCGAGGCGGCTCCTCAATAGAGATATAAAACTTTTTTCATTTGTGAATTTACCCCACAACCCAAATTGTGGGGTAAATTGTTGCCAGAAGGATTTTTTTCCCATAGGATAAAGAAGCGGCGGGCTGTCGTATACCGGTAGTACGCGTGCTTTGGGAGCACGTTGACTGGGTTCGATTCCCAGCGGCCCGAAAATTATTGGAGCGGGATTGACTGAGTTTCAGCCAGAGGCGGATAAGCCTTTGGCTGGCGATTCCCAGCAGCCCGAAGATATTATAAGATGGTTTCAGAAAAAATTTGATACGCGGGTGTTGTATAATGGCTATTACATCAGGTTTCCAACCTGAGGACGAGGGTTCGATTCCCTTCACCCGCTCACGAAACAAAAAATCCCCCGAGGGGGATTTTTTTATTGAAGATTTTCGCAATAAAGCTGCCGTGAATTGCATAGTAAAAAGTATAGGACTCAAAAGGGCAGTGCTATATCCCCACATCGATTTTCAGTACAACTATAAAATTAAAATAATGATTAGGCCGTGAATCGGTGTGGGGATATACTGAAATTAATATGAAAAAAATATTTTTTCTATTCTTTTTGGCGAAGGAAATCTTTCTGGGGGCAGTTTACGCAGTTCTTATGACTGTCGCCGGCGTTTTTTTAGCCGGCGTTTTAATTTATAAATATCAAACGCCCGACGCGGAGCAGCTCGTCAAGCGGAAAATTCCTGAAACTTCCGTGATTTACGACCAGAGCGGACAACATGTTCTTTATAAAATCCACGGAGAGGAAAACCGAAAGCTCGTGGCTCACGATGAGATTCCGGATGTGATGCGCGAGGCAACGCTTGCCGCGGAAGACAAAAATTTCTATCACCATCCGGGAGTCGATCTGGTTGCCACCGCGCGGGCCCTCGAAGTGAATATAAAAAATCATGATATCGTCCAGGGCGGATCGACAATTACCCAACAGTTGGTGAGGAATGTTTTTCTCGGGCAGGAAAAAACTCTCTGGAGAAAATTCATGGAAGCCATACTGGCTATCAAAATTGAGCGTAATTTTTCGAAAGAACAGATACTTGATAGCTATCTCAATCAAGTTCCCTATGGATCGAACGCCTATGGAATTCAATCGGCCGCGGAAATATTTTTTGGGAAAGACGCCCGGGATTTGACACTTGATGAAGCGGCGTATCTGGCGGCTCTGCCGAAAGCTCCTGCCTATTATTCTCCTTATGGTATCCATCGAGAAGAAACAACCGCCAGACAAAAAGAAATTCTTGAGCACATGAAAGAGCTGGGAATGATTTCTCCTGAGGATACTAAGAAAGCACTGGCGACAGATACTTTTTCCGAGCTGCTGCCGTTTCGCGAGCCGATCCAAGCTCCGCATTTCGTTTTTTTTGTGGTTGAACAACTAGAGAAGCAATATGGCCGGGATTTTTTGGAGACAGGAGGCCTCAAAATCATAACTACGCTTGATTTTGACATGCAGAAGAATGCTGAGCAGGTTGTTCGAGAGGGTTCTGAGCGCAATATTCCCCGCGGAGCGGAAAATGCGGGGCTCGTGGCGCTTGACCCACGAAACGGAGCGATTCTGGCGATGGTCGGCAGTAAAGATTATTTCTCAAAAGACAGCGATGGCGAAGTGAATGTCATATTAAGTCGCCGCCAACCGGGTTCGTCTTTCAAGCCTATCGTTTACGCGACAGCTTTTGAAAAAGGATTCCAGCCGGAAACTCTGATCGTCGATGCCCCGGCAAATTTTGGTCCCGATGGCAGCGGGAAAGATTACGTGCCGCGAAATTACGACGGAAAATTTCACGGAACCATGCCGATGAGAAAGGCATTGGCCATGTCCCTAAATATTCCGGCCATAAAGACTCTTTCCTTGGTCGGTCTTGACGCAGCCAAGGAAATGGCGCGGCGCTTGGGGATCACGACGATTTCGGACGAACGAAATTATGGATTGTCGATGGCGATCGGCGCGGCTGAAGTTCGTCCGCTTGATATGACTGCGGCTTTTTCGGTGTTTGCGAACGACGGGATAAAAAATGATCCCTACTCCATCGAAAAAATTGTGAAAGCCGATGGATCGGAAGAATTGCACATAGGAAAACCCGCAAGAGTCCTCGATCCTCAGGTAGCCAGAAAAATTGATTCTATTCTTTCCGACAACCGGGCTAGAACTCCGACCTTTGGCGCGAGGAGCCCTCTGGCTTTCGCTGAAGCGCAGCAAGTCGCGGCCAAAACCGGGACCAGCCAGGATTTTCGCGATGCCTGGACGGTGGGCTTCACTCCAACGCTCGCGGTGGGAGTCTGGTGCGGAAATAATGACAGCCGGCCGATGGCGGCGGGAGCTGACGGCGTGTTTGTAGCGGCGCCCATTTGGAGAAATTTCATGGATGCGAACCTCTCAAAGTTTGAAGCAGAAAATTTTCCCGACTATAATCATTCTCCCAATACGGCGATACGATCTATTGATAAAAACAACGAAGAAAATCACTCTAAGAACCAGGGTGGAGAAGTCAGGAACAAGCATTAATTAATGTCAAGAGAATAGCCAGTCCGGCTATTGATTTCAGCATCTGTTTATGCTAATATACAATCAGTATTTGAGCGGGTGAAGGCCCGTTTTTTGTTGTTATGAAGCGAAAATTTTGAAAGCGAAACCAAAAAGACAAAAACAAGAGGATAAAAAAATCCATAAATTCCGACTGACGACGCCGGAGGATGTTTTTTTTGGACTGCTGGTGACGATTTCAGTGGCCTTTGCTTTTCTTTGCTATCGCGGAGTCGAACAAATTCCCACTGTTTCTTTTGCCAGCCTGAAGATGAAAGCTGCGACTCCGCTTCAAAAAAATATCAGAAAACTAGTAAACGGCTATCCCATGGAAGCTATGGTGCCCTATCTCGGAAAAAGGGATCAGCGGGTGGCGGCCTATCTCGTGGCCATTGCCAAAAAAGAAAGCAATTGGGGGCGATATTCGCCGAAAAAAGACGGGCAGGAATGTTATAATTTTTGGGGATACCGCGGCCAGGAAAATCCAACGGCTTCGGGTTACAGTTGTTTTCAATCGCCGGCCCAAGCAGTTTCAATCGTCGGTCAGCGAGTGAAAAAGCTTCTAGCCAAGAAAATTGACACCCCTCGTAAAATGGTTTTATGGAAATGTGGAGCGAGTTGCACACGAGGTGAAGCGCGCTCGGCTGCCAAATGGATTCGTGACGTAAGTCTTTACTATAACAAGCTCTATCCCACGCCTCCGAAATTGAATCAAACTGCGTTTTTAGCGGGCCAAAAAATATAAATCGCGAATTATTTTAGAATGGATCCGGCTAGCTTTAGGCCGGCTTTTTTGTTTTGTCTTTGGTTAAAAAAGTTGACGCAAAATAAATATTCGTTATGCTGAAGCCATGGAACTTCAACTTGGGCTTTCAAAAAGTGGGCAAATAAATCTTGCGATTCTCGATCGCCGTGGTCGGTTCTCTAAAACAAGCTGGAAAGACCGAGCGTATTTTTCAGGGAGACTGCTCAAAGAAATTGACGCTCTCATGAAGAAAGCCAGGATTAGTCTTGACAAAGTTTCGGGATATAGGATAATGGGTGATGTGCCGAAGAATTGGACGACTTATCGGATCGCGAAAATAACGTTCGAGACGCTCGCGCTCGCGCGCCCTTGTCAAAAAAAATCAGCTGTGCTAGATTTGAATAACGAAATCTAAACCGGGGGATTTGGATATACGAAATCGCAAAAATAATTAAATATTCACCCTGTTGAATCCTGACTTCGTCGGGACCTGCCTGGGCGGGATATTCAACGGGGCAAACCTAAAACCACTTAGCCAAAACATTTGCTTCCCAGAAAATCCGCGAAGCAAAGATTGGAGAGTGGCGTGTCTTTTATGTCGGCAGAGTTGAAAACTCTCGGGGTGAAAGAGTCTTTCAGCCCACAGTCCTCTTTACGCAAGAGGAAATTTTTTCGTCGGTCTCCGATGGTTTCTCTTCCCAACCTGATTGAATCGCAGGTCCTTTCTTATCAATGGTTTATCCGCGAGGGTTTGCGCGAACTGTTGAATGAAGTAAATCCCATCAAGGATTTTACTGGAAAAGATTTGGAGCTCTCTTTTGAAGATTATTATCTTGACGATCCAAAATACGACGAAAGAGTTTCCAAAGAAAAGAATATTTCTTTTGAAGCTCCGCTCCGTTGTCGGGTCAAGCTTGTGAACAAGCAAACCGGCGAGGTCAAAGAGCAGGAAGTCTACCTTGGTGACTTGCCGCTCATGACCGAGCGGGGAACCTTTATCATCAACGGCGTGGAAAGAGTCGTTGTTAGCCAGCTGATCCGCAGTCCGGGGGTCTTCTTTACGATGGATTATCAGAAGGGGCAAAAGCTTTTTGGCGCAAAAATTATTCCCAATCGAGGAGCCTGGCTCGAAATCGAAACGGATTTTGATGGCGCGATCTGGGTCAAGATTGACCGCAAGCGCAAAGTGGCGATTACTGCCCTCTTGCGCACTTTTGGCTTGGCCAAAGATGAAGATATCCGCAAGAAATTTGCCGAGGCGGATCGAGGAGAGAAAAACTATATCAACGCGACCCTGGAAAAAGATTCAACCAAGACACCGGGCGAGGCTTTTCTCGAGGTCTATCGCCGAATCCGACCGGGGGATCTGGCGACGGAAGACAATGCGCGTCAAATGATCGAATCGATGTTTTTCAATTTTGATCGCTATGATTTTGGAAAAGTCGGCCGCTATCGCTTGAACCAACGGCTGGAAATGGACTCTCCTGACGATGAGGCGCATCGCATTCTGCGTCCGGAGGATCTGTTCGCGATTGTTCGCGAAATTATAACTTTAAATCAAAACCCGCTGGCGCAACCAGACGACATTGATCATCTCGGTAATCGGCGCGTTCGCTGCGTCGGAGAGCTGGTTCAGAATAAATTCCGAGCGGGACTCGCTCGTTTGGTCAGAAACATCAAAGATCGGATGAGTACCTGCGATTTGGCAACGGTGGTTCCCGGCCAGCTGATCAATTCGCGTCCCGTTGCAGCCGCGGTCAAGGAGTTTTTTGCTTCCTCGCAGCTCTCTCAATTCATGGATCAGGTCAATCCGCTCGCGGAACTCGAACACAAGCGCCGGCTCTCAGCTATGGGTCCTGGCGGACTCACGCGAGAGCGGGCCGGATTTGAGGTTCGGGACGTGCATACTTCTCATTACGGTCGAATTTGTCCGGTGCAGACTCCGGAAGGACCAAACATTGGTCTCGTCAACCATCTTTCTTGTTACGCACGCATCAATGATTACGGATTCATCGAAACTCCTTATCGAAAAGTTGTATCAAATATCATGAGCGAGCCATCTGAGCTCGAAGGCCGTGTTCTGAGAGAAGAAATCAAAGATCGGGACGGAAAAAAAATCGCAGAGGCAGGCGCGAAAATTGACTCAGAACTTGCCAAAAAAATCAGCAAGGCCAAAAAAGGCGAAATCAAAGTATACCCTTTCATAACCAAAGAAATTGACTATCTCAACGCGACTGTTGAAGATCGCAAAATTATTGTCCACGCCGACACCGAAGTTGACGAAAACAACAATATTCTCGAACTCGACGTCGAGGCGCGGGTCAAAGGTAAGCCAGCCATGATCGCGGCTCATGAGGTTGATTATATCGACGTTTCCGCCAAGCAATGCATATCCATATCAACCGCTCTTATTCCGTTTCTCGAACACGATGATGCGCACCGGGCGTTGATGGGATCGAACATGCAGCGGCAAGCTGTTTCGTGTGTAAAACCGCAAGCACCGCTCGTGGGAACCGGACTCGAAGACAAAGCCGCGGCTGATTCCGGACAAGTTGTTATCACGCAAGAGGACGGGGAAGTGATCGCGGTGGATGCCGACCAAATTATCCTCAAAAAAGAAAGCGCCTCTGGAAAATCTTCGAAAAAAATTTATCAACTCCAGAGCTTTGAGCGTTCCAACGCTTTCACCTGCATGAATCAAATTCCCCGGGTCTCGGTGGGCGACAAAGTGAAAAAAGGGCAACTCTTAGCCGACGGCGCTTCCACGGATCATGGCGAACTGGCTCTCGGACAAAACGTTTTGGTGGCTCTCATGCCTTGGGAAGGCTCGAATTTCGAAGACGCGATCATTATCTCGGAAAAACTTTTGCAAGACGATCGTTATACCTCGATTCACATCGAAGATTTTTCGGTTGACATCCGTGACACCAAACTCGGTCCGGAAGTCGTGACGCGCGATATTCCAAATATTGGCGAAGAAAGGCTCAAAAACCTGGACGATACGGGAATTATACATATTGGCGCCGAAGTTTCTTCGGGCGATATTCTGGTCGGAAAGATTTCTCCCAAAGGGGAAGGTGACCTGACTCCCGAAGAAAGATTGTTGCGGGCTATTTTTGGGGAGAAGTCGAAGGACGTCAAAGACACTTCGCTTTATCTTCCCCATGGCGAGCACGGCAAAGTGGTTGATATTAAAATATTTTCGCGTGAACAAGGAGACAAGCTCCCAGCCGGAGTAATCCAACAGATTCAGGTTAGCGTCGCGCAACTCCGAAAAATATCCGTTGGGGATAAGCTGGCCGGACGACACGGCAACAAGGGAGTTATCTCGAAAATTGCTTCCCTTGAAGATATGCCGCATCTGCCGGATGGGACGCCAGTCGATATTATTCTCAATCCGCTGGGGGTTGCCTCGCGTATGAACATCGGTCAAATTCTGGAAGCGCACCTCGGATGGGCGGCCGAGAAACTTGGCTATAAGGTTGCTAGTCCCTCCCTCGCCGGCGTCAGCGAGACTGATATCAAAGCGGAGCTTCGGAAGGCCGGCCTTCCTGAAGATGGAAAGATGCATCTCATCAACGGGAAAACTGGGCAATATTTCGACGAGAAAACAATGGTTGGATATATGTATATCATGAAACTCAATCACTTGGTTGAAGATAAAATCCATATGCGCTCAATTGGTCCCTATTCCTTGATTACCCAGCAGCCGCTCGGAGGAAAAGCCCAATTCGGCGGGCAGCGATTTGGAGAAATGGAAGTTTGGGCGCTCGAGGGTTACGGCAGCGCTTATACTCTTCAAGAAATGCTCACCATCAAAAGTGATGACGTTATGGGACGCTCCAAGGCCTATGAGTCGATTATCAAAGGAGAGAAAATCAAAAGTCCCAATGTACCGGCCTCCTTCAATGTCTTGGTCAGCGAACTCAAAGGACTTTGTCTCAATGTCGAACTGTCTGGTGCTAAAGCGGAAAGTGAAATTTCGCCGGAAACCGGGGAAAATGCTGAGACCCCAAAAGCTGGCCGGGAAGATAAAAAAGACGAATAATTTTTTAGTTTGATAATTTTAGTAAGATTCATCTAATCCAAGAATTTCTTATGCTTCACACGCCATCTACAAAAGTTTCTGATTTTGAATCTATTCGCTTGAGACTTGCGAGCCCGGAAAATATTCTCGAGTGGTCGCATGGCGAGGTCACCAAACCTGAAACAATCAACTACCGCACGCAGCGCTACGAGCGTGACGGGCTTTTCTGCGAAAAAATTTTTGGACCCGCCAAAGATTGGGAGTGCTATTGCGGCAAATACAAAAAAATCCGCTACAAGGGAATTATTTGCGACAAGTGCGGGGTGGAAGTTACGCGTTCCATAGTTCGCCGGGAACGAACAGGCCACATCAAGCTCGCCGTTCCAGTTTCGCATATTTGGTTTTTGCGGGGTGTTCCTTCAAAAATCGGATTGGCTCTGGATATTTCGGCTCAAGATCTTGAGAAGGTGGTTTATTTCGCCAGCTACGTGGTCATGGAAGTCGACGAAGAGGCGAGAAGAGAAGCCATGTCGCGGATCGATTCAGAATACAAAGGCAAACAAAAGAAAATTAAGACGGAAAAAGATGAGGGTGGAGAAAAAATGGACGATCTCAAAGGCGCCTATCAGCTGGGCCGGGAAGAGATCAAAAACTTGAAAAATCTTCAGATCCTTTCAGAAGTTGAATATTTCAATTTGTCGATGAAATATGGTCACGTTTTCAAGGCGGGAATAGGAGCGGAAGCCGTCCGCCAGCTTTTGGAAAGGATGAATTTAGAACAGGAAATAAAAAAAATCGATAAAGCGCTTCAGGATGATAAGGCTTCGGACAAAAAAAGAATGCTAAAAAGGCTCAAGCTCTTCCAGGGCATGCGAAACTCCGAAATACGTCCCGAATGGATGTTGCCGACAGTGCTCCCAGTCATTCCCCCAGACCTTCGTCCAATGGTCCAGCTTGATGGCGGCAGATTCGCGACTTCGGATCTCAACGACCTCTATCGTCGAATCATAAATCGCAACAACCGGCTCAAGAAACTGATTGAAATCGGCGCTCCGGAAGTCATCTGCCGCAATGAAAAAAGAATGCTGCAGGAAGCTGTCGATGCACTTTTTGATAATTCCGCCCGGCGCGGACAGACTTCAGTGGCCGCTTCCACTGGACAAAAGAGAGCCTTGAGATCGCTCGCGGATATGCTCAAAGGCAAACAAGGACGTTTTCGCCAAAATCTTCTAGGGAAAAGAGTTGACTACTCTGGCCGGAGCGTAATCGTTGTGGGGCCGCAGCTCAAATTGCACCAGTGCGGTATCCCCAAAAAAATGGCGCTGGAGCTTTTCAAGCCCTTTATCATCAATCGTCTGATCGAACGTGAATACGCTCATAACGTCAGAAGCGCGGGCAAAATGGTTGAATACGAAGCCGAAGAAGCCTATGAAATGCTGGACGAGATCATTGCCGATCATTACGTCCTCTTGAATCGGGCGCCGACTCTTCACCGCTTGAGCATTCAAGCTTTCCAGCCAGTCCTCATCGAAGGGAAAGCCATTCAAATTCATCCCATGGTTTGTGCCGCCTTCAACGCCGATTTTGACGGTGATCAAATGGCAGTCCATGTGCCGCTCACTGAAGAGGCTCGGCGCGAAGCCGGATCAATCATGCTTTCATCCAAGAATTTGCTGAAACCCGCCAGTGGCGAACCCATCACAATTCCTTCTCAGGACATGGTTTTGGGGTGTTACTATATGAGTCACCTTGTGAAAGGTCTTAAAGGTGAAGGTAGATTATTCTCAAGCTCAGAAGAAGCTGTGCTAGCCTATAATTGTGGATATATTGACCTTCGGTCTGAAATTGAAACCGTCCGGGGAGAAGAGAGGATCAAAACTTCGGCCGGTCGTATTTTATTCAATGAAATTGTGCCTTCGGAACTAGGGTTTATCAATTACGAGCTCGACAAGGGAAAGCTGAGAGAGTTGGTGGCGAAATGCTTGACGCTCACCAGCACCGAAGAAACCGCGAAGTTTGTGGATGATCTCAAAAATTTGGCCTTTGCTCTGGTCACGAATTCCGGAATGAGTTGGGGGATGGATGATCTCAAAGTTCCCAAGAAAAAAGTTGAGATCATGCAGCAAGCTGAAGAGCAGATCGAACTTGTCACGAAGCAATTTGAAATGGGATTACTCACAGCTGCTGAAAGAAAAAGCCGCGTGATTGAAATTTGGAATGAGGCCAAGAACAAAATCACCGAAGCGGTCCGCGAGGGACTCGACAAAGAAGGGCCGGTTTATTCAATGGTTTACTCGAAAGCCCGCGGGACTGAGGCCGTAGTGGTGCAGATGACCGGCATGAAAGGGCTCGTCGCTGGACCGACCGGAGAAACCATTGAACTTCCTATCAAGTCCTCGTTTAAAGAAGGATTCAATGTTTTGGAATATTTCATCGCGACTCACGGAGCCCGAAAAGGTATGGCTGATACGGCTCTTCGCACGGCCACGGCCGGTTATCTGACCCGTCGTCTTGTCGATGTGGCCCAGGATGTTGTCGTGAGGGATGCTGACTGCAAGGACAAGGAAGGCAGCTGGCTGTATCGCGAGGACTCAGCGGCGGCCGGACTGAGTTTTGCTTCTCGCATAACCGGACGAATTCTTCTTGAAGATGTGTTGGATCCTAAAACCAAGAAGGCCATCGGCAAAAAGGATGAAATGATCTTCAAAAAACTGGCCGAAGAAATTGAGAAAAAAGAAATTGAAAAAGTGAAAATACGCTCCATTGTTTCCTGTAAAACGCGCCGGGGAGTCTGCCAGAAGTGCTATGGCCTGGATCTTGGTCGCAACGAATTGGTCCAGATCGGACAGGCGGTCGGAATAGTCGCGGCTCAAGCCATCGGTGAGCCGGGAACGCAGCTCACTATGCGAACCTTTCATATCGGCGGTGTAGCCGGAACGGACATTACTCAGGGTTTGCCGAGGGTAGACGAAATTTTCGAGTCGCGCCCGCCCAAGGGCGAAGCGGCTGTTTCGGAAATTGACGGAAAAGTTGTGGAAATAAAAGAGACAGAAAAGGACAAAATTATCCGCATCGAGTCCGAAGGTCCCAAGAGCAAACGCAATGTAGTCGAATACGTCATACCGGCCGTCATGAACCTCAACATTTCCGAGGGCGAATTGGTCGCGCGCGGACAAGTCTTGAGCGAAGGCCATTTGGATCTCAAGAAACTCTTCAAAATAAAAGGCAGCGAAGAAGTCTATCGCTACATAACCCGCGAGGTTCAGGAAATTTACAGCGCTCAAGGCGAAGGAATCAACGACAAACATATTGAAATTATTATCCGCCAGATGCTCTCGCGCGTTCGCATTCTTGACCCAGGCGATACCGATCTCTTGCCGGGTGATACAGTAGAAGAAGTGCAGTTTTTGGAAGCCAATGGAAAAGCCAAGAAAGCGGGGCAAAGCGTCGCCACAGCTGAAAGACTGCTTTTGGGGATTTCCAAGGTTGCGCTTTCGACCGAGAGTTTCCTCTCAGCCGCTTCCTTTCAAGAAACCGCGAAGGTTCTTATCAACGCCGCCGTGACCGGAAAAGAAGACAAACTGCGAGGACTCAAGGAAAACGTCATTATCGGAAAACTGATTCCAGCCGGAACGGGGTTTCGAGCGAAATAAGAATGAGCTCCTTTCGATTTAAATAAAAAGAAAACCAGGCCGAGAGGTCTGTTTTTCTTTTGGGGATAGATTTTTATCATCCACCTCTCTCGATCATCTCTTCAGCTTTTCTTTTTGCTTCTTCCAAAAGTTCTTTCGCTTTTTTTCGCGCTTCGTGGGATTGTCGGACAAGATTAGAGATTTTTTGCTGGGTTTCTATCTGTAATATTGGAATTTTAAATTCATTCAAGGAATTTTCATAAATCGATATAATTCCACTTGAACCAACAATATATTTGTATATCAATTCCTGCCCCACCCAGGAATTAAAAAAAACAACTAGAACTTCTGGCAATACATTATTTTTTTCTTTCTGGCGAAATATTTTTATAGTTGAATCGATAGTAAATAGCATTTCTGGAGCATCTAAATCGTAAAAAATATTTGTTTTACCCAATGAACCAACGCCCATTGAGGCAAACACGACATCACCATTTTTTAAAATTGGAAGCTTTTCCTTTTCTGTGATTTCCGAGCTGGTTTTACTTTCGACTTCAAAATTTATTTTCTGCTTACCGAGTTGTTTAGTTTTTATAACGCCAATTTCTCCATCATCTTTGTAATTAAAATTTTTACCCCTAATAATTGAAAACAGTTCACTTAAATTTGATTGTGATTTTTTTGATAATTTATCAAGAATAGTTTTATATTTTTTTTGAAAGTATTCCGCGTCCATTCGGTGGGCAGATTTTACATCGGAGAGATTGACAATTGATGATAAATTCTCATCGGCTTCAAAATTTTTCATCCCTAACTCTTCCAAAAGAAGGCTTTCGGCTTCGAAATAGAATCTCTTTGCTTGGTTTTTTAAAATGTAGGAATTTTTAACTAGCGCTTCGATTTCTTCCTGAATATTTTTCGGGAAAATCGGGATCTTAATTGCTCGAAACTGGGCGGGACTAAAATTAGACTGAATGCTTGGCATCAAAAATCTTTCGATTTGAGCTCTGCCAAATCTTGAATTTAGAAATGAAACAAGAGTCGCCGAATTTATTAGTTCTTTTTTCGGCCTTACCCTAAATAAATATGAGGCAAAGGCAATTTCAGTATCTTCCATGACAATAGCAGCCTTGCCCACCAATTTAGGATTTCCGTTCGTTCTGCAAATCAAAACATCTCCCGATTTCAACTTTAATTCGTTAAAAGTAATTTTATTGATGATATCGCAATATTTTGAAGGTTCAGTAATGAAAAAATCTTCAAATTCATTGAGGCGCAAAACGCGAAATCCTCTGCTGCTCTCGTTTAATTCCTTCGAAGTTCCATATTGTGCGAATTCGATTGCATCTTTTCCAGTGACAAATTTGCATAATAAATCATTTGATACGCAATAAAATTCCGCATCCAAACGCATCGCGCCTTCGAGTTGTGATTTTTGGATTACGGAAAAAGTGATCATTATGATTTAGACAATTCTGCTAATGCTTTTATATGTTCGAATGATACAGCCATAAATATGTTTGAATTCCCCGCTTCCTTTGATGGACTACTCGATAAGACCCCAATTAGCTTAAGTGGATCTTTTTTCAATGTTATTGGAGAACCGCTAAATCCACCCGTGACAGCACCCGTAATCTGAATGTCTTTTCTTTTTTCATGATGGCGAAGCTGAGCGCCCACAACGCCTTCTGAATAAGTTGGTGCATGTGTCGAATTTAATAACTGTAAACCTAGTGGAAAGCCAGTGTAACTCACTTGATCACCGACATTTGGGTATTTATCAATAATTTCAAGACCGTCACTAGCTTCTTTGCTGATGATTTCCTTTGGTGTGTCAAGCGGCAATCTCAATATTGCCAAATCGTGAGCAAAATCAAGAGCATCCACAGTTGCACGCATATAATTTCCCCTGTTTCCAACAACTAAAAGACCAGTTATTTCAATGGGGGCTCCAACTAAATTTTGAACGACATGAGCACATGTAACAAGAATATCATAATCTTTTAACCAAAATGCTGTACCGATAACATTTAGCTGATCAGCAAAAATTTTACCTTGCGAAGTTGGTTGGACCTTTGGCCTCAAAATACCGACAGCTCTTACTGCCTTATAAACATTAGGTTCCTGATCAATTATTGCTGTATCCATCGTTGATGTTTTAAAAATTATTTAATTTATTTTCTGAAACTTTAAAAACTCCTCTGCAATTTCATTGAGGTCGTGATTCAAAATCTTCTTTCCTTGCGCATCGTAGAGAATATTTCCATCTTTATCCTTTTTATAAACATAATCTCCAGAATTATCTTTTCCTCCCTTCTTAGAAACAGCCATAAAAATCGGATAGTCTTTGGGAATTTTTTCTTTATCATTCCACTTTTGCAGAAATAAAATGGACGTTTTCGTTCCCGTGTGCGGCTTGAATGTGTTTCCGTGCAGTCCAACCACTGCCAGAATTTTCGCTTTTTCCAAGAGAAAATCGCGAATATATTCCATATTGGTATTATTGAGAACTCCTTGCGGCAGAACAATTGCCATTCTTCCGCCCGGCTTGATCAAATCAAGGGCGCGTTCGATGAAAAGAATATGCCGCTCCATTTTGTTGCGAAGCTTTCCTTTGTCATTTTTCGCAAGATCATAATCGCGAAGCAAAATCTGATCCCGAATTTCTCCGGCAAACGGCGGATTGGTGAGCAGAACATCAAAATCGAAATATTTGAAATTTTCTTTGTTATCCTTATTCTTGTCATAATCTTCAAATTTCGTGAGGCGCTCCGAAAGTTCAGCGCGAGCTCGCACCCGGTCATTCTCTTCGCCTTGCCATTCGCGCGGATTCAAGGAATTCAATTTAAGAATATGAGACCTGCCGTCACCCGCGATCAACATCATTGCCCGCGCGATTTTCGTCGGCTTGTCGTCGAAATCAATTCCGTAGAGATATTTTCTCGCGTAATCTGTTTTCCCTTGTCTGTCTGCTCCCTTGAGATCTTTATTCCAAACATAGCGCATAGCGTGAATTAGAAATCCTCCCGAACCGCAAGCCGGATCAATTATATATTCTCCGTCCCGGGGATTGAGCATTTTGACTGCCATATCAATGGCATGGCGCGGGGTGAAATATTGGCCTTTCTTGCCTTTTGCCACATCCGGCAGGAGATATTCGAAAGCGGCATCGATCACATCAAGGTCAGAATTGAGAAGTTTCACCTTTTGAAGTTCGGCGACGCACACATCAAGATGATTTGGCGCCAACTCTATTTTTTCGAAAGTTGAAAATACGCCGGGCCATTCGCGAACCGCGCTTTGAAAAAGTCGATTGATAGCATCGTAAGTTATTTTTGTGTCTTTTGATTGCCGAAAAAGAATCTCATGATCTTTTCTTTTTCTGGCCTCTTTTTCATCAAAAAGTTTGGCGTAAATAAGCTTGAAAATTTCATTGAAAGAATCGACTCCAGCTCCTGCCAGAACCAATTCTTCCAAAATTTTGATAATTTTTACCAGATCATATTTCGTTTCCAGTTGATCAAGCGTCAATTTTTCGTCGAGCACATCTTCGATCGTCTGATCAATTCGCGGAATTTCACGCAAAGCCTGGTATTCTTTTGGATAGGGACGAAAAAGGATAGCTTTTTCAACGCCATTTGACCAAACGCCTATGGGCGCGCCCTCGGAATTGATGTATGTTTTCAGCTGATCAAGACCTTTCTTTTCGGAAGGATTTTTTGTTTCAATGATAATATACGGCGTTGCTTTGTCTTTTTGATAAACCACGATATCGGCGGCCTTGGAGTGAATTTCGTGTCCGAATTTTATATCCTTTTCAAGATCAATTCGGTCCAGCGGATAATTGTAATACTTTGTGAGTTTATTAATCCACAGCTGCCGGATGACCTCTTCTGGTTTTGCCAGATTCTTCTCTGAATTGAAAAGCAAGATGTCCTTATTTCGCTTCAAGCATTTAATATAGTATTTGCCTTTTTCTTTTTCAAAAATTTCCAAAACCTCTTCAGGTTTAATTTGTTCGAATTCCTTGAGACCATATTGAATTTCCGGATTGCGAAATATTTTGTTGAGAATTTCACCGACGATTTTTTGATCAGCCATATTTATATGTTAATTTTTGTTAAATTCAAAATAATTTTCCCCTCAAAAATAGTTTCCGGGAAAATAGGAATGTTTTTGTAGGCTGGATTTTCCGGCTTGAGATAAGTTCGCCCCTCTTCCGCGACGAATTTTTTCACAGTCGTCCCGTCGTCACTTCTTGCTACGACGATATCGCCATTTTTATATTCGTTCGTTTTTTTGATGAGCAGCATATCTCCATCATCGATCCCAGCGTTTATCATCGAGTCACCGTGAACTTGAATGACGAAAACATCTTCGTCCGACATTCTGACTTTTTCGTTTTTCAGAACTTCGCCGGGGAGAACAGACCATCTCTCAAAAACACTTGTGAAGGATTCTATATATGCTCCGGCTGAACTTGTTCCGGCATACGGGACAAGCTGTTCTTTGCCTAATATTTTATATCCCAGTCTTAATATCTTAATTCCTCTCGCTTGCCCTTCTTCCCGCTTGATTAGCCCTTTCTTTTCCAGTGATTTCAGGAAATTTAGAACTGACTGATTAGAGGAAACCTTTAGAGATTCCTTCAGATCGGCAAATGAGGGAGGAAAACCGGAATTTTTTATCGCTTTGTAAATAAACTCAAGGACCTTTTTTTGTTTTAACGTAATGTTTTTTTGCTTCATACTTCCATTATATATGACCAAATAGTCTAGTCAAGCAAAATTAAAAAGGCTATTATAAGCCTAATTTATGATTTATCCACAATTTTTTATTGCTCTAGAATTTACCGAAAAACTTTTTACTCAAAATTCCACCAACTCGCCACTGATTTTTTCAAGAAAAGAAAGGGATTTCTGAAAATCCGCGGCAACTGGAAATCTTTGCCCGAATATGCTAAAATTAGCGAGTAAATCCATATTTCAATGGCGCGTCGAAAAAAAGAAAAAAACAACGGAAACTGGGAAAAAACCAACGGCCGCGGCCGGCCGCCAAAAAATCGGGGGTTAAAAGGCGACACTAAAAGAAGCATCATCGCGGTTTTTTTGATTGCGCTCGCGCTTCTGGCGATCTTCAGCCTCTTTGGCGGAGCCGGGATGTTTGGAAAATACTTGAATAAAACGCTGGCTCTCGGTTTCGGGATGGGACGGTTTTTGCTGCCAGCGCTGATGCTCGTGGTTGGCCTTTTGTATTTTCGCCGCGACAGTGAAAGTTATTATATCTTCGTCGGCGCCGGTTTTTTCATATTCTTCACGAGCGTCCTGGGAGTGATTCACATATTTTATCCTCTCAAGCGGATGGTCGAAATAGCGCGATCTGGGAGCGGAGGCGGACTTTTGGGGCTCTCGGCGGCCTATCCCATTCTCAAATACTTCGGGTTTTGGGCTGGGCTGATCGTGCTCTCAGCCTTGACCCTGGCGTCGCTCTTGTTGGCGCTCAATGTTCCTTTGAGAGCGCTGATGAAACCCTTGGCATGGCTCAGCGAAGAAAAAGAAGATGAACTTGAAGAAAAAACAGAAGAACAAAAGGAGGTTGAAGCGACTGCCGAAGAAAAAATGAAAAAACCGGCTGTCATCGGAGGCTTGCTGAAAGGCCGGTCCGAGAAAACGGTTCCGGAAAGAGAAATGCTGATGCCTGTAAGATCACGCTCCGCTTCAGGCTGGAAATTTCCGCCGCTTGATCTTCTAGAGCGAACTTCCGGAACAGCTAAAGCCGGCGACGTCGAAGCCAACGCCAAAATTATTCAAAAAACTCTCAAGAATTTCGGAATCGACGTGGAGATCGGAGAAATTAGTGTCGGGCCGTCGGTTACTCAGTATTGTTTCAAGCCCGCGGCCGGCGTCAAACTTTCCAGAATCACGGCCCTTAACAATGATCTATCCCTGGCGCTCGCTCAACATCCAATTCGAATTGAGGCGCCCATCCCTGGAAAATCTTTGATTGGAATTGAAGTTCCGAACAAATCTTCGACTCTGGTTCGCCTCAGAGACATTCTTGAAGGTCCGGACTTTGCCGGACGAAAATCCAATCTCACCATTGCTCTCGGACAAAACGTGGCCGGAAATTATATTTTAGGAGATCTCAGCGATATGCCCCACTTGATGATTGCCGGTGCGACCGGAACCGGAAAAAGCATTTCGATAAATTCGATCATCGTCACCCTTCTTTATCAAAACTCCCCGGATGATCTCAAGCTGATCCTGATTGATCCGAAAAGGGTCGAGCTAACCGCCTTCAACGGCATTCCGCATCTCTTGACGCCGACGGTCGTTGATAACGGCAAGGTCGCGAATGCTCTCAAGTGGTCAATCAGCGAGATGGAGCGGCGTTACAAAATTCTGCAGGAGGGCGGGTCGCGGGACATTTTCTCCTTCAACAGCAAAATCAAGGAAGGCCAAACAAAAAAAATCGTCGAAGAGGAAACGGGCGAAGTGGTCGGCGAAGAGGAAGTGAAGCGTTTGCCCTTTTTGGTCATCATTATCGACGAGCTGGCGGATATTATGGCCTCTCACTCCAGAGAAGTTGAAGCGGCTATTGTTCGAATCGCTCAAATGGCGCGCGCGGTGGGGATTCATCTTATCGTTTCAACTCAGAGACCCTCGGTTGAAGTTTTAACCGGGCTTATCAAAGCCAATATAGGAACCCGTATCGCCTTTCAGGTCCCGACCCAAATCGACTCGCGCACTATTCTTGATATGTCGGGCGCTGAAAAACTACTTGGAAACGGTGATATGCTCTATATGAACGCGCGCGTTCCCAAACCGAAGAGAGTTCAGGGAGTGTTTGTCTCTGAATCCGAAGTCAAAAGAGTGGTAAAATCCATCAAGGCGCAACTCTCGGAAGAACCTGACTATGATGAGGAAGTAACCGCGCCGCAAAGGCTGTCCCTGGGCGGTGGGCGAGGAAGTTTCGCGGGAGGGGATCAGGGCGAAGATCCTTTTTATGAAGAGGCGAAGGACTTGGTGATAAAATCCGGGAAAGCTTCAGCTTCATATCTCCAGCGGCGCTTGAGAGTCGGTTACGCGCGAGCGGCTAGACTTCTCGATATTCTTGAGGAAAACGGCATAATCGGGCCGGCTGATGGTTCTAAGGCCCGTGAGATTTTGGTGTCCGGTGTGGTTGGTCCCGAAAGGCCAGTCGGCTATGAAGATACGGAAAAAGATCAGCACCAGCGGGATCGCTGGCAGATATGATAGATTCCCTGTATAATAAAAGAAAATAAAAAAACAACTTAGCAGGCTTTTCCCATCCTGCTTTTATTATGGCAGTTAATTTTGCAGTTTGAACTCTCTATGCTTCGCGGTTTTACCAAAAAAAAAGTAAACTCTTATACCCTCGGCGAGCAGCTGAAATCAATTCGCGGCGAAAGCCGACTGACGCTCCAGGAAGTTTCGCGGGAAACGAAGATTCCCGTGAAGTATTTGACTATGATTGAAGAGGGAGAGTATGAAAAGCTGCCACCCGAAGTCTACGTCAAAGGATTTCTCAAAAGTTACGCCGATTATCTGAATCTTGACGCCCCGAAACTCGTCAATCTTTACCTTCGCGAGAAGGATATCAAGCAAAACCTCAATGGCAACGAGGGAAAAGATGCCGCGGCGAAGAAAACAAAAATTCCCCGCTTTGTGATCACTCCCAGAATAATCACCATCGCGCTGGTGATTTTGATAGGAATCGGAGGTTTTTATTATCTCTACCGGCAGATTGGTCGCTTTGCAGATTTTCCCCGACTGGTGGTGACGGATCCGGCTGGTGATACTAATGTCTCCGGAAATTCAATTGTCCTTTCCGGTGTGACTGACCAGGATTCAAAACTCACGATCAATGGCCAGCCCGTAATGGTGAACGATAGTGGAGAATTTCGCGAAAATATCATGCTTCAGCAAGGCGTCAACGCCATAAACATTTCCTCAGTCAACCGTTTCGGAAAAACAGCCTCACGCTTGCTCAACATCAAGTCGGATTATCAAAAACCGGATATGGCTTTTGAAGGAGCCGGGAGCGATCAGGGCAAAGTCAGCGGCGATGAAACGGAAAAAAAAGGAGGGGTTTCGGTCAGCGTGAGAGTTGGCGACAACCCCACTTGGCTATCCATTGAAAGCGACGGCGGGCTGGTCTATTCCGGAACGATGCTGAGCGGAGCGTCTCAGAATTTCACCGGCACGAAAGAAATTCGCATCACCAGCGGAAAAGCCAATCAGACGTTCATCAAAGTGAACGGCCAAGCGGAAAAAGTTTTGGCTAGCACACCGGGAATCGTGCGGGATGTGGTATTCGGGCCTAATGATTGAGGCATTAAAATTATTCAAACTAATTTATGTCGAAAGAAAAAGAAAATAAAGAAACCATTTTGGAAGAGACTGTCAAAGAAATCAAGGACCGTTTCGGTGAAGGATCAATTATGAAACTTGGAGAAGTTAAAAGGGTGGACGTGGCGGCAATTCCGACTGGAGCGCCTTCACTTGATCTGGCGCTCGGAATCGGCGGCGTTCCGCGAGGGCGGGTCATCGAGATCTATGGCCCTGAATCATCGGGAAAAACGACTCTCGCGCTCCATATTGTGGCCAATGCCCAAAAAGACGGATCGGCTGCGTTTATCGATGCCGAGCACGCGCTTGATCCAGCTTATGCCAAAAAAATCGGCGTGAAAATCGAGGATCTTTTGATCTCTCAACCCGACAATGGCGAACAGGCGCTTGATATTGTGGAAACTTTAGTAAAATCAAACGCGGTGGATGTGATTGTCATCGATTCCGTCGCCGCACTCACTCCCCAAGCTGAAATTGAAGGCGAAATGGGCGACACGCATATCGGTCGGCAGGCACGACTCATGTCCCAAGCCCTTCGCAAATTGACGGCGATTGTTGCCAAAGGCAATGTGACGGTCATTTTCATCAACCAAATCCGGATGAAGATCGGAGTGATGTTCGGAAACCCGGAAACGACCCCGGGCGGAAACGCGCTCAAATTCTATTCCTCGGTTCGAATCGAAGTCCGCCGAGCGGCGCAAATCAAGCAGGGAGATCAGATTGTCGGAAACCGAGTGAAAGCCAAAATCGTGAAAAACAAAGTGGCTCCGCCGTTTCAAACGACTGAATTTGATATTATGTATAACGAGCGGATTTCAAAGGAAGGGGATTTGATTGACACAGGGGTGA
>Ga0315268_10000775_pt1 | contig 37209 bp, 33 predicted proteins | sample C1_top_MG_FD_204535 | JGI IMG/M metagenome (GOLD analysis project Ga0315268, IMG submission 204535) | Sediment microbial communities from Yellowstone Lake, YNP, Wyoming, USA - C1_top | ecosystem: Environmental > Aquatic > Freshwater > Lake > Sediment | place: USA: Wyoming | collected 2017-08-01
CAAAGGTCAGGAAGGGCGGCCTGAGAAAGCACAGGATCAAGAAAGGCCGCAAGCCCAAGAGGAAAGGTATTCTGAAGATCACCATGAGGAAGAGCATACAGAGGATTGCGGAGGAGAGGACTGGAAAGCACTATCCGAACCTGGAGGTTCTTGCGTCCTACTGGGTCGGGGAGGACGGCCGACACAAGTTCTATGAGATTATCATGGTCGACCCGAACCACCCGGTCATCAAGGCCGACCCCAAGATCAACTGGATATGCAGCCCCAAGCAATCCGACCGCGCCAACAGGGGGCTCACGCCCGCAGGCAAGAAGGGCAGAGGTCTTGTCAGGACCAGAGGCATGGGCGTCGAGAAGAACCGGCCATCCCTGAGAGCGCACAACAGGCAGGGGACCTAGCCGCGTATCCTTGCCAGCAAACCCTTTGTTTCTTCTTCGTTCATTCCGACCAAGGGGTAGAAGACCGGGAGGTCACCCTTGATCGCCCCGCGTTTTTCGATTTCCTTCAAGCCCCATGAGAGTGTGATGCCTATGCAGCCGTTCTTGCTGGCCAGCGCCATAAGGTCGTTCTCCGGGCCTGCGGTCTTGAGGTTCGGATACCAGTTCCGAAGCGGCTCGACCAACGACTCCTCCTCCGTGACGACCAGAACCGAGCAGCCGCGCTTCATCATGAGCCAAGTCGATGCGATCGCGTCTTCAGAATCGAGCATGGAGAGCATTCTCCCCTGAGTCCCAAGCGGCATCCCGCCGGGTCCGGGCAGCGCAGAGCTGAAGAGGTATGCGTTTCTGTCGCGCACCTCCACGAAGATCTCGACATCCGGGTTGTCCAACCCGACCCTGATCCCTTTCTCCTTGAACCTATCGAGTACCGCCTTCCCGAGGTGCTCGGCGAGCGTCTGGCTCGTGTACGGGTGATTCCCAGATCGCCTGGAACGAATCGCGAACGAGGCATTGTTGAACAGTAGAGGTTCGGAGAAATCAAGAACATCCTTCGTGAGTTCTGAAAGCTCACTCGATACCTTGGTCACGGGGCTGAACGATACAATGCCGAACGTCCTAGAGAGTATCTCGCATGATCTCCTCCAGTCGTCCGAGTCGACGAACAACCTCCCCCTCGTCTGGGATATGACGCAAGGGGTCTTCGCGAGCGCGTGCCTAGTTCGAATATCCGCAACCAGCTGCTGCTCGAACCTTCTTCGGACCGAAGCGCTCTTCAAGCCTATCTCACCATATCTCACGAGGAGCGTTGGCATCGTCTCGCCCATGACCATGTTCTTCAATAAACCTTTCACACAGTGTCTGTGGAATAGAGAAAGTCTAAACTAGGTGTTCCGCATTGGGTGTTTCAGCCAGCCCAAGAGGGGTATATTGAACACCAATCGAAAGACAACGGTTTCTTTGAAAAAAGTGTGTGAGCCCCCCGGTCCGAAAGCCAAAGCGTGGGTGAAGCGAGACAACGCCGTTCTGTCGCCGTACAACAGGCCATACTACTACCCAATGGTAGTAGAGAAGGGCCACGGCTGCATAGTCGAGGACGTCGACGGGAACGAGTATGTCGACTTCAACAGCGGACTCGGGGCGATGAATGTCGGCCACTGCCATCCGGAGGTGGTCAAGGCCATAAGCGACCAGTCGAAACGACTGCTGCACTACTCGTATACGGACTTCTACTACCGGTACGCAGTGGAGCTGGGCGAGAGATTGCAGAAGATCACGCCCGGCAGCTTCCAGAAGAAGGTCTTCCTGAGCGGGAGCGGGGCGGAGAGCATCGAGGCGTTCGCCAAGGTCGCGAGATGGCATAGCAAGCGGCCGCAGTTCCTGGCGTTCACGGGCGCATTCCACGGAAGGTCGATGGGCGCTCTGAGCTTCACTGCCAGCTCGATCGGTCAGAAGGCAAGGTACTTCCCGACGATGCCCGGTGTGGAGCATGTGCCGTACGCGTACTGCTACAGATGCCCGTACAAGATGGAATTCCCGGATTGCGACTACTGGTGTGTCGATTTCATAGATGACTGGGTATTGAAGAAGTTCCTGCCTCCTGAAGAGGTGGCGGCTTCGTTGATCGAACCCATTCAGGGCGAGGGCGGATACATCGTCCCGCCGAAGGACTACCACAGGCGCCTGAAGAAGCTGATGGACAAGTACGGCATCCTATATGCCGTGGACGAGGTCCAGTCAGGCATGGGCAGGACGGGTAAGTGGTGCGCCATCGAGAACTTCGGTGTCATCCCGGACATAGTCTGCATGTCCAAGGCGCTCGGCGGGGGCATATCCTTGGGCGCGACCATAGGCCGCTCGGAGATTTACGACTGGGCTCCAGGATCGCACTGCACGACCCTTGGCGGGACACCGGTCGCATGCGAGGCGTCCCTTGCGACGATGAGAGTCATCGAGAAGGAGAAGCTGAGGGAGAACGCTGTGAAGCAGGGCGACTACGCGGTCAAGAGGCTCAAGGAGTGGGTCGACCGGTATGAGATCGTCGGCGATGTCAGAGGGAAAGGCCTCATGATAGGTGTCGAGATCATCACGGACAAGAAGACCAAGACGAAGGACGGCGACGCCGCGCACGACATCATCCACCATGCATGGAAGAAGGGTGTCGTCGCGATTGGCGCGGGTGAGAACTGTTTCAGGATCGCGCCTCCGCTTGTGATCACGAGAGATCTCTTGGACTTCGGGCTCGACAAGCTCGAGGAGTCCGTCAAGGAGGTAATGAAGGCGAAGTGAGCCGGCCGTCGAAAGTGTCGGCCGGGCAAAACCCCTTCCTGTTTCATTCATCTAGATATGTGGAGATAGAGAACATGGTGAAATCATACAAACTGAAGGGTCCCAAGATCGTGGTGGAGCCGCCAGGACCCAAGTCGAAGAATGCGTTGGCTCGGAAGGAGAAGTACATCACGAACGGCATAAAGATAGGCTTGCCCGCGGAACTTGATGTCGCCGAGGGGCCGTTCATGAGGGATGTCGACGGAAACGTGTACCTGGACTTCACAGCTGGCATCGGTGTCCACAACTGCGGCCACAGGCCGGCAGCGATGGTCAAGGCATGCCAGGACCAGCTGGACAAGTTCATACACATATGCTTCATGGTCTCCCCGTACGAGTCCTACCTGAGGCTCGCTGAGGAGATGTCGAAGATATGCCCCGGCAACCTGACCAAGAGCATATTCCTGAACAGCGGCTCTGAGGCAATCGAGAACGCCGTCAAGATCGCCAGGGCGTACACCAAGAAGAAGTGGATACTGTCGTACAAGACCGCATTCCACGGCAGGACCTTCCTGGACATATCTCTCACCGGCAAGGAGAAGCCGTACAGAGAGGGTTTCGGCCCGCTCGTGCCGTACATCCGGCTCCTCGACTACGCAAACTGCTACAGGTGCCCGTTGTGTCTGGAGTATCCCTCGTGCAACTTGGCATGCGCTGATACGATCAGGACGATCATGGAGACGTCTCCGCTGCAGGGCGATGTATGCACACTCGTCGGCGAGCCCGTTCAGGGTGAGGGTGGATTCATCCCGCCGCCCCCAGGCTACTGGGAGAAGATCAGGAAGATATGTGACGACAACGGCGTCGTGTTCATCGATGACGAGGTCCAGACGGGATTCGGCAGAACGGGCAAGATGTTCGCGATAGAGCACTGGAAGTGCAATCCGGACATGCTGGTCTCTGGAAAGGGTCTCTCGCTTGGAATGCCGCTGGGCGGCGTTACAGGCAAGGACGCAATCATGTCCGCGCCCGGACCTGCGAGTCTTGGCGGCACATTCGGCGGCAATCCCGTGTGCTGCGCTGGCGCTCTCGAGTCGATCAAGCTGACGAAGAAGGCTCTGCCCAACACGAAGATGATCAACAAGGTCGAGCTGAAGCGCTTGAAGGAATGGAAGGAGGACGTGGAGGTCGTGGGCGACGTTCGTGGCCTTGGCGCGATGATCGGCATGGAGCTCGTCAAGACGAAGAAGGGCAAGGAGCCCGTGCCCGAACTGACCAGAAACATCCAGCTGAACTGCTTCAAGAAGGGCCTTTATATCCTGACCGCAGGGACTTACAGCAACGTGATAAGGCTGCACCCGCCGCTCATCATCAAGCAGAATCTGCTGGAGAAGGGTCTCGACATCCTCGAGTCGGCCCTGAAAGAAGAGACCAAGAAGGCCGGGTTGTAGATTGACCAGTCTCTTCTCATCAAACCCCTCATTTCATTTTTGTGCGTATACCAGCGCGAGCGCGCGCGCGGATACTGACGAGCGGGAGGTTGCGGATATCGTGTCGGGAGCGGGCTCCGTCTTGACGAAGGATTCCATCAATCACATAACACATGTCATTCCCCTTCATGCCGAGCGCGAGTCTTCGTAGGAACGGAGAGACCCTACTACGCAAGATTCAACTGCTTGACAACTCCTCCCAATAGATTATTACCCCCGTCAGAAATCACCCACCGTTGACAGACCACAACCATGGAGTAGATGCCCCTGGCTCGGCCATGCGACCTCTAATGATTGCAGTGCTTATCACGGGCTCATTCACGGTCATTGAACTTGTCGGAGGATTTCTGAGTGGCAGTCTGGCGCTGATGAGCGACGCCGGCCATATGTTCACCGACACAATTGCCCTTGGGTTGGGCCTCTGGGCTCTAAAGGTGGCGCTTCGTCCTGCCACCGAAGAGAGGACCTTCGGATTCCTGAGGGCGGAAATACTCGCTGCACTTGTCAACGGAGCCACTCTCATCGTCGTATCGCTCGTGGTCTTCTATGAGGCGCTCAAAAGGATCATCGAACCTCCCCAGGTGGAAGCCCCTCTGATGCTCTTTGTCGCTTTCCTCGGGCTTCTTGCAAATGCTGGCGGCATCTATCTCCTAAGGGACAAGTCAAAGGGCAGCCTGAACGTGCGGGGCGCTTTCCTGCATATGTTGGGGGACTTCCTTTCATCAATCGCAGTCATCATAGGCGCTTTGCTGATCATGCTCTTCGGTCTCGAGGTCGCTGACCCCCTACTCAGCATCCTCATAGGCGCAATCATCCTGTATGGCTCTTGGAAACTTGTCACACAGTCCACGTCGATTCTGCTGGAATCTGTTCCATCACATCTGAAACTGGAGGACGTGCGCAAGGAGTTGATGTTGGTCCCCGGCATTGTCGAAGTGCATGACCTGCATGTCTGGACGCTCACCACGGGATTGCACGCACTTAGCGCACATGTTGTGGTCAAAGACCAGCTTGTGAGCGATTGCCCTGGGATCATCAGTAACTGCGAAGACATGCTGAGGAAGCGTTTCTCGATATCGCACACGACCTTCCAGCTGGAGTGTGAATCATGCAGTGAGAGCTTCTGTGTGTTCAGATTGCCTCAGAAGAACGGCACTGACAAAGACATGCACAGCCAGTCATAATGCTCGACAGTATGGGTTCAGACCGAACACAGCAGGCAGAATGCATATCTCCCCTTCAGTCCATTCGCCACCCGGGAGATTCGGATAGTATGTTACCGACAGAAGATCTCATGATCGAGCACCGGGTAATCGAGAGGATGCTCGGAGTTGTCAACAAGGCTTGTGACGAGACTGAGAGAGGCAAAGAAATTGACCAGGAGCTCTTTGTAGGAGCCGCCGACTTCTTCAAGAACTTCGCCGACAAGTGCCACCACGGAAAGGAGGAGAAGCTATTGTTCGTGAAGATGCAGGAGAGGGGTGTGTCTGGTGAAGTCGGGCCGATCGCGGTCATGCTGAGGGAGCACCAGGACGGACGGGTTCATGTGAGGAAGATCGCAGAGTTATCAGTTGCCAAGATGTCCAAGAAGACAAAGGACGGCTTGGTTGAAGCGAGCAGGGCGTATGTCGATCTGTTGTCCAAGCACATACAGAAAGAGGACAATATCCTTTATCCGATGGCGAATCAAATCCTTACGAAGGAGGATCAGGAGGAGCTCGAGAAGGGGTTCGAGGAGGTCGAAGAGAAGGTAATGGGCCCAGGTGTCCACGAGCGATACCACCGTATGATCGAAAAGTGGGAAGAGAAGTTCGGGTGATGTGGAGAGTTCTGCTCCAATTCCACGCTTTTTCGATTTCTCGGTCGGGAATTAGCAATTCGTCTCAGGGCATTTCTATCCCTAGTTCTCGCTCCGTTTATGTGTCATCGCCAGTGCCTCGAATGAAGCCCCCCTTACGTGAGACCCATCCATGCCTTTCACACCGCAACGTATATTACAAGGAAGCACATTCGGGCGAACAAGGCCAAGATTTCCTGATGTATCTGCAGATTTAGGCCACGAAAGCTGAACGTCTTCCGAATGGAAAGATAGAATGAAGAATGGAATGGGGGGCAATGGAGAGATCCCTTGTGATCTCGTGTCAGCCACTATATTTGCCAGCCATCCGGGTTCAGTATTGGGTGAGTGCAGACCTTTTCGAGCAGATTCTAGGTCCTCTGGCCGAGTGAAGTCGTAGATTAACTGTGGAGAACAGATAGCATGGCACTCTTGACTGAAGTGAAGAAAGACTATGGAAAACTGAAGAACTACGTGAACGGGGAGTGGATAGACTCTACCTCTGGCAAGTACATTGACATTGAGAACCCGACCACGGGAGAAGTCATAGGACAGGTTCCTATGTCCAGCGTCGATGAGACCAAGGCCGCCATCGAGGCAGCCAACGAGGCATGGTGGGCGTGGAGGGAGACCCCTCCGATTACGAGGGCCAGGGTGTTCTTCAAGCTCAAGGAAATAATGGAGCAGCATTTCGAGAACATCGCGCGGATAATGGTACAGGAGCAGGGTAAGACAATCGACGAGGCGCGAGGCGAGACCAGGCGGACGATTGAGAACGTCGAAACTGCCGCTGGAATTCCATCGCTGATGATGGGATACGGTCTTGAGGATGGCGGAGCGGAGGGCATCGACGAGGAGGCCGTGATATCTCCTCTGGGCGTTTTCGGAGCAGTATGCCCGTTCAACTTCCCCGCGATGATCCCTTATTGGTTCTGGCCATACGCCGTTGCCACCGGCAACACCTACATCATCAAGCCTTCGAGCCAGGTGCCCTTGACCCAGAACTACTTGACCCAGCTGGTCGATCAGGCTGGATTCCCACCCGGAGTCCTGAATATCGTGAATGGCAGCCACGAAGTGTCTGACACTCTGATGGAGCACCCGAAGGTGAAGGGCATATCGTTTGTAGGCTCCACGCCGATCGCGAAGTACATCTACAAGAAGTCGGCTGAGAACGGCAAGAGAGTCCAGGCTCAGGGCGGTGCCAAGAACTCCCTCGTGGTGATGCCGGACGCGGTCCTGGACAGGACCGTTTCGAATATGCTAGCATCCTTCTACGGATGCGCTGGCCAGAGATGCCTTGCAGGCTCGAATCTCGTGGCAATAGGCGACGTGGCCGAGCCTCTCCTCAAGAGTCTTGTGGAGAGATCCAAGAAGATCAAGGTGGGCTATGGCCTGGATGAGAGCGTGAACATGGGGCCGGTCATTTCCGCCAAAGCCAAGAAGAAGGTCATCGAATACATCGATGGCGCGGAGAAAGAAGGTGCTAAGGTCCTGCTCGACGGCAGAAAGATCAGAGTCCCAGGCTACGAGAAGGGCCACTTCGTAGGTCCGACGGTCATCGACGGAGTCACGCCCGACATGAAGATCGCCAAGGAAGAGGTGTTCGGACCTGTCGTGGGCTACATGAGAATGAATAGCCTCGACGAGGCACTGGACTTCATTCACTCGAGCCCGTTCGGAAACGCCGCATCGATATACACCCAGAGCGGCAAGCTGGCACGCGAGTTCCGATACAGATGCCAGGTCGGGAACGTCGGGATCAACGTCGGCCTGGTCGCGGCGATGGCCTACTTCCCGTTCGCGGGGTACAAGGATTCGTTCTTCGGGGACCTCCACGGCCAGGGCCAAGACGCAGTAAAGTTCTTTACGGACAGGAAGGTTGTCATCACTCGGTGGTTCTGATGGTTGAGTGCGATTTCCCTGAGTGCAATACGTTCGGTTCGGTTATCAGGTTCGCTCTGGAGCTGGAGAAGGGCGCCTCAGGAGTGTACGAGGAGCTGGCCAGGGAACCTCGCGTGGCACCTGCTGCCGAGATGTTTAAGGCTCTCGCTGCAGCCCACAAGAAGCGCGGGGAACTGCTCGAGTTCACCAGGCAACAGAAGCTGAACGAGATGATTCTTGAGCCCATACAGGACATGAATGGCAAGAACTACCTGATCGACACGAGGACGCCGAAGGGCGTCGATGTCAAGGCAGCGGCGAAGTTCGCGGGGAAGATCGAGGAGACATCAGCCAGATTCTATCTCGATGCCGCCAAGATCGCGAAGATGCTCATGGCCGAGGCCGCAAGGATCATGGACAAGCTTGGCAAGGAGAGCCAGGCGAACAAAGCGAAGCTCGATGCGCTCTGAGAACTTCGAACGCTTTTCCGGTCAAACCCCTTCAGTATCTTCATTTTGTCTTGCAGGTAACCTAGAGGACTGGCTTCGATCTATCTCTGTCAGCTCGTCTATTCCCTTGCGAAGATGTCGCCGTAGAGCTTCCTCGAGGCGAGAGCACCGCCTATGATCAGAGCTGCGGGTATGACGAACACCCAGAGGTCTAGACCCCAGTGCGTCCCGACGAGCGAATTGGAGAGGAGCATGCCACCCTGGTGGAACGGGGAGAGGGTCGCAATCCAAGCGTAGTTGTGGTACATTGTGTCCCAACTGGTCGTCTTCTGCCACTGATCGAGCACGAAGGACAGCCATTCGAAGACCGTCAGAGTTCCCAGAAGCGAGAAGTACAGGAACATCCTGGATATGACGCTAGGCTTGAGCACCATCTTCTTCGCAACGAGGTAGATCATGCATGAGCCGTACGCAGCGCTGACCATGGTGACCGCAGCCATGAGGTACGAGACGAGTGTGATCATCAGGACGTCCGTGGTCGACTGGTTGAATTGCGAGAGGCCGATGAACACGACTGGGAATATGAATATCGGGCCCACTATCAGCGGGTAAAGTATCTTCGAGAAGATCATCGTCGTGACTGAGATCGGACCGAAGAAGAGCACTTTGACGGTTCCCTTGGTTATCTCGTGCGTGAACCCTTTCGCGAACAGCCCGCCAACGAAGATGACTGAAGCCAGCAGGGCGATCCCGTACGAGTATGTCAGCAGATTGAACGAGATCTCTATGTCGAATGGGGTGCTTGTCCAAGAGATCGTGCTGAAGTCCATCCCCGGAGGCGTCGCTATTGTCGTTCCCTCCATTCGAGCGTAGTTGCCCGCACCATCCCTCACCATCAAAGTCACTTCATATGGGCCGAACTCACTGGCGGTGAAGGAGACGGTATCCCCGGTGAGAGTGTCTATGGTGTTGTTGTGTTTCACGTACCAGATCGTCGAGGAAATGCCCTGATTGTCGGTCGAGCCTCTCGAAGATAGCTGGACCGTATCGCCGACCTTCACGTTCTGTGGGATATTCGCGTTCGCCTGAGGCGGCTCGGTATCCCCTCCTATGCTGGGGATGTTGACCGACGTCCATTGCTGGGCGGTGTTGCCCGCCGCATCTCGGACGATAAGTCTCATGTTGAAGGAGCCCGCGTAGTTGAATGTGTATGAAGGGGACACACCGTAGAGTACCTTCTCGTGGGCGTCTTCGATAATCCAAGTCCAGTTCACGACGCCCACGTTGTCGGTGGCGATCGAACCATTGAGGTTGATCAATTCACCTATGGTGGCGCTGAACGGTGGGCCGCCTGGTATGTTCGGGGTCTCTGTATCGGTCGATCCGGCCACGCGCGTGACGTCTACTACCAGAGAAGTCTCGTTCATGTTCCATTCGTCATCTACAACGGTCAGCTGTATGTGATAGGAACCCACTGAGTAGAGTGTCATATGAGACATCGGTCCGTAGAGGCTCACATCGTTCGCTCCGTCGCTTACGCTCCATACATAGTAGACAATTCCACTGTTATCTGTAGAGGTGGATGCATCCAGAGTCACGCTCGTTCCAGAAGTAACGGAACCAGTTGGTGTCAGGACTGCCCTCGCGGTGGGTGGATCTACTCCTGAAGCGCCGGGAATTCCCTTGCCTCCGCCGTCGCCGCCTTGGTCAAAACTGAACTGCATCGCTTGCTTCATCGAGAAGCTCATGATCGAGAACACGATGACCAGGAAGATGAAAAGAATCACCGCGCTGACGAGCCCGTGCTTCGCCATCGTTCTGATGTCCTTCTCGAAGATAATGAACGCCCGGCGTATGGTTGCCAAAGGCTTCGATTTCTTGACCTTTATGTCTGGATAGTCCTTCGATTCGGCAGGAACGTCCGTAGGGGGCGGAGGCAATTCGTCGTCGCTTAGGGGAGCAGGAGGTTCAGGCGTCATTCCTTCATCGTTCAAGCCACATCACCTCGAGCTGTGCGTTCGAAGACTTCCTCCATCGTGCCCATGCTCCTCATCTCAAACAGGTCGATCCCTTCTTGAACGAGAATCTTGGCGACCTGAGGGGCGTCCTGACGCCTCTGGAGAGTGAGTGCGACTTCGCCCTCGACTATACCTATGGATATCAACCTCAGGCTCCTGTCAAGCATCTCTCTCGCCTTCTGCGGATCAGAAACCCTGAGCATGTATGCAGGGGCGAGATACTTGTCCTTCAGCTCTTCAGCTGTGCCCACTGCAGTCAGTTTCCCGTGGTTGATGAATGCGAACTTGTCGACAATGTACTCCGCCTCGATCAGGTTGTGGGACGTGAAGAATATGCTGTTCCCGTCCTTGACGGACTCCTTGAAGAACTCCCTGAGCTTCCGTCTGTGGATGATGTCGATCCCGCTGAACGGCTCATCGAGGAACGTGAGTGGCACCTCGGCCAGGAGGACTCTGGCAAGAGAGACTCTCTGGCGCTGCCCCTGCGAGAGGAACGATATCTTCTGGTCGATGAAGCCGCGGAGGTCCGCGAGGTCTGCCGCCTCGTTTACGGCAGAAAGCCTGTCGGATTTTGGCATCAACATCAACTTGCAGAACATGTTGAGATATCTCCTGGGAGTCATCTCCTCGTAGAATCTGGTTTCCTCTGAGAGAATGGCGATATTGTCCCTGAGCTGGACGGGGTGCTTCTTCACATCTATGCCGAGTACGGTCGCGTCTCCTTGAGTGGGCGGCGTGAGACCGCAAAGGACCCTGATGCAGGTGGTCTTGCCCGCACCGTTGGGACCGAAGAATCCGAAGATCTCTCCCCTGCCGACTTTGAGAGATATGTCATCTAGCGCTCTGACTGAACTGAAATCCTTCACTAGTCCATTGGCCTCGATCAAGTCAACGCACCGGCGTCTGACTAGGTCGGCCGGGGTTCATATACCCCAGAGGAGCGGATATCATGATTGATAATGCCCGCTGGCTGTGTCCAGGAACGGGATCCTCTGCCGAATCACTTCTTCTTGACTGGCATCATTATCTTGGCGTATACAATCGTCTCGCCTTTGACAATCTCTGGCATCTTGCTGTAGACCTCAATGGGGCAATCCGAAAGGACGTAACCCTTCTCCTTGACCCAGGTATCCATTTTGTCGTATGATCTCTGATACTCGCTTGCATTGCCCTTGTGCGAGTAGCTGGCGACCTTCATCGCTGGCAGCTTCCTAATCTTGATGTCGCCACTCGGCTTCGCCTTCCCGTAGATTGCGATTGCGATGCTAGACTTGCATTCATCCGGAGGGGTCACCTTCGGGTTGCTGTGATAGATGCCCATCGGATGGAATCCCGGCATGACCTTGCTCTCTTTGGCCCAGCCATAGAGCTGGCCGATGAGCTTGTCGAAAGGGATCTTGCCGTAGCTGCCAACATGCTCGATGTAGGCTATCGTTATCGGTTTTCTCGTCTCAAGCTTGACATTCGCCATTGTGACACCTGGGGTACGAACGTGAACTTGGCGTATTTCAACTCTTTGAGTGGGGGCTGAATGTGAGGTCGAGAATCCGGCTGTCATCCGACTGGAGGTCTTGCAGACCTCGATCACTTCTTCTTCTCGATGGCGTCTTTCGTGCCCTTTCCAAAGGCTTTGGCTATTCCGAAGCCCTTCTTCAAACCCTTTCCGAGCAATTCCCCGGTCTTCTGCGCTGTCTCTTCCGCTTTTCCCTTCTTCTCATCTGCCGTTTTGACCGCCTCGAATTGACAAGTAGCAATCGGACAATAGATAGATATTTCGGAGAGGCTCCTCTCGTTCAACGCTCTGAGCGTCTAGCCAGGGCGACACCAATAACTGATGCGAGCAGTTCGAGACACTTGATCGTCTCAGCATCGGGGAATCTGCCGTTCTTCATCCCAGAAATCTCTATCCATCCGAGGAGATCGTCGCCCTTCCCGAAGATGCAGATGTCGAGGTAGTCACCCTCTATGGTGTCGTCGAGGGATTTGCGTCTCGATTGCAGCATGACCTCACGCTCGTAGGTGGTCTCCTCACCACTGGCGTATGGGTTGTCCTCTGCGAGCAGAAGGCGCGTGTACCTGCTAATCTGCATGGACTTGTAGACGCCCTGGCTGTCGAAGTCCTCATGATTGTAGGATAGGTGCTTGTGGGCCTCCCACTCGGAGTCGGACAGACCAGACATGACATCGTATCTGTACAGTCCGTCTGTGGGTGATCTTAATCCAATTGTGATTTCTTTGATTCCCAGCCTTGTGTTGATGGTGTCGGCAGCTTCCTGCAGGAAACCGTGCATGTCGATGGCCGGGTCTGCGAGCTTGGCGGCCAGCGCGTGGACAGCGTCCAGGCGCTCGTTGGCAGGGTTGTTGCATGCGTACTGGTAGGCGAGCCACATTCGTTTCTTGATGATCTCAGTATTGACTGCAACTTCGGATCCCATGTGTCTACCTCCTGGCCAGATCCGTTCGAGGGGCTGCTGAACCGCAGAGTGTCCAATGCATTCCATCGTATATTGCCTTTCTGGGAGAGTGGCCGTGATTGGGACGACAAGTGGAGGATGACTGTCGTTGACCTCTTGGTCAACGCGAAACTCGTAGTCATATAGTCTCGAGGGGTCATGTCTTTCTCGATCGACATGAACAACCATCTCAAGATCGCTCTTGCTGTATGCATGGCCGCGACCGCTCTAACCGCAGGGACAATCACATACGCCATGACCAGGGACGGTGGGTCATTCTTCCACGATGGCCTCCTCCACTCATTCTCTTCCTATGGCGAGCTCAGAGGGTTCCTCTCAACCATGGATTCATACGGCGAATCAAACGCATACTACAGGTCCCCCACGATGTCAGAAGACACCATGGGAGGTCAGACACCATACCACTCCACGACCAACATCCAGGTCGCAGGTGTTGATGAGAGCGACATCGTGAAGACCGATGGCGAGTACTTGTACATCGCCTCGTATGACAAGGTGACAATAGTAAAGGCATATCCGTCCTCAGCCCTATCGAATGTCACGGTCCTCGATATCGAGGACATCCTTGGTTTCAAATCGGAGAACTCGAGCGCCTCTGTCTCAGGAGTCTATCTCTATGGAGCCAAGCTCGTTGTGATCCTTTCTTACTACGAATGGAGGAACCAGGCTGGTGACTACGCCAAATACGCAGCTCTCCAATGGTCCAGCACGAGATCCCTTGTCTCAGTGTTCGACATCGAGAATGTGAGTGCTCCCAAGCTCCTATTCTCCCACGGCGTTTCCGGCTACGCGCTGACGTCGAGGATGATCGGAAGCTACGTCTACCTGGTCGGGCAGTCGACCGTCCTGTTGGTGGACAGGCAGCCATACCTCCCACTGGCCTGGGACGGTAACTCCAGCGAAGAGATCAATGTGCGGGACATCTACTATGATCCTGAAACGCGCGACGCAAGCGTGTTCATGAACCTGCTGGCCGTGGACGTGGTCGACGGTGACCACGCAACCACAACGATTCTGGCAGGCTACGCCTCGACCGTCTACATGTCCCTCGACGCAATGTACCTTTCCGTCCAGAAGTGGTCGGGCGAGATGCTCGTCGTAGAGACCGATTCCGCTCCAGAGAATGAGATCTCCTCGAGGACGACAATATACAAGGTGGCGGTGGACAAGCTCACGATGGTGAACGTCGCGAGAGGGGACGTCCACGGCTGGCTCCTGAACCAGTTCTCGATGGACGAGAAGGATGGTTTCCTGAGGGTTGCCACAACTACAGGGTGGTCCACTCCGGAGAGCGCCGTTTACGTCTTGGATTCCGATCTTGCCGTCATAGGTTCTCTTACCGATCTCGCTCCGAATGAGCGCATCTATTCCGCTCGTTTCCTGGGCGACACGCTCTACATGGTCACCTTCAGGCAGATAGACCCCTTCTTCGTGATAGACTTGGTCGACCCTGCGCATCCATTCGTGGTGGGTGAGTTGAAGAATCCAGGTTTCTCATCCTACCTGCACCCTGTCGATGAGGACCACGTCTTTGGGATAGGGTCGGAGAACGGGTCCGTGAAGATATCCCTGTACAACGTCTCGGACCCCACGAACCCCAGAGAGCAGAGCAAGTGCCTTCTCCCGTATTGGTCGTCATCGAGCGCCATGTATGACCCCAAGGCAGTCCTGTTCGACTTCGAGAAGGGGTTGTTAGTGATTCCAGTGTGGTCCTCCTCCTATGAGGAGGCTTCTGGTAACTGGACTTACTGGGATGGCGCCTATCTATTCGATGTGTCGATCGACAACGGCATCGCTGTCAAGGGGACGATCGCACACGGCGATTCCTACGGCTATGATAATGTGCTCCGGGCGCTGTACATCGAAGACACGTTGTACACGTTGACGCAGAGCACGGTGAAGGCAACATCCCTCCTGGACCTCTCCGCGCAGGGCGAACTGATCTACAACATCCCGTACTGGTGGTACTACAACGTATATTCCACCGCCACCGGCTAGGCGCGAGGGAGACATGGAATCAAGCGACTCTGCCTCCACGAGTGCTACATTGATGATGCGGAAGCACGTTCCGGTGCCTGGAGCAGGGCACATGCGCATTGAGCTCGACAAGAAGTCGCTGTTCGCCTTGGCCTCTGACACAAGGATCGAGATACTAAAGGCCCTCCAGCCAATGCGCCGGACCGTATCGCAGTTGTCCGAGGTGGTGAGCGTGGACAAAGCGGCCGTCTACAGGCACCTGAAGAAGATGGAGGATGGCGGTCTGGTCAAGAGATACGAGGAGCACGGGTTCGTTTACTACGGCCTAACGTGGAAAGCGAAGGATCTGATTGCGCCCAGCGAGAGTACCAAGATTGTGATTCTTCTATCAGCGACCTGGCTGCTACTGCTGTGCGCTGCCGTGTTTCTTTCAGCTGGTCTGATGGCCGAGGAGGGGAACCACTACCTCTACGGGTTCCTGCCGACTAAGGATGCGTCATATGATCAGAGCGGCTCCACGTCGGACGGAGGACTCGCATGGTTGTCCTGGGTGGCGCCCTCTGTTGCGTTCGGATTCGCGGCTGCGGTCGCTGCCTATTTCGCAGTGTTGAGAATCAGGAAGCCCTTCCAGACGCCTGCCCACGACGACCCAGTCTCCCCGGAGCAGCTGGCTCAACTGCCCCCAGATGACGCTGATTGAGTCCTGCGTGTGGTGTCTTGTGAAGCATTCGCCAGCAAGAAGGCGCATTGCTTCTCTGAGCAGGTGCAGGCACCAAATGCGCGCGTCCTAGGCTCGAAGTCCGAGCTTGTCCAGCGCGTCCTTGGTCGGTACTCCTTCGCTCGTCCAGCCCCAGAGCTTGTAGTATTCCTCGAGCTCCTTGTCGAAATCGGCTTTGTTCACAACCGCGCCCTTGGAGGGGCCGTCATCGATCGCCAGCGTGAACAGTCTCTCTGGGAGGGTGTCGTCCTTCTTCGAAATCCCTTCTCTAAGGTTGAAGAGCCGTTCCATGGTCCACGACCTCGCGCCCACCTTCCTGAGCTCATCGACATTGTATCCGAAGCCCGAGGCTGCGTTTGTCAGGGTGACCATCTCGTCCCAGGAGTTACCGAAAGCGTTCCTCGCGCCGAACTTGCACAGGATCATGCAGTCGTAGACCGTGAACAGCTCCTGCAGGTCCTTCAGGACCGCTGCCTTTCCCTTCACGGTGAACCTGTCGAGCTTTCCCTGGAACAGCTCTGGAACGTACATAGTTGCCCTTAGGTGGCATGCGCCCCTGGTCGAGGTCGCGAAAGCGAGAGCCATCCCCTGTATCCCTCTCGGGTCGTATCCGGGGAATTCCATGCCCTTGACGTTCATCGCGTACTTGGCGGCCTCGGGTCCGTACTTAGCCGCCAATCTCCTGGATCCCTCTCCCAGGAGCTTCCCGAAACCCTCCCTCTTGCCAGTCATCTCCACGAGCTTGACCATCGCGGCGTGGTCTCCCCACTTGAGCTTCAGCCCTCCGGTGTCCTTCTCCGAGATGATTCCTTTCTCGAACAGCTCGTACGCGCACGCTATTGTGTCCGCGCAAGAAATCGTGTCCATGCCGTACTCGTTGCAGATGCTGTTCGCCATCATGATCGACTCGATGTTCGAGTTGCCCAGGTTCGAGCCGAACATCGCGAGCGTCTCATACTCGGGTCCCTCTGTCTCGACCTTGTAGTCCTTCTCTGCCTTGGTCAGGTTACCGCAGTGAAGGGGGCACCTCGCGCATGCAGTATCCTTCGTTTTGTATCCGTTTACGAGCGTATCTCCGCCTATCTTCTCGTATTCGGGGAAATAGCCCGTTTGGAAATTGCGTGTCGGTATGGTCCCCGCCTTGCCGGTGATTCCCACGACCATGGATGTGCCGTACTTGGCGAACGCCTGGGACTTCTCCTTGACCGTAGCTGTGGCTGTCTTGAACGTCTCCCTGAGCTTCTCAATATCGGCCTGTTGGATATCCTTGGTACCGTGCACGACGACCGCTTTGAGGTTCTTTGAGCCCATGACCGCGCCCACGCCGCCCCTGCCTGCAGCCCTGTTCATGTCGTTCATGATCGCTGCGTATCTCACCAGCTTCTCGCCGGCTGGGCCGATGACAGCAGCCTTGGACTTCTCGTGTCTCTTCTCCAGTTCATCGATAGTCTTGAAGACGTCTTTCCCCCAGAGGTCGGAGGCGTCCTTCAGCTCGGGTCCCTTGTCCGTGATTAGCAGATACACGGGTTTCGGCGACTTCCCCTTGAAGATTATGCCGTCATACCCTGTCTTCCTGAACATCGGGCCCCAGTGCCCTCCTGAGTGGGCCGACAGGATCGCTCCAGTGAGCGGTGCCTTCGTCGTGACGTTGTAGAAAGCTGTGAATGAACCTTGCGTGCCCGTGTACGGGCCAGCCATGAATATCAGCCGGTTCTCGGGGTCGAAGGCGTCTATTCTGGGTTTGTTCTCTTCGTAGAGGATCTTGGCCGCCAGGCCCCTTCCTCCCAAGAACCTCTTGCAGTCTTCCTTCGATATCTCCTGGTCTGCGAACTTTCCAGTGGTGAGGTCAACTCTCAATACTTTCACGAATTCAAGCCCCCATCGTCGGCCATCGAACGAATTGCCACTGGATATAAAAGGATTTGGGATATTTCGATTTTCGCGTGCGGTTCTTCGCAAATCATCCGTGAATGAAGGCGATTGTTCGAACGACTGTACAATAGCACTCATTTAATATGCAGGATTTGTTCACACGCGTATGGCCTTCGACGGTCTGAGTGTCGAGTCCATCATCATCGTGGCAATACTCATCGCCACTGTGGCGTTCTTCTACTCCAACCTGGGCCTTGGAGGTGGCCAGCTCTACGTTCCGATCATGCTCGCGTTCTTCAGTGGCCTCTACATGAAGGATATCGTGCCGCTCTCTCTGACATTCGCTTTCGTCACGATGCTCAGTTCGACCTACTCCCACAGCAAGAAGCATCTGGTGGACTTCAGGTTGGGACTGCTGCTTGCGGCTGCTGGTCTCATTGGGGTCGCCGCTGGTGTCTTCTTCACGTTGGGAGTTGACGACCAGGTCGTCAAGGCAGGGTTCGCAACACTACTCGTCATCGTCGCAACGAAGATGATTTACGACATATACATGGCGAAGGAGGACAACGTGACCAGCCCAATGAGCTTCACCTTTGAGCGCAAGCTGGCAGGGCTAGGTGTGAGCATCCTCACTGGGTTCCTGATCGGGAGTTTCGGGGTCGGAGGCGGAGTGGTCAGCGTTCCGCTCATCATCTATGTCTTCAAGTTCGAGCCGAGGAAGGCGATTGGGACATCAGCGCTCATGGGCGCCGTCCTCACTCCCGCCGCTTTCCTCGCATATGTCGTCAGTGTCGAGGAGGGGGTAGTCATCCACTACCAGGTGGCCTTAGTTCTTGCTCCCATCGTCTTCATAGCGGCGATCATAGGATCTACGTGGGGACTTCAGAAGCTGAAAACACCTGTGGTGAAGACGATTTTTGCCTGCGGCGTCTACCTCGCGGCCACGTGGATGATCTACAGCCTATTGTTTCAATGAGCGGTCGGTCCTACTCTCTCATCCCGAGTCGGTCGAGAATGAACGCGTACATGAACGCGAAGTACTTGAGATGGTCGTATCTTCCCGAGGCTCCTGAGTGCCCCTCGACGATTCCAGTCTTCAGGAGTATGGTGTTGTAGTCGGTCTTCATGGCCCTCAGCTTCGCCACCCACTTGACCGGTTCCCAGTAGGGTACCCTGATATCGTTCAGGCTCGCAGTGATCAGCATGTTCGGATAGGCTTTGCGCTCGATGTTGTCGTATGGGGAGTAAGTCTTGATGTAGTCGTACTCTTGCTTGAGCGCCGGGTTGCCCCACTCCTCGAATTCACCAATGGTCTGGGGGATGGATGGGTCGAGCATGGTCGTCACCGCGTCCACGAACGGCACCTCCGCTACCACGACCTTGAACAGATCCGGGCGCATGTTCGTGACGGCCCCCATCAGAAGTCCTCCAGCGCTTCTGCCCCTGATTGTCAGCCTATCAGTCGATGTGTACCTCTCGGAGATCAGGTGTTCGGCGCACGCGATGAAATCGGTGAACGTGTTGGTCTTCTTGAGCATTCGGCCATCTTCGTGCCACCGCCTCCCTGGCTCGCCGCCACCCCGTATATGCGCGTGCGCGCACACGAATCCCCTTTCGAGGAGCGGGATCAGCATAAAGTTGAAGTTATAGGTGGCCCACTCGAACGTACCGTATGCCCCGTATCCGTACAGATAGGTAGGGTTCCGTCCTTCCTTCTTCATATCCTTCCTGTGGACGAGGGTTATTAGCACGTTCTTGCCATCCTTGGCCTTCGCGAAGATCCGGTCCTGATGGTACATCGACGGGTCGTATCCCGGGAACTTGTCCTGCTTCTTCAGTTCGAGCTTCTTGGTCCTCAGGTCATAAGTGTATATCGTGTCGGGCGTAACCATCGAGAAGTACTTGATCCAGAGCTCCTCAGACTCGGGGTCGGGGTTCTCGATCGGGTACGCCATGAATATCTCTTCTGGGAAGTCGATGTAGTGCGAGCTCTTGTCCTTCAGGTTGAGGACCCGAATCCTCCCCTGACCGTTCTCGCGCTCGAAGATCACCAGGTGCGCTTTGAAAGCCTCAACGAACGGGTGTGGGTCGCTCACGTCGATCGAAACACCCTCTCTGTGAGGGACGAACTCCTTCCAGTTCTTCGCGGCCGGGTCCGATTCCGGTGCTTCAACTATCTTGAAGTTGATCGCGTTCTCGTTCGTGACTATGAAGAATCTGTCCTCATGATGGATTGCGAGGTAGATCACACCGTGCTTTCTGGCCCTCATGACCTTGAATCCGTCCTTGGGGCGGTCCGCGCGGATGTAGAGGACCTCAGAAGTTGTTGGGCTCTCGACTGTGATCAGTATGTACTTTCTCGTCTTGGTCTTCGAGAGCACGAGGTAATAGAATGCAGGGTCTTCCTCGTGGAACACCTCCACGTCCACTTTGGGGTCGGTCCCCAAGACGTGCCTGAAAACCTTGTACGCCCTGGCAGCATTGTCCATGATTGAATAGAATATGGTCTTGTTGTCATTCGCCCATTCCATTTCTGACGTGTTCGGAATCTGCTCGCTGAGCAGCTCATCCGTCCCGAGGTCCTTCACGTAGAGGGTATTCCTCTCAGAGCCATTGGTGTCCGCGAGATAGGCGAGCATCCGATGGTCAGGGCTGACCTTTTGCATATTGACGGTGAAGAACACACTCTCTTTGGCGATGCCGTTCTCGTCTAGGATGATCTCCTCCTCTGCGTCGAGGGCGCCCTTCCTCCTGCAGTGGATCGGGTACTGTCTGCCCTTCTCCGAGCGCGTGTAGTAGTAGTAGTCATCCATCTTCTGAGGGACGGAGCTGTCCGTCTCTATCATTCGGCTCTTGAGTTCCTCGAGAAGCTTCTTCTTGAGCGGGTCTGTGGGTTTAGTCGCCTCTTCGGCGTACCGATTCTCGGCTTCGATGTACTCTATGACTCCCGGGTTCGCCCTGTCTCTCAGCCAGAAGTAATTGTCGACGCGAACATCGCCATGGGCCTCGAGTTTCTTCGGCACCTTCCTCGCGATTGGCGGGGTTGGCACTTGCTCTCTGTCCATTGTCAGGGGTGATGACCGAGCCAGTAATAAAACAATCGCTGGCGACTCACTTCTTCCCTTTCTTCGCGGGTGTCTTCGTCTTCTCGGTCTTCTTGCCAGATCTCAGTTCTCGTTCGATGACAGGAACGAGTCGCCCAAGTTTGTTCTTTGGGACGAAATCGCGCGCGCCTTCCTTCATGATCGACTGAGCTAGCTTCTCATCCATCCATCCAGAGACGACAATGAAGGGGGTTTCAACCATGGAATCCCGGATGATGTGCAGCGCCTCCGGGGCGCATATCCTCGGCATGGCGTGGTCCGATAGAATCACGTCCCACTTTCTCCTGGCGAGGGCATCCTTGATCGCGGCTGCGCTGTCGCACCGCTCGAAGTCAACTTCATATCCTCCGTGCTGGAGCTCGTGGACAATCAGCGTCGCATCGTCTTCCGAATCCTCAATCATTAGCACGCTCAGAGGTTTCGCCATTCATCTTCCCCCCCTTGCTGAACTATGAACGACTGACTGCTCGAAGCCCAAGGTCTGTCGAACATGGCTTTCGGCATCGAGCCTGTAGCCGTTTGCGGGTCCAGCCCTTGTCTGGTGCAGGTAAGAATGACTGTTGGTATTAGCTTTGTTGGTCCAGCTCCGTTTTCAGGCCTCCGAGACTGGCTCTCTTCCGACAAGGAGCACAATGACCCTGTTCGAGAATTGTCGGCGTTCTGGCGAATTTGGCACGCGTTTATTATCCCTACTAGCTATTTCAGGGCTCCAGGCAGATTCGAGGTGGAATCCACGAGCGCCGATGGTACGCCGCAATCCTTCTGGAGCTCCAAGCCGAATGAGTTGCTAGGCAGCTTGGGAACGACTGCCAAGGGTCTCACGAGCGATGAGGCGTCGCGGAGACTCGGGACTTACGGATCGAACCTCCTCAGGCCAAAGAGAAGATCCGATGCACTGACGCTTCTGCTCCACCAGTTCAGGAGCCCCATCATAATCATACTGCTCATAGCTGCAGCCATCTCGTTCTTTCTTGCGGATCAAGCCGATGCGATCATCATACTGTCAATCGTTCTGATAAGCGGACTCCTCGGCTTCTGGCAGGAGAAGGGAGCGGCCAACGCGATCGCCCGCCTGCTCGAGATGGTTCAGATCAGCGCGCTCGTCTTCAGAGACGGTGCCCCCAAGTCGATTCCGATCGAAGATGTCGTTCCTGGAGATGTCATATCTCTGTCCGCAGGCGACAGCATTCCAGGGGACTGTCTCATTCTGGAGTCGAAGGACCTATTCGTCGACGAGGCCGCTCTCACAGGGGAGACCTATCCTGTGGAGAAGGTTGAGGGAGTCGTTGAGCCGGAGGCCTCCATAGGCGCACGCACGAACGCGTTGTTCACGGGCACTCATGTAGTCAGCGGTACGAGCACCTCGGTCGTTGTCAGGACGGGCAAGAGCACTGAGTTCGGAAAGGTCTCCGAGAGGCTCAGGCTCCGTCCTCCTGAGACCGAGTTCGAGCGCGGCGTGAGGCGGTTCGGCTTCTTCCTTATGCAGATCACTCTCGTGCTCGTTGTCGCGATATTCGCGATAAACGTATACTTCAACAGACCGGTTCTCGACTCGTTCCTTTTCTCACTCGCACTGGCGGTCGGTTTGACCCCCCAGCTTCTTCCCGCCATCATCAGCATCAATCTCGCCCACGGGGCAAAGAGGATGGCCCAGTCGAAGGTGATCGTGAAGCGCCTAGCGTCGATCGAGAACTTCGGCAGCATGAACATGCTTTGCTCCGACAAGACTGGCACCCTCACGCAGGGGGTTGTGCAGGTCCATTCTGCCGTCGGGATCACAGGCGTTGAGGATGAGAAGGTTCTGATGTATGCGTATTTGAACTCGCGTTTTCAGTCAGGCTTTTCGAACCCGATTGACGAAGCCATTGTCCGCAACGCGAAATTCGACAGTGTGAAGGCCACCAAGCTCGACGAAGTTCCCTACGATTTCATCCGAAAGCGCCTGAGCGTCCTCATTGAGAAGGACGGAGAACACCTGATGGTCACGAAGGGCGCGTACCAGAGCGTAGTGAATGTATGCTCGAAGGTGGAAGACGCAGACGGCGTGGTCATGAGACTAGAGGGCACACGACTGGGCATACAGCAACGATTCGTGGACCTGAGCAGGAAGGGTTTTAGGATACTAGGCGTCGCCAAGAAGGACTTGGGCGAGGAAACCAAGATTACCAAGGACTCAGAGCAGGACATGGTCTTCCTCGGATTCTTGGTCCTCTATGATCCGACCAAGTCAGGGCTCTCGGATACTATCCGCCAGTTGCAGAGCCTGGGCGTCTCGCTCAAGGTGATAACCGGCGACAACCACATGGTCGCGAGCTCGGTGATGCAGGAAGTCGGCGTCCGGGACCCGAAGATCATCACGGGCCCGGAGCTAATGAACATGAGCGACGAGGCGATGCTGGAACGAGTGGGTGCAGTCGATGTTTTTGCGGAAGTGGAACCGAACCAGAAGGAACGGATAATAATCGCGCTCAAGAAGGCTGGGAACGTGGTCGGCTACATCGGTGACGGCATCAACGATGCCTCTGCGCTGCATGCCGCTGACGTGGGAATTTCTGTCGATAGCGCAGTCGACGTGGCGAAGGACGCAGCCGATATCGTCCTCCTTGAGAAGGATTTAGGCGTCCTGTTGCAGGGGGTTCGCGAGGGGCGATCAACCTTCGCCAACACGCTGAAGTACGTCTTCATGGCGACTAGCGCGAACTTCGGAAACATGTTCAGCATGGCAGGCGCATCACTGTTCCTGACCTTCCTGCCATTGCTCCCGAAGCAGGTGCTCCTCACCAATCTCATGACGGATTTCCCGGAGACCACGATTGCGAACGACAGCGTGGACCCGGAGCTTGTCGTCAAACCCAGACGATGGGACATCAAGTTCATTCGGAGGTTCATGCTCGTATTCGGCCTCATCAGTTCAGTGTTCGATTTTGTCACATTCGCGGTTCTCCTGTTCGTCCTCGGCACGACCACCAACCAGTTCAGAACCGGATGGTTCCTCGAGTCCGTCGTGTCTGCATCCGTGATAGTCCTAGTGATCCGAACCCGACGCCCGTTCTTCAAGAGCAGGCCGGGGAAGTATCTTATGACTGCCACTGTGGCCGTAATCGTGACGACACTCGCTCTTCCATATGTGCTTCCAACCGGGCTGTTCGATTTCGAGCCATTGCCGACAACGTTTCTGCTCGTGATGGGCCTGATAGTGATGCTCTATGTCCTGGCAGCTGAGGTGGCCAAGAGGATGTTCTATCAGATGTCTCAGAACATGTGATACCGCGTCGCACGCGGGCAAGAATTGATATCCAGAAGGGTCAATCGGTCGCCGCAATTCCTGACAGGTGAGACACTTGGATGATGAGAGGGAGAAGCGATCAGCACTGCTACTTGCTGTCCTCAGCGCCTTTCTTACTCCATTCATGGCATCTTCCATCAACGTGGCTCTACCATCAATCTCAGACGAGCTCTCCATGAGCGCGGTACTTCTCAGCTGGGTAGCGACGTCGTATCTTCTGGCGGCAGCGATCTTCCTCTTGCCGTTCGGGAGGCTTGCAGACATTCACGGTCGGAAGAAGGTATTCCTCTACGGCATGTGGGTCTTCGGCGCCGCGTCGATCATGTGCGCTCTTGCCACGTCATCCACTTTGCTTATCGGATTCAGATTCGTCCAGGGATTCGGCAGCGCGATGATGTTCGGGACCTCGATAGCCATTCTCACCTCGGTCTATCCTCCCAAGGATAGGGGCAAGGTGCTGGGACTCAGCACAGCGGTTGTCTATGTGGGCCTCTCATCAGGGCCTTTCCTCGGAGGCATCCTGACCGAGTTCCTCGGATGGAGGAGCCTGTTCGTTGTGCCGATACCTCTCTGCGCAGCTATTCTTTGGGTCGGCTACCGGCGGCTCGAAGGGGAGTGGGCAGGATCGAGAGGTGAGAGTTTCGACGCTGCGGGGTCGGCAATATACGCGGTCTCTTTGTCCGCGGTCATATTGGGGTTCTCTTTCCTTCCCGACCTCCTTGGCGTGTTCGTTTCCCTTGCGGGTGTTGCAGGGATCGCGGTCTTCGCTTCCTGGGAGGTGAGGCAGATCCACCCCGTGCTGGACATGAAGTTGTTCAGGGACAACAGAGCATTTGCTTTCTCCAACATTGCAGCACTCATAAACTACAGCGCGACGTTCGCAGTCACTTTCCTGATGTCCCTGTACCTCTACTATGTGAAGGAGTTCTCCGTTGACACGGTGGGAATCATACTCGTCTCTCAGCCAGTCGTCATGGCCGCGTTCTCGCCGGTTGCTGGAAGGCTGTCGGACGTGATTGAACCGCGTATCATATCCTCCGTTGGGATGGCGATATCGACCGTCGGCTTGGTTTTTCTTTCACTGATGAACGAGGGGACCAGCGTCTGGATCGTGGTAGGCTCTCTTGCATTCCTCGGATTCGGCTTCGCTCTGTTCTCGTCGCCAAACACAAACGCGATCATGAGCTCAGTGGATAGGAAACATTACGGCGTTGCGTCCTCATCCGTCGGCACGATGCGTCTCGTGGGACAAGTGCTAAGCATAGGCATCGCCACACTATTCATAGCATTGTATGTCGGCAATACCGACCTGAGCCACCAGCTCTCCCCCGAGTTCCTCAAGAGCTACAAAGTGGCATTCAGCACCTTTGCGGTTATGTGTTTTGTCGGGGTCTTTGCCTCGTTGGCCAGGGGGAAGGTAAGAGGGGAGGCGAAAGGTCCCCTGCCAACCTAGCCTTTAAACCACGCAAGTCGTTCCTGAGGAACGAGATAGGGTGAAGAGAATGAATTGGATCACTCGCGAGAAGGCGCATGTTGACAGGATCGCATGTCCGTGGTTGATAAAACGATTCGTCGACCCGGATGCGGAGTTCTTGTTCGTGCCAGCAGATCAAGTGCTGCAGGCAGCCAAGGAACAGAACGCGATCCCATACGACGCCAAGGGAGTGGAGCTAGGACATCACGGGGAGTTCTGCAGCTTCGATGCGATCGTTAAGAAGTACAAGTTGAAGGACCCTGCTATTCTCGAGCTCGCTAAGGTCGTTCGTGGAGCTGACACGGACCATCCCGAACTCGCTGCGGAATCTGCGGGGCTTGATTCGATCGCCACAGGTTTTCGGCTCATCTCTGATGACGACTTCGACAACATGGCAAGGCAGTGGCCCATGTACGACGCTCTATATGCCTTCTGCAAATGGAAGCTCGAACAAGAGAAGAAGACTGAGTGACATAGTAGTCCGAAGGATGGTGCTCATTGTTAGAATGGCTAGCTAGGGATGGAAAACTGCTTCTGACGACAAGGGCAGTCAGGAGCTTCGGCTACGGTTTCTTGAGTGTCATTCTCGCAATCTATCTTGGCGACTTTCTCAACTTCGACGATGTCCTGGTTGGCGTCGTCCTGAGCGCGACGCTCCTTGGAGGAGCGTCTTTCACAATATTCTGCAGCCTCTATGCGGACAGAATTGGCCGACGCAAGATGCTTGTCTTCCTCTCATTATTGATGGCTTCCTCAGGGGCTCTGTTCTTCCTGACGGAGAACCATCTCATAATCCTGTTTGCCGCGGTCATCGGAACGCTGAGTCCAACCGGGGGCGAAGTTGGGTCCTTCCTTCCGATGGAGCAGACCATACTACCCCAGACATGCTCTGAGGAGAAGCGGAATTCTGCGTTCGCCGCGTACAATATGGTCGGCACTCTAGCAGCCGCGGCGGGGGCGTTGTTCAGCGGAATGATTGCAGTGTTCCAGTCAGGGTTTGGGTTTGGGGAAGCTGAATCGTACAGGGTGATGTTCCTCATCTACTCGTTCTTGGCAATCGCTGCAGGATGCCTGTATCTTGCGATGTCTAGCAGGTCGGAGCTGACGAAGGCGCAGTCCCAAGGACCCAAGAAGCGCCTTTCTCCAGAGTCCAGGACGATAGTCACGAAACTCTCCATCCTGTTCGGTGTCGACGCATTCGCGGGGGGCTTCGTGCTTCAGAGCATAATATCCTACTGGTTCCACACCACCTACGGCGTTCCTCTCGAGCAGCTCGCAATCATATTCTTCGCAGCGAATGTGCTCTCGACGATCTCGTTCTACGCGGCTGTCGGATTGGCGAAGAGGATAGGCCTCATAAGAACGATGGTGTTCACGCATATCCCGTCGAACATCCTCCTCATTCTAGTGCCTATCGCGCCGACCTTCGTGTTGTCCATGGCGTTCTTCCTTGGAAGGCAAGCGATATCACAGATGGACGTCCCGACCAGGCAGTCATACACGGTCGCAGTCGTGGCACCAGAGGAAAGGATCATCGCTGCGGGCACGGCAGGTATCGCGAGGAATGTCGCCCAGGCGACAAGCCCCTCTCTGTCCGGATATGCCATGCAATTCGTCTCTTTGTCCTCACCGTTCTTTATCGGTGGGTCGCTCAAGATACTGTACGACATAGCCGTGTACTTCAATTTCAGGAAGATAAGGCCACCCGAGGAAGCGCACATGAAGTGAGCAACGTTTCACTATGATGAAGGGGTGACAAGATCCTCTGAATCGTTGTTTGGATTGTTCACGGCTTGCGACACCGGATGTGCGACCATAGGCCTTGCCGGATATGGTTGCAGGATGCGCTTCAGCTCATTCTCTGGAAGAGGCTCCTTGCTCAGCCAGAGTTCCTCATCTTCCTGTCGCAGGATTACTGGCATGCGGCTATGTATCTTCTTCATCATCGCATTTGGGGAAGTTGTTACGATGGTGAATGAGAGCAGTTCTGAGCCGTCGGGGCCATGCCAATTGTCATAGAGTCCTGCGAACGCGAACAACGAATCGTCCCTCATATGCACGTAGTGCGGGACCTTGCCAGCATCAGTCTTCTTCCATTCGTAGAACCCTGTTGCGGGGACCAGGCACCGCTTCCGCTTCAAGGACGCCCTGAATGCGGGCTTCATTGTTAAGCCTTCTGCCCTCGCGTTGATCAGCCGATTGCCTATCCTCGGGTCCTTCGCCCAGAAGGGCACGAGGCCCCATCTCATCATCACAACCTGGTTTGGACTCTTGCGCACTATTGTCGGGATGATTTGGGTAGGTGCGATGTTGTACCGAGGTTCGATTGATGCCTGCTGATCGATGACCTCGAACCTGTTGTAGAAGCCTTTGACGAACGCGAGAGCGAATCGGCCGCACATCTCTCAGGTCACTTCTCCTTCTTCTTCTCGAACTGGAGCGCGGCCGAGTTTATGCAGTATCTCTGGCCGGTTGGGGCGGGCCCGTCGTTGAACACGTGGCCGAGATGACCTCCGCACTTGCTGCACAGGACTTCTGTTCGTTCCGTGAACAGGCTCGTGTCGAGCTTCATCTCGATGTTCTCTTCCTTGGACGCGGCTGAGAAGCTTGGCCAGCCGCAGCCAGCGTCGAACTTCATTTCAGATGCGAACAGCTCCGCCCCACAGCCAGCGCATTTGTAGATGCCCTTCTCCCACTTGTCAACGTACTCTCCTGTGAACGGTCTCTCCGTCGCCTTCTGGCGTAGTATCTTGAACTGATCGGGTTTCAGGGTCTTCTTCCACTCTTCGTCTGTCTTGTTGGCCTTGGGAGTCATAGAATGCACTAGGTGGTTCAGTCCGGCGGGAAGAATAAGTCTTTTCCCGATGTGGGATGGCCTGTGGCGCCCTACTTCTGCTTGGTCATCCCCTTGGGTGCAGGGTTGCCGAACTGCTCGAAGCTCAGGATCTCCTCCATCGGCTTTCGGTTCCTTGCGCGCACGATCTTGGCACCGAGGTCCAACTTCTCTCGGGGATAGCCGACTGCCAGCATCGCCACGACTTTGAGCCTGCCTGGGATTCCGAGCGCTTCCTTCACCTTGTCCTCGTAGAAGCTCCCGATCCAACATGTGCCCAGACCTTCATTCGTAGCGGCGAGCACCATCTGCGTCAGAGCGATCGTAACGTCCACGACACACCACTCAGCTGATGTTTGCGGGTCTCCGATGCCCACAATCACCACGGGCGACTCCTTCAGGAACTTGGCGTACGGTCCTGCAGTAAGTGCATTCCTCTTCTCCTGATCTGTGACGGCCAGGAAGAACCACGGCTGACGGTTTGAGGCCGAAGGAGCCAATCTTCCCGCCTCCAGCACTTTCATCAGGACATCCTCGGGCACGGGTTTCGAGTCATACGCGCGCACCGACTTCCTTGCCAATATCGCATCGAATACTTCCATCTCATGGCCTCCGCTGAGGAATCATTCGATACTTCGGCTATGAAGTTTGTGCCCTACGCGGATCTCAGATCGACACGAGCTGGAGTTCAGATGCTTCCCGCAGCAGCCCAGTATGCCTCCAAGAAGTCCATCCAGCCCTGCCCCGCGAATGCGAAGTCCGGGTAGTAGCTGGACATCTCCCACGAGTGGTTCGGCAACCCTATCCCGAGGCCCGTCAGCATGTGGTCAGTTGAACCGGTCGCGTGCAAGCTCACAATCGCGGCATCGAGGCCGGCAAGGACTGCATTGCATGCGTCCAGGACTTCCTGGGAGCGCGCCTCGCTCGAAATCCTCTCGACGAATGTGCCCAGGTCAACCACGTTCATGGCGTTCGCACCGTAGCAGTACTGAGCCGCACCCCTTGCCTTCGAGACGGTTCCTGCGTAGATGTCCATGTTTGGCGTAAGCAGGTTCGTCAGCCCCTTCAGCGACGCCACCAGTTGCGGGATCTGGGCGAGGTCTACGGCGCTGTGGGAGTTTATCCTCTCTCCCGAGTACGGGGGTTTGTTAAGAAGAATCTGCGTCTGCTCGACCATCATCATGGCGACTTCCCTTGGAGTCATAGACGGGCTTTTCGTCAGCTCCCTAAGCAGAGCGTCGTACGGGAAGCCCCTCCAACCGGTATAGGTCTCGGCCGCGACCAGGTACTCAGTTTGGAGGCCGATCGCATACTCGTAGGCGACCTCGGTGTGCCCGACATTGCATTCGTCCGCCCCGATCACATCGATCTTGTACCCTGAGAGAGCCTGTACGACTTCCCACTGACTCAGGAAGTCCGTACCTCCAGCGTCACTGGTGTGATCGTCCCATGCGACTCCTCTTGGGGATCCGTGGTCCCAGAAGACCAAGAGCGTGTGCTCGGAAGGAGAAGCCTTGAATGTGTACGACACAAAGCTTCTGAGCGTTGCTGGGTCACCCATGTTCGCCTCCTTCCCGTTCAAAGCGAAGTCCGTGATCTCCTGCATCTTGCCAGGGAGAACCTTGTACAGGTTCGCCGGCCCTGCATATCTGTCCACAAGAACGTACGCTACCGCATCATTTGTCGAGCCCACCGACATAAGCTCGACGAAGTCGCTTTCTACCACGGACACGTGATGCGCGCCCGCGTAAACATCAAGGCTGTTGTCCGCATCGAGGTACAGAAGAAACTTCCAAGAGATTTTCCCGGAAACCTTCCCCCCCGAAGCGCCTGCATTGACGCAGGGCACTGCGAGAATTCCTAGAACAACGATCACCGCTATCAGAGACACGACTAATGCTTTGGCTCTCAAGACACGACCTCCCCCCAAGCCCTACCGGCTAGGTCAGTATCCCGAAATGCGTGGCGATTATTTATTGGTGGCGGAGGTTGCATGCCCCTTCGCTAGGATGTCGAGAGAAGGAGACCCTTGTTCCTCCTCTGCAAGCCCGGTTTGCCCTTCTGCGCGGCTACGCTCCTCTGAGCGTTCCTCCGAACACCTGCCACGCCAAGGCAGACTTCGCCACGAGGCTGAGGATTATGTAGACTCTCTCCCCGAACAGGTAGTCCTTCCACCTGCCCTTCCCGCGGTACTGCAGTATCATGTTCACGGCGAATATGTTGAAGAATATCGCCAAGGACACGAATATGAAGTACACGAAGGTCGGAACCGAGGACGAAGCGCCCAGCAGTGCCCCGAAGAAGTAGATGCCGAGTACTATCCAGCAGACTAGGCCGGCAAACGATCCGAAGATGAATGCGTTCCAATTGGTCTTGTGCGTCGTCTGGTTGTGGAGCTCCATCATGAGACCGAACAGGTTCATCGTCGCATTGAGTGCGAATATGAGTATCAGGCTCGAGAGCTCGTAGATGCCGCAGAGCATAGCGATGACTATTATCATGATCGACGAGCTGACCGCGTATTCGAACCAGCGGGCATAGTTGATCCCCTTCTTCAGGTTCCGAACATACCATTCGTATCCCGCTGTGGAAACCGAGAAATGGGCTATCGCCGAGACGAACAGGAACATTGCCACCAAAGGCCCGAGCCGAAGGTTGGTCAGCGTCTCAGTGTTGGAAACGATTGTCTGGGTGGCGGAGTCATAGTGCAACAGAGTCTCCTTCACGGGCAGCGAGAAGCTGTTGCTCAGCCACAGCATTAGCCCTCCCTGTATCAAATGCAGGAACCCCATCGCGAGGTTGAAGGTCCTCAGTTTCTTGAATTTCGTATCCTCTGGTATTTGAGCCAAGATGCATCCTCCGGCGCTCTTGACCCAATGCGAGGATATTACATTTGTCCCAAATCCGAAAGCGAACCCTTTCGGAGTCTCAGGACGATGGTTCTACAGGGGGATGACTCTTCGTGATCAGGTCTCTGATATTCTTCTGCCGGTCACGAATCCTCGCCCAGGATGACATCACATCCTTGAGCAGATCTTCCACGTTCCTCTCGAGATCGGGACCGATATCGAACTTCTTTCCGTGGAACGAGTATATGTTCTCGTGGAGATTCCCTGTGTCTGAAAGGTGATCCTCGTCAACCTTCTCTAGGTGTCTCCTGTAGTCGTCGCATCTCCTGATGAGCGCCCGGTGTCTGTTCCTCAGGCTGGCGAGCTCGGGCTCTTGAGAAACGAGATGACTGAGATGGGACAGGAGCTGGTCCGCTTCGTGCAGTTCTATGAAGAGCAGATGCAAGTCTGCGTGAAGCGCTGTGCGGGTCTCCGCTGAGGAAGCAAGGAACTCTCCCTCAGTAGCAGCTCTTGGGAAAGATGAACCCGAATGGGCACCCATCAGGTTGTGGTACCTCTCGATATCCTTCTTCAAGCGCCTGAGTTGCAGCCGAGAGACATCGATGGTCTTTGTCATCATTGCCATGATTGCGTCAGCTTGGCTGTTCGGGCCTCGCCTTCTCGATACGCCTAGGCCGGCTGGAGCCAATCCTGACATGTCTCGACCTTCCTAGTGTTCGATTTGGCGTTCGGGCTTCAAATACCATTATGTGTGGAAATCAACAGTGATAACGTTGACGGCCTGTAGGCAAGGCTTTTGGTGCCTGCAATCATTGCGTCCAGACACTCGGAGCTGCTGCGGATTGGGGTCTTCCGTCCATGGCAGGCACAAGTTTCGGCTAGCCGACGAACAGCCATTAAATGGCCTAGGACTTATCCGGAGGCCTGAAAGGCGAAGGCAATGGAGGACAAGGACCGACCGAAAGTAAGTTGGCGCGTCATGTATCGGGCCGTGCCATCTCGGGTAAGGTGGCTCATATACCTGTCCTCCTTCAACGGTGTCGGCTACGGTTACCTGATCATCATGGTCACTGGGTACCTGGTCCTTCCAGGGGTCGGACTGAGCGCCCAGGATGTCGGGCTGCTTCTGGGGCTGAACGGCATGACCGCCGTCATCACTGCCATCCCGATTGGGCTGCTGGCTGATCGGAAGGGCAGAAAGGGTATTGTCATGTTCGGCCTCGTCGCCGTTCCTCCCGCACTCCTCGTGTTTGCCTTTACAACCGACATGCTGTACTTGGCGATTGCCAGTATCATCGCGGGGGCTGCCGAGGGGGCCTTTGCAACGGCTTGGAATGCGATGATCGCGGATCAGACAGATCTCAGCAACAGGAATGCCGCGTTCTCTCTGTCGTTCATCTACGGGACGATCTCTTTTGCACTTGGAATGGCGTTGCCTTTCGCCTTCCCCGTTGTCCAGGACTGGCTCGGCTTGACGTCGCACGAGATACACACTGATGTGATGCTCATCCTGGGGTTGGTGGCTTTCATCTCTCCTGCTACTCTGTGGTTCCTGCTCAAGAACTACAAGGAGGACTTGCACCCGCCACAGAAGTTCTCGTTGAAGGGCAAGAGCACTGGCATGCTCATGAAGTTCTCGGGAATAAACAGCTTGATCGGCCTCGGCGCAGGATTCATCATCCCCCTCATACCGACATGGTTCTTGCTCAAGTTCGGCGTCGAGGACTCGCTCACTGGACCCCTCCTAGCTCTGTCAAGCCTCTTGATGGGATTGGCCGCTATCGTCAGCTCGGTTCTCGCTCACAAATACGGCGTTATCAAGTCGATCGTGGCGGTCCAGGGACTCTCGACCGTGTTCATGTTCAGCCTTGCCTTCATTCCGAATGCCGCTGTCGCGGCAGCTTTCTACTTGATCCGGTCCGCACTGATGAACATGGGTGTTCCGCTCCTGGACTCCTTCTTGATGGGCATTGTAACGAAGGAAGAACGCGGGCTTGCGAGCGCCATAAACTCGATATTCTGGCGGCTGCCGAACAGCGCGAGCACCGTTGTCGGTGGGATCCTGCTAGCCTCCGGCAGCTTCGAAGTGCCGTTCTTCTTGGCCACGGGATTCTATGTCGTTGCCATCGTGCTATTCTACCGCGTGTTCAAGGACGTCCGACCCAGCGCTTAGAACTCATCGCCAATCACGCTCAACGGCGAGCCTGAGTGGTGATTGCAGCACCGAGTATGCCTGCGATGACCTCGATGTACCGAATCGTCATGATGTCGGGGAGCTTTCCAGCGACTGTCCCGCCGTACTCTATCCAGCCCATGAGCTCGTCTCCCGGACCAAGTATCAGGGTGTCGATGAAGTCCGCCTCCAGGGCTTCGTCCTCAGTCTTCCTCTCGGCCCTCAGAAGGACCGGGCGGTTCACAACCCCCTGGTCCTCGTTGAAAAGCGGGTTCTCCTCTTCTGGGTAGAATCTGGACAGTTTGCTGATCTCTCCCGCCTTGTAGGTCCCTTTCATGTCGAAATCGTTGATCTTGTAGACTTTCGCCTTCTGTCTGGCCCAGGATTCCGCGCGCATGCCTACTTGGACCTCGTATCTGTACAGCTCGTCGGACTTGCTCTTCAGGCCTATCATGGTCCATCTGAACCGGAACTGCTTCTGAATGAGGTTGGCGGACTCCTGTATGAGGCCGTTGATGTTCAGCTGCGGCCTCTGGAAGTTCGAGAGGAGGATCGAGAATGTCTCAAGGATCTTTGATGATGGGTCATTCCGAATCCTGAGGTAGTCGAACTTGAGCCTCCTCTTGACCGCGTCGATGTCCACAGATCCTTCCATGATTGTCACACTCCATTGTTCGGTGCACTAGGTCAGACTTGCTATCCTACGCAGTAATTGTCCGAGAAATCGGGCACCCAATTGATGAAGATAAGGCCCGAACCTCTGCCACTTCGGAATCATGATCCTCCAAGTCTTCACCACTGCGTCATCCCCGTCCAACCATTTCCAATACGGTCATGAAATAGGCTCTCGAGGCGAGTGCCAGCTGCGGGATGCTGATCGCCTCTTCTGGCTGGTGATACTTTGCGAGGTCGCCCGACTCTCCCGCTCCGAAGCATATGACAGGGATTCTGGCATCGCGCGCGATGATGTTGTCGTCAGCTTCTGAGTGGCCTATGACAAGCCTCGGCTGCCTCCCCGTGAGTGCCTTGATGCTTTTGGCAGCGGCTTTCACGAGGGGCGACGTTGGAGCTGTAACATGCGGGTGGAAGAGATTGCCTGGCGTAGCCTCCAGCTCCATTCTGACTTTGCTCCTGAGATTCAGGTTCTTGATGACTCCACGGAGCTCAGCCTCCACGTCCCCACTCCCGGGAACAGTGCACCTGATCAGCTTGAGGTAGCATTTCTCCGGGACAGTCAGGGTCTCGGATCCTCCAGATATCTTCAGGATGGTCTGGCTCTCCTTCAAGGTCCGAAAATCGTCTGCGATGAGGCCGTTGGCGGTCTTCAGCTTCATCGATTCGAACGCGCAGACGATCTTCGCGGCATCCGCTATGGCATTGATTCCGTCTTCGGGCCTGGATCCATGAGCTGCTCTTCCTATGACATCGATGTCGAAATACGATCCCCCTCTTCTTCCGTTGGTGATTGCTCGCAATCCCCCAAAGCCCTCTCCTACGATGACTGCCTTGGCGTTTCTGAAACCCCCTTTCGAGATCATGGTTCTCGTGCCCGCACTCGTGGCCTCTTCTCCGGAAACCGCTTGCAGAACGATTCTCGATGAGTGGGGACTCGCCATCTCCGCTATGGATCTGAAAGCGAGCATCAAAGCAGCGATGCCCCCCTTCATGTCGAGCGAACCGAGGCCATAGAGCATTCCGTTCTCGACCTTCGCTCCGAAGGGGTCGTGCTTCCAGCCGCCCATTACCTCTACAGTGTCGATGTGGCCATTGAGCACAATCGATGGTGCCTTCTTATCCCCGACCTCCGCGAGAACGCTTGGCCCAAAGCCTTTCACGGGGACGAGCCTAGGGAACAGTCCCCACTTGTCCAGCTTCTGGAAGATGAACTTCGAGATGCGTTCTTCGTGGGCTGTCACGCTTGGAATCCTGATGAGCTCGCGCGAGAGCTGCAGAACCTCTTCTTCGTCGATCATCTGCTTTGCGCAACTCAACAGGTCTCCCCGTTTAGTCATGAGGCGGGGAAAGACGAGCTAGCTCAAAAAGCCAATGCAAGCCTCTCGCGACTCTCAAATAAGCCAGATGTTCTTCCATGGTGAGGTATCCAATGAAGAAGAAGCAAGGTCAGGCTTGGTGTCCCGAGTGCGAGAAGCTCGAGAAGAAGGTCAAGCTCGTCGATGGCTGCTGTCCTGAGTGCCACTACATGTATCTGACTCGAAGAACCTAGTCTGTCGAACGTGTTGTTTGAGAATCTCGCATCACTGCGCGGACCTCAGATCGTTCGAGGACGTCAAGAGACTTCCAGGAAGTCAGTGCGGTGAATCTGCTGAGGGCAGTACGGTGCTGACAGCGATGCCGGTGTCGTTCACAATCTCGAGACATGCTTGATGAACTTGCCATTCCAGTATTCCTCGAAGGCGACGTCCAGTTCCTTCTCAGTGTTCATCACTATTGGTCCCCGCCACGCGACCGGTTCGCCGATCGGCTTGCCAGAGACCAGCAGGAAGCGCATCCCGTCCTTCCCTGCTCTCGACACAATGTGATCGCCATCACCGAAGATGACGAGATTCTCGTTCGCGACTGGGTATTTGTTTTCCGGATCGAAGAATCCCTGCCCCTCGAAGACATATGCGAAAGCTCTGTTGCCTTTTCGGATCGAGTGCTCGAATTCGGCGTGAGTCTTGAGGTCGATATCCAGGTACTCGGCCTCGACGACAAGGTCTCTAACCGGTCCTTCGACCCGGCCCGCCTTCCCTGCTATGACCCTGATCCCGACCCCTCTCGAAGGGGTCGTGATGGGGATATGTTTGTCTGTGATGCCTCTGTATCTCGGTCCCATCATCTTCTTGGATGCAGGCAGGTTCACCCACAATTGGAATCCTTGCATCATGCCATCGTATGGCCTTGGCATTTCCTGGTGAATAATGCCGCTCCCAGCGGTCATCCACTGCACGTCTCCGGATCCGATCGTCCCGACATTTCCCATGCTGTCCCCGTGATCCACCGAACCTTTGATCATGTAGGTGACCGTCTCGATCCCTCTGTGAGGATGCCAGGGAAACCCAAGGATGTAGTCTCGCGGGTCGGTCGAGTGGAAGTCGTCCAATAGGAGAAAGGGATCCAGAAACGGGACCTCGTAGTTCCCGAAAGCTCTCTTCAGATGAACGCCGGCCCCCTCGAGCGTGGGTCGGCTGCTCAAGATACTTGAAACCGTTCTTGGTTCCTTCATGATATCACATCCGTCGCCTGAGCATATGAGGATTCCGCCTCAGCCCATCGTTCGATGCGGTCTCTGAGGCGCATTCTCTCGTCCGGGCGAGGGCTAGTATCTACATGGCTGCTAACTAAGGTTTCTCGTAGATCTTCACACCTTGTGCCTCAAGCTCCACAACCTTGAGCCAGAACAACGCAAGGAGCGCGTTCACCTGTGCCTGGACAGGGGTGCTATGGCCGCTCTCTGCGTTCTCGGCAAGGGTTAGGGCTTTCTCCATGACCGCCGAGGTCCTCTTATCAGGGTTATCCTTGCTGTACCTTGACATACTTCACTCACCTCCGTATTCAGAGACACTAATAAGCCTCTGACCTAAGAATATCTTCTTCGCCCGAACAGGAGGGTAGAGGACGAGGGTACTTGGATCCATCAACGGCCAGCTGCCTTTGCGTGTCGGTCCACGCACTTACTGGATTCGATTTTGGAGCGTATCCAGTCAACTATTAAGTATCAAGGAATGCTACGTATGTCCACTCGGAGAGATGATTTGGCCAGGAGCAGCGGGAGATACAAAGGGAGAAGGAGCAACGAGCCGAAGTTTCACCCTCCTAGTGAGAGCGATAGAACAGCGATGCTGAACCTTGGCAGGATCACGACTTTTAGGTACGGTATGAGGGAGATCATGAGCCACTACGAGATCGACGAAGCGACGTCGTCTTCGTTGATCGCTAGTGTGATCGCAAAAGGTTCCCGGATGTCCATCAGTTCTGCACGGGACTTCGTTCGTGACCAAGAGAAGACAGGTATGTATCCGAAAGCAGTCACGGACGAGATATGCGATCTGCTCGATAAGTTCGC
>Ga0315268_10000776_pt1 | contig 37209 bp, 34 predicted proteins | sample C1_top_MG_FD_204535 | JGI IMG/M metagenome (GOLD analysis project Ga0315268, IMG submission 204535) | Sediment microbial communities from Yellowstone Lake, YNP, Wyoming, USA - C1_top | ecosystem: Environmental > Aquatic > Freshwater > Lake > Sediment | place: USA: Wyoming | collected 2017-08-01
CGGCTTGGCCCTCATGGTCGATGTCCTGGCCGGGATGCTCTCCGGCAGCGCGTTCGGGCGGGGGGTCAAGAGTTTCCATCAAGTCACGGGGCCGACGGGTGTCGGCGCACTGACGCTCGCGATCAATGTCGAGCGTTTCATGCCTCTTGCCCAGTTCCGCAACCTCATGCAGGGGTATACCGATTCGATCCGCAGCAGCAGGAAGGCGAAGGGAACGGCTCGCATCTACCTGCCGGGCGAGATCGAGTCCGAGAAAGAGAAGATGAGCCGGGAGCGGGGCATCGAACTGAGCGCGGCCTCCCTCAAGACGCTAAATCAACTGCTGGAAAAGGTGAAGAGCCCGATGCGGCTCTGACGAGAAGGGGCAAACAAGGGGGGGTTTCCCTCGGAGGTTGGCAGACCATGAAGTGGATCATTCGCGTCAACACAAGAAGCGGGGAAATCATCAAACAGGAAGCCTCCTCAGAGGAGATGCGCTGGGGCGGACGGCTCCTGGTCTCGAAGTTCCTGCTGCGTGAAGTTCCTCCTACGTGCGACCCGCTGGGGCGATACAACAAACTCATCATTGCGCCCGGCCTTCTCGGGGACACCTCGATCACCACAACCGGAAAGTTCTCCGTCGGTGGGAAGAGCCCGTTGACCGGAGGGGTGAAAGAGAGCGACGTGGGGGGCGAAGCCGGCAGACAGCTTGCGTGCCTCGGCATCAAGGCTCTGCTCCTGGAGGACCTTCCCGATACGCCGCGCACGAATGTCCTCACTATCACCGCACACGCCATGACCCTCTCGGCCATGCCCGAGCTCAAGGGCAAATGGGTGACGGAAACCCTTCAGGCCCTGCGAAACCGCTTTGGGCCCAATGCGGCGATCATGTGCGTCGGTCCGGCTGGGGAGATGAAGCTGCTGAGCGCTGGTGTGGCGGTGACCGATGCGCAAGACATTCAGCTGCGGAAGGCGGCCCGGGGCGGTCTCGGGGCTGTGATGGGGTCGAAGGGCATCAAAGCGATTGTCATCGACGACACGGGTGCGCCGCCTCCGCCGGTCTTCGATCAGGCCCTGCTCCGTGACACAAGCAAGGAATTCGTGCAAATGATTCTTGCGGATCCGAAGACCGAGAACCGGCACAAGTATGGGACCCCCGCGATTCTAATGGCGGCGAACGCCCTGGGGCTCTTGACCACGAGAAACTTTAGCGTAGGCGAATTCGAACACGCGGAGGCGATTTCCGGCGAACGCGTGGCCGAGGTGATCGAGGAGCGGAGCGGCGAAGGGCGGTCCGGAACGCTCTGCATGCGAGGGTGTGTCATCCAGTGTTCCAATGTCTTTCCGGATGCATCCGGGAAGAAGGCGGTGGCCTCGATCCAGTATGAGAACATTGCCCTCCTGGGCTCCAACTGCGGCGTTGGAGACCTGGATGGGATTGCGGGAATGAATGACCTGTGCAACCAGGTCGGGGTTGACACGATTGAAGCGGGGGCAGCCATTGGAGTGGCCATGGAGGCGGGGGTCATTCCGTTCGGCGATGCGGAAGGGGCGAAAGACCTGATCCGCGAGATCGGCCAAGGGACCTATTTGGGCCGGATCCTGGGGAGCGGGGTGGTGATCACAGGACGGGTGCTGGGTGTTCGGCGGATCCCGGCGATCAAGGGGCAGGCGATCCCCGGCTACGACCCGAGGGCGCTCAAGGGAAACGGCGTCCTGTACGTCACCTCACCCATGGGCGCCGACCATACGGCGGGGAATGCGTTCGAAACCGCGCGCACCGTCAATCCGTTGGGGCAGGAGCGGCAGGTCGAGAATTCACGCAAGCTGCAGATCCGGGCGGCCATTCTCGATACCATGGGCCTCTGCCTGTTCACCCGCCCGCCGTTTGTGAAGAAGCCCGAATTCTTCGCGCTGTTCCTGAAGGGTCGATATGGCTGGGACGTGACCTACGACGATGTCCAGAAGATGGGGATCGAGTGTCTCAACACCGAGCGGGAATTCAACCGGCGCGCCGGCGTCTCGGAGGAATTCTTCGATGTGCCGGAATTCATGCGGGAAGAACCCCTGGCCCCACGAAAGTCCGTCTACGATATCCCGATGGAGGAAATGAGGCGGATCTGGGACGTCAAGATTCCATCGGATGTCTTTTAAATCCCAGGCGCAGTCATGTCGCTAGGAGGATCCTATGAATGAATTGAAAGATCTGGTGGTTGTCATAACAGGGTCGGGAAAGGGGCTTGGGAAGGGAGATGCGGAGATCTGTTATGCCGAGGGCGCCATGGTCGTCACCTGGGATCGGTCCGGCCTGGCGAAGGGAGTGGCGGATTCGCTGGATCCATCTGGGAAGAGGACGCTCTACGTTCGGGCGGACGTGCGGGAGGAAGACCAGGTGGCGCGGGCCTTCGCCGAGATTATGAAAAAGTTCGGCCGCGTGGACGTGCTGGTCAACAACGCGGGCATTTCGCGCCATAAACCCCTCGAGGAGATGAGCCTCGAGCTCTTCGAAGAGGTGATGAAAACGAATGTGACGGGCATCTTTCTCTGCTGCAGAGCCGTGGCCCCCATCATGAAGAAGCAGGGACGAGGCAAGATCGTCAACATCGCATCACTGGGGGGACGGACCGGCCGTCCCGGCGTGGGCGTCAACTATGCCGCCTCCAAGGCTGCGGTCATCGCCATCACGCAAACCCTCGCCCGGGAGCTCGGTCCCTCGGGGATCTATGTGAACGCGATCGCTCCGGGTCCCATTCTGACGGAGCAAACACGCCAGTATCCGCCCGAAGTGTTTGCCAAATGGAATGCCGGGAGGGCGGTCGAAAAGGACGGTTTGCCGGAAGACGTCGGCGCCTCGGTCGTCTTCCTGGCCTCGAAGCGCTCGGACTGGGTGACGGGTGTGACGCTAGACCTCAACGGAGGCATCCTGATTCGCTGAGCGAGTACTGTGGCGGACATGCAGAAACGGGACTTATCATCCAAGGAGGCGGGCATGCCCGAACTGAAGGTCATCAACATCAAGGACGTTCCAGGGGAGCGGCGCGATCCGCCTCGGACGTCGTGGATCTTGGTTTCAGAGAAGACCGTGGGCTCTCAGAACCTGGCCATGGGTGTCAACGAGACCCAGCCGGGGAGCATGGTGCCGGAGCACAGGCACGACAAGGAAGAGGAGGTCATGTTCTTCCTCCAGGGGACGGGAAAGTTTGTCACGGAAGGCCGAGAGATCCCGATAGGGCCGGGGGTGGCCGTTTACAACCCGCCGGGCAAGACGCACAAGATCCTCAACACAGGGACCGAGGTGCTGCGATTCGTCTGGATTTACGCGCCCCAGTTGGCGAGCCACCGCAAGTAACGAGAGGCAAGACTCAACCCTAAGTTCGTGTGGATCTATGCACCGCAGTTGCCGCAGCATCGAGTGCAGAAATAACATCGAGAAGGAGGCAAAGGACACCATGAACGACTGGAAATTCCCGCCGGCCGGCGGGCACATGGAAAAGCCCTCGAAGATCTATTACCAGACGATGACGAAGAAGGACGTCGAGGAGCGCCTGAAGGTGAACGACATCCTGCTCATCCCGTTCGGCTCGACCGAGAACCACGGCGACGCGCAGCCGTACGGCGAGGACGTGTTCATCGTGACGAGGATGTGCGAGATGATCGCGCAGAAGACCGGATGCACCGTGGCGGAGCCAGTCTGGTACGCCTCGCATCCCTTCGCCCACCTGGGGCAGACGGGGACCGTTCCCATCCCCGACGACCTGACATCGGCGCTCGTGCGCTCGATCGTCTCAGGGTACTGGAACGCAGGGTTCCGCAAGCAGATCCTGATGAGCAGCCACGGGCAAGAATACATCATACCATCGGCCATCCAGGAGTGGGCCAAGAAGTACCAAGTTCCTGCCGTGATCATCTTCCTGGACGTGATGAAGATCATGGGCGACGCGTTGAAGGACAAGGCCCACGGTGGCCCCTTCGAGACCCCCTTCCGGCACGCTGACGAGGCGGAGAACTCCATCTGCCTGGCGCTCTTCCCGGAGTTCGTGCAGATGGAGAACTGCGTCGACACCAAGACGTGGGGCTTCCTGCCCGAGGGGCATATCGACAAGGGCGGCGACATCTACAACTACCCCATCCCCGGCCAGAGCCACGTTGGCGGCGGCGGGGTGGAGTTCGCGGTCTACCCGGAAGGCGTGCTGGGCAAGCCTTCGCTCGCCAAGGCCGAGAAAGCCTATCAGGCCATCGAGAACTACTTGAACTACGTTGTCAAGCTGCACAACGACATCCGGGCGAAATTCCCTCCGGGGGTGCTGCCGGAGGCAAAGTACATGACCCAGAGGAGCGAGGAGGAGATCGATCTCCTCCTCAAGGGGCCGGACAGGGGCGGCAGGCACATCTACACGGTCGCCTGGCCCTCGTGATCGGGAGGATTTTGGGGAAGGCAATCGTCAAGACAGACCAGAGGCCGGGCTCCTATGCGGCTAACCCGGCTCGGGAGAGCCCGCCACTTGGACTATCGGCGGCGGGGGAGGGAGCCTCTCGAGCCTCCCCCGCAATCTCAACACGTGAGGTCCGCACATGAAAGCCATCGTGAAAGCCAGGGAAGATGCAGGGGCAATGGAGGTGTGGGAGCTTCCCGTCCCGGAGCCCGGGCCCGGCGAAGTGCTGGTCAAGATGAGGGCCGCCGGAATCTGTTACAGCGACGTGATGATCCTGACCAACAAATACAAGGGGCGGGTTCCCGTTCCGATCCCCATGATCATGGGACATGAAGGCGCGGGAGAAGTTGCTGGAGTGGGCGAAGGGGTGGAGCACATCAAGGCCGGAGACAAGGTCGGGCTGAATCCCCTCTGGGGCTGCGGGCAGTGCGAGAACTGCCTCAACGGGCACCCGAACATGTGCATGACCTGGCGACACCTGGGGATCACCTGCGATGGGACGTTCGCGGAATACCGCGCCGTGCCGGCTTTCACTGCCTGCAAGCTGCCGGACAGCATCTCGCTGATCGATGCCGCCTTTCTCGAACCGATCAGTCTTGCGGTCCGGACCTTCGAGCACGTTAAGCCCGTGCTGGGCGACACGGTGGCCATCGTTGGCCCTGGCTCGATCGGGCTGTTCCATCTTCAGGCCTTTAAGTCCGCGGGTGCTGCGAAGATCATAGTGATCGGCCTCGACCAGGATGCGAAGCGGTTCGAGATCGCGAAAAAACTGGGGGCCGACCATATCGTCAATGCAAGCAAGGAAGACGTGGTGAAGCGCGTGAGGCAGCTCACGAACGGATTGGGCGCGGATATCGTCGTGGAAACGGCGAACCATCCCTCGACGGTTTCCCTGGCCGTCAACCTGGCCGCGGCACGGGGCCGGGTCCATCTGTTCGGTCTCTATCCGGAAGCGACCATGAGCCCCCTGGCCCTCCTCCGAGCCGGCGTGACGATGGCGGGAGACGTGGCCACGCTTCCACGCTATTTCCTCAGGGCCATGCGCTGGGTGGAGTACAAGAAGGTCCTGGCCGAACCGATGGTCACCCGGTCGTTTCGTCTCGACCAGGCGAAGGAAGCCTTCGAGACCTTCAGTCGGGGGGGCACGGTGAAGGTGCTGTTTGAGATGTAGATAGAGGAATTGGTCGCGCATTATCGGCGCAGTCTGTTTCCTTAGCGTTCGAGAGACAGTATAGGCGATCATGAGTCGGTGCGATATGGAAATGGAAGGCCTTGTGGCGATAGTAACAGGATCTGGAAAAGGGTTGGGAAAGGCCATTGCCGAGGCATTTTTCCGAGAAGGCACTCGAGTCGCTCTGTGGGATGTTGACCTCGCATCGGTGAAGCAGGTGAGGGATGGGTTAGATCCTTCGGGGACGCGGGCTATCGCGGTGCAGGCCAATGTTACGATCGAGGCAGAAGTGGACAGGGCTGTTTCAGAGACCGTCGAGAGATTCGGACGACTGGATGTCCTGGTGAACAATGCAGGGATCTCCCGTCATAGGCCAATCGAAGAGATGACAGTCGACATGTTCGAATCCGTGATGAAAGTCAATGTCACGGGGACGTTCATCTGTTGCAGGGCGGTCACCCCGATTATGAAACAACAGAAAAGGGGAAAGATCGTCAATATCTCTTCGCTCGGAGGTCGAACTGGCCGGCCAGGAGTTGCCGTCAACTATGCTGCGTCGAAGGCGGCCGTCATCGGCCTCACGCAGACCCTGGCGAGGGAGCTTGGACCATCTGGCATACGCGTGAACGCCGTTGCTCCCGGCCCGATCCTGACAGAGCAAACAAAGCAGTATGTTCCCGAGCCCTTTGCCTCCTGGAACGTTGGTCGGGCGATCCTCAAGGACGGGTTACCAGAGGACGTTGCAGGTGCGGCTGTCTATCTGGCGTCGAGTCGGTCAGACTGGGTTACCGGTGTAACGCTCGACGTGAACGGTGGGATCCTGATCCGTTGACAGATGATTCCCCCCGCTCCCCCCTGGAACTGGAGGCCGGGACTACGAACAGATGATCGGGAAAGAGAGCTTACAGGGGGTGATCATCGCGACCCCGAATCATCTCCATGTCCCCATGGGGGTTGCTTGCGCTGAACGAGGCCTTCATCTCTTTTCTTTGTGGAGAAACCTATCGCTCCCAGTCTGTCCGAGTTGGTGGGGATCACCGCCACCTGGGCACTGCTCAAGCCGCCGGAGTATTTCGCGGGCCCGTTCGCGTGGCGAAGAGAGAGAGGAGGCGGCCCCATCCTCATCAATCTCATCCATGAAATCGACAATCTTCGCTATATCTGCGGCGAGATCGCCGAAGTCTTTGCCGTGACCAGTAATCGAGTAAGGAATTTCTCCGTGGAAGATACGGCCGCCGTCGCCTTCCGATTTGAGAACGGGGCCGTGGGCACAGCCTTCGTGTCCGACTGCGTCCCCTCGTTGTCCGCCTATGAGGCGACGACGGGAGAAAATCCCCTCGTTTATCAGGACTACGGGAACTGTTACTACTTCCACTTACCGAGCAGGGGCGAAGGTCCTCCAGGCAGAGGACCCTTATGTGAAAGAGTTCAAACACTTCGCCAGGGTCACCCGGGGAGAAGAAACTCCTCGGATTTCCGGGGAAGACGGGCGGAGGACCCTGGAGGTAACCCTGGCTATCCAGAGGTCCGGTGAAACCGGGCAGCCCATCCAACTGGGGTAAGGTGAGAATGGCATGGCACGGGACGTCCGGTGTGCCGGAATAGCGCGACCGTTCTGAACAGAGGGGGCGTGGAGAAAAAGGCGATCACCGAGGTCGAGGCCTAACGGATGCCGGCGAAGTAAATGTCAGAAGATGCAGGGTGGTGGCTATGGACTCGGGCACGAGTGGCCGGCCCGGCTCCTCGCACCGGGAGGAAGCGATGCTCCAGAAGTATAGCGACGTCCTGCGACGGTGCACCGAAACAGCGATCATGGTCCTGATGGCGTTCCTTGTGGCGATCGTGGTGCTGAGCGTTTTCTACCGCTACATCCTGCTCTGGCCGCTCACCTGGTCGGAGGAGGTGGGCCGGTACGTCATGATCTGGCTGGGCTTCTTGGCGGCCAGCATCGCCGTGCGACAGGGACTGCACGTGGGCGTGGACTTCGTGGTTCAATGGGTTCGACCGGGAATTGCTGCCTGGCTGAGGGGCCTGGCCCGGGCGGTGATGATCGGTTTCCTCCTGATTGTGATGGGCTACGGGTTCATCCTCGTCACCAACCTCTGGGACCAGTGGAGCCCGGTGCTGAGCGTCCGGATGACTTGGCCGTACCTCGCGATTCCCGTCGGCAGTCTGCTCATGTTGATCCAGCTGGTGACCCCGTCACGCGCCACTGAGATGAAGGCCGGAGAGTAGGAAGACGCCATGCTGACGATTCTGGCCCTGACCTTCCTGGTGGCCTCGGTGATCGGGGTGCCCATTGCGTTCGGGCTCGGTGTGGCGGGGGCGGCCGCGGTGGTGACCTGGGGCCAGGTGCCGCTCTGGTTGCTGCCGCAGCGGATGTTCACGGGGGTGGACAGCTTTGTCTTCATGGCCATTCCCTTCTTCATCCTCGCAGGAGAGCTGATGTGCACCTCGGGGATTCTCGACCGCCTCGTGAAGTTCACCGACGCCTTGGTCGGGCACATTCGCGGGGGGCTGGCCCACGTGAACATCGTGGCGAGCATGATCTTTGCGGGGATCAGCGGGTCCGCCGTCGCCGATGCCGCCGCGCTAGGGGCGCTGCTGATCCCGAGCATGCGGAAGGAATACGACGTAGACTTTGGCAGCGCCGTCTGCGCGGGCGCCTCGACCATCGGACCCATCATTCCGCCCAGCATCCCTATGGTCATCTACGCCCTGGCGGCCGGCGGGGTGTCCATCGCCGCCCTGTTTCTGGCCGGCGTCATCCCTGGCATTCTCATGGGACTGGGTATGATGGCCATCGCATACGTGATCGCGCGTCGCCGCGGCTATCCGGTCCGACCGCGATCGCTCTCTTTCCGTGAGCTCTTGGTGCGGTTGTGGCAAGTGATCCCGGCGCTGCTCATGCCGGTGATCATTGTGGGAGGGATCCTGGGAGGCATCTTCACCCCCACCGAGGCGGCAGCCGTAGCGGTGGCATATGCGGTTCTGGTGGGGTTTCTGGTCACCAGGGAACTGAAATGTCGGGACATCCCACCTGCTTTGCTGAAGGCCGGCGTCACCACCTCTGTCGTCTTTATGCTCATCGCTACGTCCAACGTCGTCTCCTGGCTGCTCACCACCCAGCAGGTTCCTCGCCTGATCGCGCAGTTTCTGAAGGAGGTGACCCCCAGCCCCTGGGTTTTCCTCCTGATCGTGAACATCTTCCTGCTGATCGTCGGCTGCTTGCTGGACCTGAGTGCCTCCATCATCATGTTCGTACCCATCTTGGCGCCGGTGGCACTGACCTTTGGTGTGGACCCTCTCCATTTTGGCTTCATCGTGGTGCTCAACCTGGTCATCGGGTTGCTGACCCCCCCGGTCGGGGTCTGCCTCTTTGTGGTCGCCGGGATTGCTCGGATCTCGCTGGAGCGGTTAGTCCGGGCGGTCTGGCCGTTCTTGCTCTGGCAGATCGCGGTGCTGGTGCTGGTGACCTATGTGCCGGCCGTTTGCACGGCGATCCCGCGACTCTTCGGGTATTAGTGAGGTCCCGGCCGGTACGCAGCAATCCGGGAAAGGAGGTGGGCAAATCCCCGAAACACCTGGAAGGCGGTACATCTCGTGGGCAACCTTACATGAGGGAAGAAGGAGGGTACGCACCATGTCCAGGCGAGTTGTGGTGAGTGCAGTGGGGATCGGTGTGTTGATTCTGCTGGGGCTGTTCCTCGGCGGGCCCCCAACGGTTCATGCCGCGCAGTTCGAGATCCGGCTCGGTCATCCCGACCCCGCGGACATTTACACGTCGCGGAAGGCGGCGGGGTCCACGGTCTTCAAGCACATGGTCGAGAACGAGACGGGCGGCGCCGTGAAGGTCAACTTGTACCCCGCGGGCCAGCTCGGCGGGGAGCGCGAAGTGGCCGAGGCCGTGAAACTGGGCAGCGTCCAGGTCGGGATGCTGTCCGGTCCGTTCAGTGGGTTCTGCCGGGAGGCGCAGGTGTTCGATATCCCCTATCTCTTCCCGTCGCTCCTCGTGGCGTATCGGACGCTGGACGGGCCGTTCGGCAAGGAGCTGGCGGAGGAGTGCCTGAAGAAGACGGGCATGCGCATCCTGACCTATGCCCAGGTCGGCTTCCGGAATTTCACGAACTCCGCGCGCGTCATCAAGAGCCCTGCGGACCTGAAAGGGCTGAAGTTCCGGGTGATGGAGAACCCGGTCTACGTGAACCTCGTGCGATCCATGGGGGGTGCGCCGACGCCGATTCCGTGGCCCGAGACCTACACGGCGCTCCAGCAGAAGGTCGTGGACGGGCAGGAGAACCCGATCTCCTCGATCAAGTTCGCCAAGCTGTATGAGGTCCAGAAGTACTTGACCATGGATGGGCATACCTTCGGCGTCAGCTTCATGCTCATCAACGAGAAGTTCTTCCAGAGCCTGCCGAAGGAGTTCCAGGCGATCCTGAAGAATGCGGCCTTGACCTCGGCGGTTTCCGAGAACGGGATCGATAACCTCGATAATTCCATCGGCCTCCAGTTCTTGAAGGACAGGGGGATGGAGGTGTACGTCCCGACGGCCGCCCAGAAGGCCCAGTTCAGGGCCGTGGCACAGCCGGCGGTCATCGAGTACCTGGAAAAACAGATTGGACGACCATGGATCGATAAGGTGTTGAACGCTGTCAAGGAGGCGGAAGCTTCGTTGGAAAAATAGAAGACAAGAACACACCAGCGCAAGTAGCTTGCACTATCCAGGGTTTCGCGACCGACCTTGGGAACCTCGCTGGAGGGATAAGCTCGCGTCCGGGACATACCTGCGCGTGAGTTCCCGGATCGCGACGAGAAAGGGCCCAGCGCGCTCTGGATCATCTCGATGGGCTCGGAAAGGGCGGGCCTGCGCAAGCGTGACATGACGCGGGGAGGGGCGATTTTGCCCCGTCCCCGCGCTTGGCCCCGGGACAAGTGTGCCGGCATGTACACCATGTTCGACATTATGAACACGAGTGGGGGCACGATATCGGATTAGCGATGACTGTGCGTCTCGGTTGAAAGATCATGCCGCTGCGTCAAACGGGGGAACCTCCCGATGGAAAGGGTCCGTCTGGGCGTAATCGGGTTGGGGATGATTGGCAAGCTGCACGCGGAAACGGCAGCCAAGCTGGCGGAGTGCCAGCTGGTTGCCGTCAGCGACGTCAATCCGGATACCGTGAAGATCGCCAGGGCAATCGGCGCCAGTTATTTCCGCGACTATCAGGAGATGATCGAGAAGGAAGACCTGGAAGGTGTGGTCATCGCCGTTCCGAATAACCTACACGCGGATGTAGGAATAACCTGTGCCCAGAAGCGACTCCATATTCTATTGGAGAAGCCAATTGCCTCAACCCTTTCGGATGCAGATCGGCTTATCGAATCGTCTCAGCAAAACAAGGTGCACCTCCTGATTGGGCACCATAGAAGATTCAACGCCGCCATCAACGCGGTTCGCGAGATGATCCAAAGCGGAAAAATCGGAAAGCTGGTTGGGGTGGCGATCGTCTGGAGCATGTATAAACCGGATGAGTATTTCGATCTGGCCTGGAGAAAGATGAAGGGCGGCGGGCCGATTCTTATCAATACGATTCATGAAATCGACAATCTCAGGTACTTGTGCGGAAAGATTAGCCGCGTGTATGCGGAAGCCAGCAATGGCGCCAGGAACTTTGAAGTGGAAGACTCGCTCAGTGTCTCCGTGAAACTTGAGAGCGGCGCACTCGCCAGCATATTCATGTCTGACGCTGCCCCGTCCCTGTGGGCGTACGAAGCCACCACGGGGGAAAACCCGTTCTTCTTCCACAGTACTGAAAACTGCTACTACATCTTTGGGACAGATGCATCCATGGCTTTCCCTCACCTGAGGAAGATCTACTACCAAAGCCGTTCAAAGAAAGGATGGCAGCACCCAATCATCGCAGAGGAAGTGAAGGTCCCTTGGGTGGATCCATACGAGGAACAGCTCAAACATTTTTGCAGAGTCGTTCAAGGAGTGGAGCCTCCCAGAACAAGTGGAGAGGACGCCAGGAAAACATTAGAGATAACCCTCGCGGTTCACAAGTCCACCCAGGTGGGACAACCCGTTGTCGTTTAAGGATGGCCCGGCCGGCTCGGGGCGTTCGCGAGAGTTGAAAAAAGGGCTACACCTCACTGGACGATTTTGGGATGGAGGGCGGACGCATGCGTGAGGCTGTCAAGCGGCTTTGGCCGGAACTCCAGTGGATCAAGGACGCGCAACTGCGCCAGCAGGTCACCGAGACCTGGACTAAGGCGATGGAGCGCAGTCCGCTCAAGCCCGACGATCTCAACCAGATCCCCTTCACGCTGCTCGTGCCCAACTGTCCGATCACCTTCATGGAGCACAAGCGCTGCGTGGTCCACATCGCGCGAAAAAGCGCCGAGGCCATGCACGAGTTCATGGGCCGCGCGCTGGCCATCGACATGGACACCGTGATCGCCGGGGCCATCCTCGCCGATGTCGGCAAGCTGCTCGAATACGAACTCGGCCCCGATGGCAAAAGCCGACAGAGTGAGCGCGGCGAGGCCCTGCGCCATCCTTTTACTGGAGTGGCGCTGGCGCTCGAGTGTGGCGTGCCCGATGCGGTGTGCCACATTATCGCGGCCCATGCGGTCGAGGGCGACCTGGTCAAGCGCACCACCGAGGCTTACATCGTGCACCACGCCGACTTCATGGCGTATCTGCCGTTCAAAAATCCGAAGAATATCAGGCAAGAGTAGGAGGGACCTTGTCGGCCACCAAAGAAATGCCAGCCACCAAAGAAACCATCACCGCCCAGATGTCTCGCTGGGCCGCCGGCGTCCGCTACGAGCACCTGTCCGAAGATGCCGTCTACCAGGCCAAACGCTTCCTGTTGGACTCGGTCGGCTGCGCCTTGGGCGGCTACCAGCAACACGACGTCAAGATCGCCCTCCAGGTCCTCGACGAAATCGCCGGACGCGGCCCATCCACCGTCATCGGCACCGGCAAGAAGATCGATGCGGTCTCGGCCTCGCTTGCCAACGCGCTGATGATCCGCTGCATGGATTACAACGACATTTACTGGAAGCAGGACCCGTCGCACCCGTCCGACATCTTTCCCGCCGCTCTGGCCTGCTGCGAGCGTGCCAAGAGCGACGGCAAGGAATTGATCGTTGGCCTCGTCCTCGGCCACGAATTTGAAATGCGTTTGTGCGAGGCGGCGTTCCCGGGCATCCGGGAGCGCGGCTGGCACCACGCCACGCTCACCGCTTTCGTGTCCCCGATTGTGGCCGGGCGTGCGCTGCACCTACGGTGGGAGCAGATCCAGCACGCCATCGGCATCTCCGCGAGCCGCCAATGTACGCTGGGCGCGGTCGTCGCCGGCAAGCTCACCATGATGAAGAACACGGTGGATCCCATGGCCACGCAATGCGGCGTTCTTTCGGCTCTGCTCGCGGAAAAAGGCTACACCGGCCCCGAGCACGTGGTCGACGGTAAAGAAGGGCTCGTGCACTGCTTCGGTCCCGAGTGGAAGCTGAATGTCCTTACCGATGGCCTGGGCGATTCATGGCGCATCACCCAGTGCGGCATGAAGTTCTTCCCCACCGAAGCGCTCACGCACGCGCCGATTTCTGCGGTCCTCGAGCTGGTGAAAGAAAACGACCTGCGCCCTGATCAGGTCACGAAAGTCCAGATCCACTCCCTCGCTCGTGCGGTCGACATTCTTTGCGACCCCAGCAAGTACGATCCGCACACCAAAGAAACCGCCGACCACTCGCTGCCATACGTCATCGCAGCCGCACTGGTCGACCGCCAAGTCACGCCCGTGCAGTTCAGCATGGAAAAGATCATGGACCCGACCATCCGCGCGCAGTTGAAGAAGGTCGAAGTGGTCGCCGATCCTGAGATTGAAAGAGTTTTCCCAGTGCTTCAGCGCGTGATCGTGAACATCCTGACCACGGACGGGCGCTCGTTTCACAAGCAACTCGATTATCCGAAGGGCGACCCGCGCAACCCACTGAGCGACGCCGAAATTGAAGAGAAGTTTGCGGCGCTTGCCGACGGTGTGCTCTCGAGTGGGGCGCAGAAGAAGTTGAAAGAGGCCGTGTGGAACCTGGACAAAATCGGCCCCGTTAGCAAGCTGATGGCGTTACTGGAGGCCGACGTGCGGGTGAAACGGACGGCAGCTCATCCGAAGACAAAGCAGGCCAACAAACCTAAGGTAAAGGCCAAGGTCAAGACCAAGAAGCGCCGGCGGTAGCGCCGGCGTCCCGCCGGCTGTCGCGAGGGCATCTTGTCCTCGCAAGTCCGAGGTTGTCCATGGGCCAGACCGTCGTTGAAAAAATCGCACAGTCTCATCTCGCCGAGGGCCCGAAGCGGCCGCTGCGCACCGGAGACTTCGTCTCGATCCGTCCGTTCCACGTGATGACCCACGACAACACCTCTGCGGTCATGAGGAAGTTCTTGGCCATCGGCGCCAAAAAGATCCATGACCCGAAGCAGCTCGTCTTCACCCTCGACCACGACATCCAGAATAAAGAAGACGGGAACCTCGCCAAGTACCGCGCCATCGAGGCGTTTGCCAGGCAGCACGGTGTGGATTTCTACCCGGCAGGCTCCGGCATCGGACACCAGATCATGGTGGAGCGCGGATACGTCGTGCCGGGATTTTTTGTCGTGGCCTCCGACTCGCACTCCAATATGTACGGCGCGCTGGGCGCAATCGGCACGCCGATCGTGCGGACGGACGCCGCTGCCGTCTGGGCCACGGGTGAGTTCTGGTGGCAGATCCCGCGCAGCGTGCAGGTGGTGCTGGAAGGGAAGCTCCCGACGGGCGCCACAGGCAAAGACGTCATTATCACGCTCTGCGGTCTCTACAACCACGACGAAGCCCTGAATGCCGCAATCGAGTTCACCGGCCCTGGCGTCGCCAGTCTGTCAATGGATTCGCGCCTCTCGATTTCCAACATGTCGACCGAGTGGGGCTCGCTGGTGGGCTGGTTTCCGGTAGACGAAGTGACTATCAACTACCTGCGCGCCGTGCGGCAGCGGCTGAAGGCGCAGGGCATCGAGCGCTTCACGGAGAAGGAGATCGAGCATTGGGCCAAGAATCCGCCGCGGCCTGATCCTGACGCGGTCTATGCAGCGCGCATCATCCTCGACCTCGGCCAGGTTACGCCCCATGTCTTGGGTCCCGACACTGTTGGGGTCATGCGATCGCTTGCGGAGATGGAGAAGAGGAGGGTCGCGATCCAGAAGGCGTACCTTGTCTCCTGTGTGAACTCGCGCTTGGAGGATCTGGAAGCAGCGGCGAAGGTCCTTAAAGGCCAGAAGGTCGCGCCCGGCGTGAAGTTCTATCTCGGAGCGGCCAGCCAGTGGGTGCAGGAAGAAGTCGAGAAGCGCGGCATATGGCAAACGCTCCTCGATGCGGGCGCGAATCCGCTCCCGGCGGGCTGCGGCCCGTGCATCGGCCTCGGCGTCGGTCTGCTTGAGAGGGGCGAGGTCGGCATCTCCGCCACCAACCGCAATTTCAAAGGCCGCATGGGCTCGCCCGATGCGCAGTGCTACCTGGCTAGCCCCGAAGTCGTCGCCGCCTCTGCTGTCGCGGGTTACATCCGCGGACCGCACGAGCTGGGAGACCGCGCGCCGGCCCGGGAGTACAAGGAATTTGCTGAAGGTAGAGCACCGGTCTCGGAGAAAGTCGAAATTTTGCCTGGCTTCCCGGAGCGCATAGAAGGTCGGCTGGTCTTCATCCCGCAAGACAACGTCAACACCGACGCCATTTATGGCAAGGATTACACCTACCGTGACGACATGACGCGCGAGATGATGGCCAAGGTCGTGATGGAGAACTACGATCCCCAGTTTGCTGCGCGTACCCGTGAAGGCGACGTGATCGTCAGCGGCTTCAACTTTGGCACGGGCTCGAGTCGCGAGCAGGCGGTCACCTGCGTGAAGGCGAAAGGGATTTCGCTGGTGATTGCGGCCAGCTTCTCACATATCTACCTGCGCAACGCGTATAACAATGGCTTCCTGTGCGTGGAGGTTCCGGAGTTGGTGAAACGACTCCGTGAGCAGTTCGCGAAGGAGATTGCAGCGAAAGAGAGGACGATCATCCCGGGCGACGAAATCGATATTGATTTCACCTCGGGGGCGATCAATTGGCGCGGAGAGGAGTTCCCGTTCCCCCCGCTCGGCAGCGTGCCGCAGTCGCTCGTGCTCGCCGGGGGCGTGGAGAATCTGGTCGCCAGGCGGATAGGTTTGCGTTAAGTCCCTTTCTTTTGGCGAGCGGGGACACCCGTGCTAGACGACATTCATAAGGGGAGGTCGCATTGATGGCGAAATACACGGTAGTCGCTATGCCCGGTGATGGAATCGGCAAGCAGGTCCTGCCCGAGGCGTTACGGGTTCTGAAGGCGGTGGGCTTCGACGCCGAGTACATCCACGCCGACATCGGCTGGGAGTGCTGGATCAACGAAGGCAACCCGCTGCCCCAGCGGACCGTAGAGTTGCTCGCCAAGCACAAGCTGGGTCTGTTCGGCGCCATCACCTCGAAGCCCAAGAAAGAAGCCGACGCCGAATTGAAGCCAGAAGTGAGGGGAAAAGGCTACATCTACTATAGCCCGAGCGTGAGCATGCGGCAGCGCTTCAACCTCGCCACCTGCGTGCGCCCCTGCCTTTCGTTCCCGGGAAATCCGGTGAACTTCATCCGCAAGAAAGTTGACGGCGGGTTCGAAGAGCCACGCATCAACGTGGTTGTGTTCCGCCAGAACACGGAAGGCCTGTACGCGGGTGTCGAGTGGACCTACCCGCCGGAGCAGGTGCGCGCCGCGCTCGCCACCCATCCTAAGTTCAAGCCGTTCGCCAGCACGCCCGGTCCGGATCTGGCCATCTCGCTGCGCGTCATCACCCGCAACGCCGCGCACAAGATCGCCAAAGCCGCGTTTGAGTGGGCGAAGAAGTTTGGTTACAAATCAGTAACCATCTGCGAAAAGCCCAACGTTTTGCGCGAAACCTCGGGCATGATGGAAGAGGAAGCCAAGATCGTTGCCGGGGAGTTTCCGGGCATTGCGCTCCGCTCTACCAATATCGATGCGCAGATGATGTGGCTGACCAAGAATCCCGAGGACTACGGCGTGGTGCTGACCTCGAACCTCTTCGGCGACGTGATCTCCGATGCGTTTGCTGGACTGGTGGGCGGCTTGGGCTTCGCGGCCTCGGGTAACATCGGCGACGAGGTGGCGGTGTTTGAGCCGACGCACGGCTCCGCCCCGAAGTATGCGGAATTGACTCCGCCCATCGTGAACCCCATCGCCATGTTCCTCTCGGCGGTGATGATGCTGGAGCACGTGGGCGAGATGGACAAGGCAAAACGCATTCGTGAGGCCATCGCCGCCGTGGTGAAAGAAGGCAGAGTGCGCACCTACGACATGCTGCGCATTCCAGGCGGTGCGAGGTCCATCAGTCAGGGCGCGTCCAGCACTATTCAAATGACGGATGCGGTCCTGGCGAAATTGAAGTAGGACAATGAAAACGGGCCCGACAACGGGATCCGGCTCCACAGTATCTGGGCTATCGGCCCCCGGCCCCCGAGGTCCGCCCGTGGCCCAGACTTGCGCTTCCCCATCGATCGGAGTTAGACTCGGCCGCCGTTTGGCACCACCATTCGGGGTGGACCAGTCAGGGGGGACAGGTCAAGTTGCTTCACGATGACAAGGTGCGAGAGGGTCATTTGGGGGTGTAGCCCTTGGGTGGAACACAAGAAGGTCCCGGCCGAACCCATGGTGAGTCGCCGCTTTCGTCTGGACCAGGCGAAGGAAGCCTTCGAGACATTCGGCCAGGGAGATAGCGTGAAGGTGTTTTTTGAGATGTAATCCTCGCCGATTACGTTTTCGGCAGCCTGGTGGTTAGGCAGCAGCTTGGCTTGAGGCATCGAAAGGAGGGAGGTTCCATGAGGAAGGGGGTTGGTCTCGGTGTATTGGGCGTTGCCATGACTCTTGGATTCGCTTCCTTCGCGTTCGCTCAGGCGTTTCCGACCAAGGACCTTTCGGGCGTGATCCAGTGGGGCGCCGGCGGCGCCACGGACAATGTGGCCCGGGCCCTGACGCCTCATGTCGAGAATTTCCTCGGCAGACAGATCATCCTGCAGAACAAGCCCGGCGCAACGGGCGCTGTCGCAGTCCAGTGGGTCCATAGCCAGCCCGCGGACGGGTATACGTTGCTGTACGGCGCGGAGAATCCTCAACTGTACCGGGTCCTCGACATCTCTCAGCTGGAGTACAAGGACTTCTATCCCATCCAGGTCACGGCCAGAGGGGTCGGGCTGATTGCCTGCAACGTGAACGCGCCCTGGAAGACCTTGAAGGATCTCTTCGAGGATGCGAAAAAGAATCCCTGCAACATCAAGATGGGGTCCACCGGCCCCGGCGGCCTTCCGCATGTGGTGGGCTCCATGATCAAGGCGACGCACGGGTTGACCTTTAATCCCATCATCTTTCCGGGTGAAGGGCCGGGGATGACGGCCATGCAGGGTGGCCACGTTCAGTGGATGACGGTGGGGTTAACGGCTGGACGGGAACACGTCCGGGCCGGCAGGATCCGGCCACTGGCCATGGTGGCGGATGAGCCGGTTCCGGGATTGGAGGACATCCCACTCATCACGAGCGTGTACCCCGAATTCAAGAAGTACCTGCCGTGGGGACCGTTCTACGGGATCTGGGTGAAACGAGAGGTCCCCGAGGCAGCCAAGAAGAAGCTGGTGGAGGCGTTCGAAAGGGGCGGCAGGGAAGCCAAGTTCCAGGCATTCATCAAGGACTTCGGAGCTGTCTACATGGGGACGTACGGGGACGAAGCGGATAAGTTCCTCAAGCACTGGCAATCCGTCACGACGTGGCTTCTCCAAGATGCGGAGGCGACCAAGGTGTCGCCGGAGAAGTTCGGCATTCCGAAGCCGTAGGCCAACAAAGGAGCCTGAGCGAATCAGCTTCGCGGGATACACCGCTTCCCCTCGCCCTACTTTGAAGGCGTGGGGCGAGGGGGGCGGCATCTCCGTATGCCGGCGGGGGTCTGGCCCATGACAGAGCAGACAGTGCAGAGACCGGGCGAACGCCTCTTTCTCTGGTTTCTCCTCGCCTTCAGTGTGTTCATTCTTATCGCCGCCCTGAAGATACCTCATCTGGAGAATCTGTCGTCCTCGGGGGCCTTTCCCATCTTTATCGCTTCAATCATGATTTCGACGACGGTCCGCATCCTGTGGCAAAATCGGAAGCGGTACGCTGCCTCTACGTTGCGAGAGGAATGCCGGCAGGTTCATGCGTTTGCGTTTCCCGGGAACGTGGTGGGCTATGCGCTCATTCTGTTTCTGTACATCCTGACGACAACGCCCCTGCATTTCCTGCCGAGCTCCTTCGGCCTCCTTGTGGTTTCCTTCATATTTCTCAAAGGTGCCTCCCCGTTGCGGTCGATGGTCATTGCAGGGGGCACCCTTGCGGGTATCTACGTGCTCTTTCAAACCATATTCAAGGTGATCCTCTGGTAACACGGGAAGCCGCATGGGAACATCGCTGCAGTACTTCCTGATGCCTATTGTCGACATAAAGCTGCTGTTCTTGACAGCCGTCGGGACGTTCTGCGGGATTTACGTCGGCGCGATCCCCGGGCTTTCCGTCACGATGGCGGTGTCGATCCTGATCTCCTTCACCTTCTCGTGGGAGGTGGATCCCGCGCTGGCGCTCATGATCGGCATCTATACCGGGGGCGTGTACGGAGGATCGCGGTCCGCCGTCCTCCTGAACATCCCGGGGGCTCCCGCCGCAGTCGCCACCGGATTCGATGGGTATCCACTGGCCAAACTGGGCGAAGCGGGGAAGGCCGTCGGATTATCCACCACTGCGTCGGTGATCGGCGGAGTCCTTGGCGTAGTCGCCTTCGCTACGGCGGCTCCCATCATCTCCGAATACTCGCTCATGTTCGCCCCGCGGGACTACTTCCTCCTGGCGATCATGGGACTCCTCCTGGTGGGGAGCCTCTCGGGCGAGTCGCTCGCCAAGGGCGTTTTTACGGGCGCGTTGGGCGTCCTCCTCAGCATGGTGGGGATGGATACGTTCACAGGGCAGGGCAGATTCACCTTCGGCAGCATCGGTCTCATGACGGGCATTCACTATGTGGCCATCATGATCGGCATCTTTGGCGTGTCCGAGGCGTTCGTCCAGTTGCACGACCTCGACGTGAAACCGATCAAGCAGGATGTGACCAAAATCATTCCTTCGTGGAGATTACTTTCCCAACACATGTACTTGATAATCAAATGCGCGCTCATCGGCATTGGCGTCGGCGCGCTGCCCGGAACCGGGGGCGACATCGCGGCCCTCCTCGCCTATGGGCATGCGCGACGGAGCGTGAAAAAGCCAACGCGGCCTTTCGGCGAGGGAGCCTATGAGGGGGTCATCGCCCCCGAAACGGCGAACAACGCCGCGATCGGCGGCGCCTTTATCCCGATGCTCACCCTTGGCATCCCCGGCGACGCAGTGACGGCGGTGCTTATCGGGGCCCTGTTCATCCACGGGCTCAAGCCTGGTCCCATGCTGATGATCGAGACGCCGCATCTCTTCTGGTATTCGACCGGATGCATGCTGCTCGCGAATGTCTTTCTTCTCATTCTTGGTTTGAGCGGGATCAAGCTCTTCGCCAAGATCGTAGAGGTCCGAAAGGGCCTGCTGCTTCCGATCATCATCATGATTTCCGTGATCGGCACCTATGCGATTAACAACAGTATTTACGATGTCTATTGGATGCTGGGCTTCGGGATTTTCGGATATTTTCTGAAGATGTACGGCTTCCAGACAGGACCGGTCATTCTCGGCGTCATCCTCGGTCCCCTCATGGAAACGGGTTACCGACAGGCGATGGCAGACCAGCATAACAGGCTTGTCGGTTTCATTTCCCAATTGCTCGTCAACCCCCTGTCTCTGGTGCTGACGCTGTCGATGGTTTTCATGATCCTCGGCCAAACCCAGTTTTGGGCCAAGGTGCGAGGGAGGTTCCGGCAATCGCACGGTTCGGCTCAGGAGGAGCTATGAAAAGAGTCTTGGTGCTGCATGGCGTGAACTTCAACATGATTGGGAAGCGAGAACCGGCAAAATACGGGACGATCAGCCTCGATGAGATCAACCGGCATCTCCACACCCTCGCCAAGGAGTTAGGCGTAGAGCTGGAAACCTTCCAGACGAATTTCGAAGGAGAGATGTGCGAAAGGATCCACAAGGCGTACGTGGAGGGTGTGGACGCGGTGGTGATCAATGCGGGCGCGTGGACCCACTACAGCATCGCCCTGCGAGATGCCCTCGCGATCCTGAAGGTTCCCATCATCGAGTGTCACATGACGAACATTCACGCCCGGGAGGAGTTCCGGCACGTATCCCATATTTCGCCTCTGGCTAAAGGGATCATCGTCGGATTCGGACTCAACAGCTACCTCCTGAGCCTGCGGGCTGCCTGGGAGTTGATTTCAGACAAACGGTAGCGGGAGCCGGCTTGTCAGGATATTGGCTTTCCGCCCCACACTGAGGACTGCCAGGCTCCCCGCTCAGTGTTGCGCGCTCTGGTATTCCCCACTTGGCCGTTCCGGTCACCACTCCACCCCTGGTGAGACCGGCTTTCGACAGATCAGCAGACATGCTCTCAGGTCGTTTTCGGCCCTAGACAACTTCGCCGCGGGCCGCCCTCATGCCACCGGAGCGCCGGGTGTCAGCGCGTCGATGGCTTGGCACGTGACTGGCGTAGGGCGATGGGCCCGCAGCGGGGGGGCCACAGGGCGGCGAAATACTCCTTGACGGGCCGCGTCGGCTACCGTAAGTTGATCGGGCTCCTGTTGGTAACGCCGAGGCGATGGCGATGAAAGAAGGCAAGCCGAACATCATTCTCTGCGGCTTCATGGCGACAGGAAAGTCCTCGGTCGGGAGACGCCTGGCCATCGTGCTGGGGTATGACTTCCTGGACCTAGACACGTTGATCGCCGCGGAAGCCGGAATGCCGATCTCCCAGATCTTCACCTCACAAGGAGAAGGCACATTCCGGGCTCTCGAGGCCCGCATGGTGGAACGGCTCGCCAGTCGAACGGGCTGCGTTGTGGCCACTGGTGGCGGAACCATTGTGAATCCGCGCAACCTAGAGGCCCTGAAGCGGAGCGGCGTGGTCGTCACGCTCACGGCGGATCCCGACACGATCTCGGCACGGATTGGACCGACGGACGATCGGCCGATGCTCTGGGGAGGGGACAAACGGGAGCGGGTCCGGCAGCTTTTGGAGCAGCGGGCCGACGCGTACGCCAAAGCAGACCTGATTGTGGATGCTTCGGCCCACACCATTGATCACGTGGTCAACCACATCCTGGACTTCCTGACCCTGCATCACGTGATCGCGCGGCGGACAACCGTCAACCTTCCGTCCATGGCCGAGAGCCTCCGCATCGTTCTGGGACCGCGATCCCACGAGGTGATCATTGGTCCGGGGCTCTTGGGAGAGGTAGGGACACTGGTCAAAGGGTTGGGCCTGGCTCAGACTGGGATCCTGCTCACCAATCCCGACGACAATAAGTTGTTCGGCGAGCGCTTGGTCCGGTCGCTCGCAGATGCAGGCTTCACCGTCAAGTGCGTCGAACTCGCGGAGCGGGAAGAGGCCAAAAAGCTCGAGACACTCGGATGGTTGTACCGGCAGATGGCGTCGCAACGGCTGGAGCGGCGATCGCCGGTGTTCGCCCTTGGCGGCGTTGTGACGGGAGAAATAGCCGGGTTTGCCGCGGCCACGTATCTCCGAGGCCTGCCGCTGATTGAGATCCCCACCTCGCTCATCGCGCAGGTGGACACCAGCATTGGGGGCAAGGTTGGTGTGAATCTCCCCGAGGGAAAGAACCTGGTGGGTGCCTTCTACCAACCGCGCCAGGTAATCACGGACGTCGAAACCTTGGCCTTTCTCCCGGCACGGGAATTCCATGCGGGGTTGGCCGAGGTGGTGAAGATCGCCGCCATCCGCGACCGAGAGCTCTTCGAATACCTCGAGCAGAACGTTGAGGAAGTGCTTTCGCAAGATCTACGGGCCCTAGTCCGGCTTGTACGCCGTGCCTGCGAGATCAAGGCGTCTATCGTGGAGGCGGACGAGTGGGAGACCGATGTCCGATCCATCCTCAACTTCGGCCACACGGTCGGGCACGCCGTGGAAGCGGCGGCAGGGTACCAGGGGCCGAACCACGGTGAGGCAGTGGCTATGGGGATGGTGGTGGCCGCCAGCATGGCGGTCCGGAGGAGGATATGCCCTGTGGAGGCGCTGGACCGTTTGAAGAGGCTCCTGCAGGCGTTCGGTCTGCCTACGAGCCTCCTGGTCGATGCTGCGGAAGTTCTGCGCTTCGTGCGATACGACAAAAAGATTCAGGACCGTCAGGTCCGGTTCGTCCTGCTCCAGGGCATCGGAGACTCGGTGGTCGCGTCGCTTGACTCTCTGGACGAAGTGGAAGCGGCGTTGAAGGCGTGCGCCTGACCTTGAACGGCCGCGACAAATTCTCCGTTCGGGACTCCGAAGCTTGCCGCCGCCAGACGTGAAACTCGGTAGTCAGGAGGCACTCTCTCCCCCATGGATGCACTGCGCGTGAACCTCAAAGGCCGGGCGTACGATATCCTCGTGGGGGCGGACCTGTTGCGTCAGGCTGGTAAGATGATCCGACGGCTCGAGCTCGGGCGACGCCTCGGGCTCGTGACGCATCCGGCCTTGGCGGAAACATACGGCTATGCGCCGGCGGTGGTGGACTCGCTCCGGCACGCGGATCACGAGGTCGGCCTGGTCACCGTTCCGCCGGGGGAAGAGAGCAAGTCCCTGGACCAGGCGACCCGCCTCTGCCGCGAACTGGTGCGGGCCAGACTCGATCGCGGGTCGGCCATCCTGGCTCTTGGCGGCGGAGTGATCGGGGACCTCGCCGGATTCGTGGCGGCGACACTCTTTCGGGGCATCGCCTTCATCAACCTCCCGACCACACTCCTGGCCCAGGTGGACAGCAGCGTCGGAGGCAAGACGGGTGTAAACCTGCCCGAGGGAAAGAACCTGGTAGGCGCGTTTCATCAGCCGCGGCTGGTGCTGGCGGATGTCCTGACGCTCCGGACGCTGCCGGAGCGGGAGTTCCGGTCGGGCCTGGCCGAGGTCGTGAAGCACGCCATGATCGTCGATGCGGCCTTCTTCGACAGCCTGGAGCGGCAGGCCGACCGCATCCTGGCCCGGGATCCCGATGCGCTCCAGGGGATGGTTGCCCGCTCTTGCGCCATCAAGGCGAGGTTTGTCGAGGACGATGAGCGGGAAGGGGGTCTGCGGGCCGCATTGAACTTCGGGCACACCGTGGGTCACGCCATCGAGGCGGCTCTGGGCTACGGGGCAGTCACGCACGGGGAGGCAGTCGCACATGGCATGGTGGTGGCCGCGGCCCTGTCGGTCCAGCGGGGGCTTTGTCCGGAGGCGGACGCGCGCCGACTGCGGGAACTTCTGGGGCGCTTCGGCCTCCTTGACGCACCGCTGCCGCCGCCGGAATCCCTGGAAACATACATGGTTAGCGATAAGAAGGCACGCGATGGCGTGCTCCAATTCGTGTTGACACGTGGGGTGGGAAGTGTTACCTTCGCGCCGGTTTTCGACCGCGAAGAGCTGCGGAAGGGCCTCCGCGAGGTGCGCCGATAGGTCCCCATGAGACACTGATGCCGGACAACGGAGGAGAGCCGTCGGCCGGCTCCCTGTCGTCAGGTGTCGGTCATGCCGTGGGGAAGAGAGGGCCCGATTCTTGGGGGGTTGGGGGGTGCGAGAGCCCGCCAAGTCCGAGCAGGATCCTGACCCTCGGGTCTTTGCCCGGCTCGCCGACGCGTACCGCAGGGAGGGTCTGCTGGACGAGGCGATCCAGATCTGCCGCGATGGCCTCGCCGCCCATCCCGGTCACGCTGGCGGGCGGGAGGTGCTGGCGCGCGCCCTGCTGGAACGGGGCGCGCTGGAGGAGGCCGAGCAGGAATTTCGTTGCGTCTTGGAGCAGGTGCCCGAGCACCTGCTGGCCCTCAGGTTCCTGGGCGACATCTCCGTGAGGCAGGGGCGCACAGAGGAGGCTCGGCGCTATTACGAGCGGGCCCTTCACCTCAACCCCGACGATTCGGAAACGCAGGGTGGCTTGGCCGCCCTGCCCGTGACCACGGAGGTGGGCGCGTCCGGGGGATCGGTCCCGGCTTCCGGATGGAATCGCGATCCCCTGGCCAGCCCAACCCTGGCTGCCCTGTACGCATCCCAGGGCCACGCGGATGTGGCGGAGGCGATCTACTCTCAGCTCGGACGACGGCCGGGCGAGGCGGCCTGGGCCGCGACCAGCGGAGACGCCTCAGACTTAGGGCAGGTTGCGCCAGGCTCTCCCGTGCTGGCGAAACTCCTCTCACTGCGCGAGGCGGCACGCAAGCTCCGGGAGGCGGGAAGACCCGAGGCGGGGGGAAAAGCAGGCCATGGCCCCTGATCTGGGGAACGCGGTGGCGAATCTGGTCCAGGCGGTGGGGGACGGGCAGGGGGCCCTGCTCATGGCGCTGGACGGTGTTCCTGTCGAGCAGGCGCCGCGGGCCGGCGGCGCGGACCTGGAAGCCATCGCCGGCGAGTACGGAGGTCTCCTGCGCCAGGCGCTGGCGCTGGCGGCCGAACTGGACTGTGGGGTTCCGCAGTGCTTCAGCGTGCGAGGAACAAATCGTCGCGTCGTCTTCGCCTTTGCGCCGGGTGACTTGGCCGTAGGCGTGGAGGCAGGTCCCGCGAGTTTGTGCAGTCAGATGCGACGCGCCGTCGCCCAAGCCGCGGGGCAGCTCGGCGAATTATAGCGGAGGTCCGTGGTCTTTGCGCGCGGACCACGCGGGCATCGTTCCCCAGCCACGGCACGATGCCGTTTTTTGTTTCTGACGACGGGGGAGCGGTGGCGCGCATCCTCATCCTGAACGGCCCGAACCTGAACCTCCTGGGCACGCGCGAGCCTGAGAGGTGCATGTATCCAACATCCACGCGCGCGAGACGTTCCGCCGCCACCCGCTGACCGCCGAGGTGGCGGTCGGGCTCATCAGTGGCTTCGGCGCGGACAGCTACCTGCTGGGCCTGCGGGCTGCGCTGGCGCACCTGACGCTGCATCCGGCCCGCCGGCCCACCGCGCGGGGGGGTGCGACGGCGGAGGAGTAAGAGCCAGTGATTCTTGCCGGTGACCTGCGACCTGGGATGAAGATCGAGGTGGATGGCGTGCCCTTCGTGGTGACCGACTATCAGTGGGTCAAGCCGGGCAAGGGGGGCGCCTTCAACCGGACCAAGCTCAAGAATATGCGGAGCGGTGCCGTCGTCGAGCGGACCTTCCGCACGGAGGAGAAGCTGCCCCCCGCCGAACTGGAGGAGAAGCGGGTCCAGTTCCTGTACCAGAGCGGCGACGAGTTCCACTTCATGGACACCGAGACCTACGAGCAGTTCTTCCTCTCGGATGACCAACTCGGCGACGCCCGGAAGTACCTCAAGGAAGAGGTGGTGGTCACGATCGTGTACCACCGGGGGAGCCCGCTGGCCGTGGAGGTGCCGACGTTCGTGGAACTCACGGTGGCGGAGACCGAGCCGGGCGTCCGCGGGGATACCGCTTCGGGCGGATCCAAGCCGGCCACCCTGGAGACCGGGGCCGTGATCCAGGTGCCCCTCTTCATCAACGTGGGCGACCGGCTGCGGGTGGACACGCGGACCGGCACCTACATCGAGCGTGCGTGACACCGGCTTTCGCCGCGACATGCTCGGGAGGTCCGTTCTGAGCTTTCCGGCGGAACGCTGAGAGGAGGTCGGGATGGACCTCAAGGAACTCAAGACCCTCCTCCGTCTGATGGAGGGGAACGACGTCGAGGAACTGGAGGTCGAGGAGGGAGGCCGGCGAGTTCGCATACGGCGGCGGCCGGTGCCAGGCCGGGTTCCTCCGGCGGGGACGATCCCCGCCCCGCCCTCGGCCGCCACGGCCGGCTTTCCGTTGGCTCCCACGGCGGCCGCGGCGGAGGCCTCAGGCCTGATCCCCGTGGAATCGCCCATGGTCGGCACGTTCTACCGGGCCCCGGCGCCCGGCGCCGAACCGTACGTTAAAGAGGGGGACGTGATCCAGAAGGGGACCGTGGTTTGCATCATCGAGGCCATGAAGCTCATGAACGAGATCGAGGCCGAGGTGAAAGGGCGAGTCGCCAGGATCCTGGCAGAGAACGGTCAGCCCGTGGAGTTCGGACAGACGCTCTTCCTTATCGAGCCCGCCTGAGGCGGACTCGGGGACCGGTCGAATCCTTGCCGTGTTTTCCAAAGTTCTGATTGCCAACCGTGGCGAGATCGCGGTCCGGATCATCCGGGCCTGCCGGGAGTTGGGTATCCGGACGGTGGCCGTCTTTTCCCAGGCGGACGCCGACGCGATGCACGTTCAGCTGGCGGACGAGTCGGTGTGCATCGGCCCCCCGCCCCCCGCCCAGAGCTACCTGCAGGTGCCCCGGATCATCAGCGCGGCCGAGATCACGGGCGCGGAGGCGATCCACCCCGGATACGGTTTTCTGGCGGAGAATCCGCAGTTCGCAGAGGTATGCGAGAATTGCGGCATCCACTTCATCGGCCCACCCGCATCCAGCATTCAGATGATGGGAGACAAGGCGGCGGCTCGATGCTTGGCCGCCAGGAACGGCGTCCCCGTCCTGCCGGGCACCGAGCATCCGGTGCGGGAGCTGGAAGAGGCGAGGCGGGCTGCGCGGGAGATCGGCTACCCGGTCTTCATCAAGGCCAGCGCCGGCGGCGGGGGAAAGGGGATGCGGGTCGTCATCAACCCCGAGGGGCTGGAGTCCGCCCTGGCCACGGCTGCGGCCGAGGCCGCGGCGGCCTTCGGCGACGCCGGCGTGTACCTGGAGCGATTCCTCCCCGACCCGCGCCACGTGGAGTTTCAGATCCTGATCGATGCGCACGGCCAGGGCATCCACCTGGGAGAGCGCGACTGTTCCATCCAGCGGCGCCACCAGAAGCTGGTGGAAGAGGCGCCATCGCCGGGCCTGAACCCTTCACTCCGCCAGACCATGGGGCAGGCCGCCCTGTCTGTGGCGCGCGCCGCCGGCTACCGGAACGCGGGGACGGTGGAGTTCCTGCTAGACGAGCGGGGCGACTTCTACTTCATGGAGATGAACACGCGGATCCAGGTAGAGCACCCGGTCACCGAGATGGTGACGGGTCTTGATCTGGTAAAGACACAGTTCCGGATCGCGGCCGGCGAGCCGCTGCCGGTCACCCAGGAGGAGGTCCGCCTGGCGGGGCACAGCCTGGAGTGCCGGATCAACGCCGAGGACCCGGACCGGTTCCTGCCCTCGCCCGGGAAGGTGACGAACTTGCGTTTGCCCGGGGGTCCCGGCGTCCGCGTGGACAGCCACGCCTATGTCGGCTACATCGTTCCCCCTCACTACGACTCGCTGCTGGCCAAGCTGATCGTCCACGGCCGCGATCGGGACGAGGCCATGGCCCGCATGCAGCGAGCGCTGGACGAGATGCTGATCCAGGGCGTGCAGACCACGATTCCGTTCCATCAGAAAGTCCTGCGGCATCCGGACTTTCTGGCCGGGAAGACTTCGACGCGATTCCTCGAGCGCCTGACCCAGGAGCAATAGTGCTGGACCGGCTCCACGTGTGTGTCATCACCGACGCCGCACTGGCTCCCGGCCGGGATCATGTGGCCATCGCGAGCGCGGCGCTCGCCGGCGGCGCGGATATGATCCAGCTCCGCGACAAGACAGGGGACCTGCGAGCGCTCCTGCCCCAGGCCCGGGCCATTCAGGCCCTCTGCCGGTCGCACAGGGCCCTCTTCATCGTGAACGATCGTCTGGACCTGGCCCTGGCCACGGGGGCGGACGGCGCGCACGTGGGGCAGGAGGATCTGCCGGCCGACGCGGCGCGGGCCCTCCTCCCCCCGGGGCGGATCCTGGGAGTCTCCACGCACAGCCGCGAGCAGGCCGAGGCGGCGCGGGAGTGCGGGGCCGATTACATCGGATTCGGCCCGATGTTCCCCACCGGCACCAAGGACACCGGGTACGCCCCCCGCGGCCTGGACGCGCTGCGCGAGATCCGGGCGGCGGTGTCTCTCCCCATCCTGGCGATCGGCGGGATCACCCTGGAGAATGTCGCGGAGGTGATCGGGGCCGGAGCTACGGCGCCGGCCGTCATCTCGGCAATCGTCGCGGCCCCTGACATCGCGGCCGCGGCCGCGGCATTTCGGGAGCGCGTGGCGGCAGCCAAGGCCGCGGCCGGGTCGCGGTAGCCGGTCGAGAGCGCTTGACAGGGTTTTGCCCTCCGCATATGATCGGTGGCCATTCGGATAGACCAGGCGGCCGGGCCTTCCGCCGGATGAACCTAGAAATCCCGGGGAGGAGGTGACAGGTTACCGAAGACTGATACGGCTCAGCACTCAGAACGTGGCTGCGCGGAGGAGTCACTTGTTACCAAGGAGGGAGCGGACCATGAGACGCCATTGCATGAACGTCAAGCTCGGCATCGCCCTGACCATCGCCTTGCTGTTGGTCCCAAGCGTGGTCCTGGCGGGTACGGCGAAAGCGACGATCAAGATCGCGACGCAGAGTCCCCTGTCAGGGGAAATGTCGGCGGTGGGAGAGGGGATGAAGCTGGGGACCCAGCTGGCCATCGAGCAGCTGAAGGGACCCGTCGAAAAACTCGGCTTCAAGGTGGAACTGGTCCCATTCGACGACCAGGGGAAACCGGACGTGGGCGTGGCGAACGCCCGGAACATGATCACCGACAAAGAGATCCTGGCGGTGATCGGTCACTACAACTCCGGCGTGGCGATTCCCTCGTCCGAAGTCTACAAGGAAGCTTCCTTGGTGGAGGTTTCCCCGGCCAACACCAACCCCTTGATCACCGACCGGAACCTGCCGAACGTCAATCGGGTCTGCGGCCGTGACGATGTCCAGGGGGCCGTCGGGGCCGAATTCGCCAAGAGCCTCAAGATCAAGAGCGCCTACGTGATCCATGACAAGACCACCTATGGTCAGAGCGTCGCGGAGTTTTTCCGGGATAATGCCAAGAAGCTCGGCATCGAGATCCTTGGCTTCGAGGGCACGGAGGAGAGGTCAAACTTCGACCCCATCCTCACGCCTGCCAAGGCCAAGAATCCGGACCTGATCTACTTCGGTGGCATCTACTCCCAGGCCGCCCCGCTCTTCAAGCAGGCGCGTGAGAAGGGGATCAAGGCGAGATTCCTGGGCCCGGATGGCTTGGACTCCTCGGACCTGACCAAGATCGCCGGCAAGACGGTCGTCGGCATGAACTACACGACGGTGGCCGGTCCTGTCACGGTGTACCCGAAGGCCAAGGAGTTCGCCAAGGCGTATAAGGAGAAATTCAAGAAGGACCCCGAGCCCTTTGGCGCCCAATCGTATGACTCCACGGCCATCGCTCTCAAGGCCATCGAGGCTGCCATCAAGGATGCGGGCGGCAAGCTGCCCTCGCGTGAGGCGGTGGCGGCGGCTGTCCGGAAGGTCAAGCACAACGGGCTGACCGGCAATATCGAGTTCGACGGGAAGGGAGATCCGAAGAAGGCCCTGTACTTCGTCATGCAAGTGGTTTCCGAGGATCCGGCCAAGTGGAACGACAATAAAGAGGTGAAGCGGCTGGAGATCGCTGCGCCACCGCTGAAGAAGTAGGGAACAACGCAGGCGCCCCGAAAGGGGAAGGGCCTTCGCAGGCCCTTCCCCTTTCTTCTTGATCCCATGGATACCTCTATTCTGATTGCGATTTTCCCGCAGGTCCTGCTGGACGGCATCGTCTTGGGCTTCATGTACGCCCTGATCGCCCTGGGCTACACGATGGTCTATGGGGTCCTGGAATTCATCAACTTCGCCCATAGCGAGATTTTCGTGTTGGGGGCGTTCGTGGGGGTGGAAATCCTCCTGGCACTCAAGTTCTGGGGGATCCTGGACGCCTTTTCGCCGTTCCTGGTCCTGGGGATCCTTCTCCTGGCGGGGATGGCCGCCAGCGGCCTCTTGGCCGTCACGGTGGAACGGGTGGCCTACCGGCCGCTACGTGCCGCCCCTCGGCTGATTCCGCTGATTTCCGCCATCGGGGTCTCCTTCTCCCTGCAGGACATCATCCGTTTGTGCGAGAGCCTCTGGAACAACGCGTTCAACCTGGTATATCCCACCATGGATCAGCTCAACTTCCGCTTCCAGCTCACCGAGACCATTGACGTCTCCGTGAAGTCGCTGGTGGTGATCGCGGCTGCCCTCCTGATGCTTTGGGCTCTCCATCTGATCGTGAATCGTACGAAAGTGGGCAAGGCCATCCGGGCCGTGGCAGAGGATCAGGCCACTGCCAGTCTGATGGGGATCAATGTCAATCGGATGATCTCGCTCACCTTCCTCATCGGTGGGGCCATGGGTGGGGCGGCCGGCGTTCTCTTCGGCGTCCAGTACAGCCTGGTCAACCCCTACACAGGATTCATCCCGGGAATCAAGGCATTCACCGCCGCCGTCCTGGGGGGGATCGGGAACATCCCCGGAGCCATGGTGGGCGGGCTGGTCTTGGGGTTGCTCGAGGCCTTCGCCGCCTCTTACCTCTCCCTGCTCACCGGGGGCGCCTTCGGGGCGGAGTACAAGGATATCTTTGCCTTCTCCATTCTGATCCTGATCCTGATCTTCCGGCCGAAGGGCCTCTTGGGTGAAGTCGTGAGGGAGCGTGCCTAGGTGACCTGGTTGACCGCGCTGCTCAACCGACCCGCACCGGCGACGGGTCTCGTGGTCGCCATGATCGGCCTTTCGTCCTTCGCCGTCGCCTACTCCCCGCGCTCCCTCATCGCCTTTCTGCTGTTTCAGGCCTCGATTCTTCTGCTGTACTTCGCACAGATTCCGCGCTGGCTGAAGCGGGGCCTCGCCTTCGTGAGCCTCGGCATCCTGATGCCGATCCTCGGAACAATCAACGGTTACTACCTGGAAGTTGCCACGCAGGTGGGCATCTTCGTGGCGCTGGCGCTGGGCCTCAACATCGTCGTCGGCCTGGCCGGCCTGTTGGATTTGGGCTATGTGGCGTTTTACGCCGTGGGTGCGTACACGTGGGCGATCTTCGGATCGCCCCAGGCGGGGAAATTCATTTCCGCGTCGGTGGCGCACTTCCCTCTGGCGGGAGGCTGGTTCTTCGTCTTCCTGATCCTGGGGGTGATCGTAGCCGCCATCTTCGGGATCCTGCTGGGGCTTCCCGTCCTTCGGCTGCGGGGCGATTATCTGGCCATCGTGACCCTGGGTTTCGGGGAAGTAATCCGGGTCCTGGCCAACAACCTGGATAAGCCGATCAACTTCACCAACGGCCCCCAGGGCATCACGCCCATCTCCCGTCCGCCGCTCTTCTTCCAGCCGCTGCTCAGCGCCCTGGGGGTTCCTGCGTCCCCCACCGTTCTGTATCCCCTGTATCTGTACGCCCTGGTGCTGCTGATCGTCGGGGTGGTGATCCTGGTGAACCGGCGGCTCGAGGATTCCCACATCGGGCGGGCCTGGGAGGCCATCCGCGAGGATGAGGTGGCGGCCCAGGCCATGGGTGTTCCCCTGGTTCGGATGAAGCTTCTGGCCTTCGCCTGCGGGGCCTCCTTCGCCGGAGTCATGGGAGTGATCTTCAGCGCCAAACAGGTGTTCATCAACCCCGAGTCGTTCACTTTTCTGGAATCCATCGGCGTGCTCTCGATGGTGATCCTCGGGGGAATGGGATCCATCCCCGGGGCCATCTTGGGCGCCACGGTGGTGACCGTGCTGAACCTCCAGGTGCTCAAGGGCATGTCCCTCTGGCTCAACAGCCTCCGCAATGCTGGCGTCACCATTTTAGGCTACAACCTCGCCAACCTTCCGACCCAGCTCGAGCCGGCGAAATACGAGCGGATGATTTTCGGGATCATCCTGGTTCTCATGATGATCTATCGCCCGCAGGGCATCCTGCCCGCTCGGCGCCGCAGCCGCGAGCTTGGAGGCAGCAAGTAGGTGGGCACGCTCCTCGAGACTCGAGTCATCACGAAACGGTTCGGCGGGCTCACGGCCCTCAACAAGGTCGACTTCCAGTTGGAGGAGGGGCGGATCGCCTCCATCATCGGGCCGAACGGGGCGGGCAAGACGACGCTCTTCAACGTCCTGACCGGCATCTACCGCCCGGAAGAGGGCGAGGCGACTTTCAAGGGTCGTTCCGTTCTGGGGCTTCGCCCCGACCAGATCACCGCCCTGGGGATCTGCCGCACGTTCCAGAACATCCGGCTGTTTGCCAACATGACCGTGGTGGAGAACGTCCTGGTGGGAATGCACAGCCGGGTTTCCCTCTCCATGGGCGCCGTGCTCGCGCGAGGCCAGCGGTTCCACGAGGAAGAGGCCCGATTGGGGGGCCGGGCTTCGGCACTGCTCGAGGTGGTCGGGCTCGCGGCCAAGACGAATGAACTGGCCAAGAACCTTCCCTACGGGGAGCAACGACGATTGGAGCTGGCGCGGGCGTTAGCTTCGACGCCGACGCTGCTCCTCCTGGATGAGCCCACGGCCGGAATGACCCAAGGGGAGGCGCGGTCCCTCATGGCCCTCCTGAGGCGGCTCATCACTGAATACGAGTTGACCATCCTCCTGATCGAGCACAACATGCGCGTGGTGATGGAAGTGTCCGATCGGGTGACGGTCCTCGACTACGGCGAGAAGATCGCCGAGGGGAATCCGGTCGACGTGCAGAAGGACCCGCGGGTGATTCAGGCCTACCTGGGTCGAAAACGCTGGGGCAAGACGACGGAAGCAGCCAATGCTTGACGTCGAGAACATCCAGGTCTTCTACGGCAAGATCCACGCGTTGAAGGGCATCTCGCTTCACGTGGAGAAGGGGGAGATCGTCGCCCTCCTGGGCAACAACGGGGCGGGGAAGACCACCACACTCAAGACAATCTCCGGGTTGCTCAGACCCCGGACCGGTCGGATTCTGCTCGAAGAGCAGCCCATTAATGCATTGCCCCCCCACGAGATCGTCGCTCTGGGTGTAGCGCAGGCTCCCGAGGGACGCAAGATCTTCAACCGCCTGACGGTCACCGAGAATCTGGAGATGGGCGCCTACCTTAGATCCGACGGCACCATCGGGGAGGATATCGAGCGAGCCTTCGCCCTTTTTCCTCGTTTGAAAGAGCGCCGCGCCCAGGTGGCCGGAACCCTCTCGGGCGGAGAGCAGCAGATGCTGGCCATCGGCCGGGCCCTCATGGCGCGCCCGCGCATCCTGATGCTGGACGAGCCCTCCATGGGCCTGGCGCCCATCTTGGTGGAACAGATCTTCCAGACGGTCGAAGACATCAACCGCCAGGGGACGACGATCCTCCTGGTGGAACAGAACGCCGCCATGGCCCTGTCCATCGCGCACAGGGGATACGTCCTGGAGACGGGGAACATCGCTCTCCAGGGGTCGGCGGTGGAGCTGCAAGAGCATCCCGACGTCAAGCGCGCCTACCTGGGCGAGGGCGCCTGAGCGCAAGCTATGCGATGGTGCTGGCTCTTCTTGGGCGCGGTCCTGGCGTCCCCCGCCTGGGCGGGTGAGCTGCCTCCGGTCAAGCTCGGCCTCGTGATCCCCATGGCGGGGGAAGCGGGGCGCATCGGACAGAGCATGCGCCAGGCCGCCGAATTGGCCATCGCCGACGGGACCCAGAAGCTCGGACGCAAGGTGGAGCTGGCCCTTGGGGATGACCAGTTCGACCCGCGGCAGGCGATGGCCGTCGCCGAGAAGCTGATCCAGGACGGCGTCTGGGGCATCGTCGGTCATTTCTATTCCAGCTCCTCCATTCCGGCATCGGCGGTGTACTACCAGGCGGGGATTCCCATGGTGACGGCCACCTCCACGCACCCCTGGCTCACGGCGCAGGGCTTCGACAACGTCTTTCGCGTGTCGGGGCGCGACGATCAACACGCGCTCTCCGCGGCCGAGTTCATCCTGTCGCGGCTCCGCGCCCGCCGCATCGCGGTGGTGAGCGATCGGACGGAGTACGGCCGGACGCTGGCCGAGACGCTGATCCGGACGGTGGAGCGCCGCGCGGGCCGGCGGATCGTTGTCGCGGTGGAGGAGATCGCCCAGGGCGACAAGGACTTCAGCGGGGTGGTGGCCCGCCTGAAAACGAGGGAACCGGATGTCGTGTACTTTGGGGGCATCTTCCGCGAGGGCGGTTATCTGGTCCGGCAGATGCGGCAGGCGGGAATGAGGGCAGCCTTCGTCAGCGGCGATGGGGTCCTGGACCCGGAGTTCGTCAAGATCGCCGGCGAAGAAGCGGCCAGCGGCGCCTATCTCACCTTTGCGCCCGACCCGCGACTGCTGCCCGCGGCGGGACCGTTCATCCAGCGGTTCGAAGCACGCTACGGCCCCATCGGCCCGTACGTCCTCTACACCTACGATGCCCTGGGGATGCTGATGCGCGCCATCCAGATCGCCAAGCCCTCGACGAATTCGAAGGAGGAACTGCGCAAGGTCCTGAAGGTCATGCATGCAATGGAATATGACGGAACCCTCGGGCGGCTCCGCTGGGACAAGAACGGGGACCTGGCCACCTCGCCATACGTGGTGTATGTGACGCGAAAAGGAGGGAGCCTGCAAGGCTGGTTCGAGCAGCTGACCGGGATTTCCCCTACGAGGAATCGCACGCGTCCGGCAAAGCGCTGAGCAGGACGTTCAACGGCACGCAATGAGCGACGGGGCACGCACCGGCCAGCAGCCTTCCAGGGAAGTCCGCCGGTGGGTTGTTCCAACGTGGACGTCTCACGATGGAGTGATGCCCAGTGAAGACACGAGTGATCCAGGTGGATCCAAAGAACGTGCAGCCTGAGGTCATCCAGCAGGCCTGCGAGGCTCTGCGCCGGGGGAGCCTGGTGGCCTTTCCCACCGACACCCTGTATGCCCTGGGAGCGAATGCCCTGGACCCCTCGGCCATCGATCGGGTGCTCACGGTGAAGGGCCGCCATCACGGGAAGCGCTTGAGCGTGCTGGTCCCCTCGGTGGAGGCGGCGGCGGACTTGACCGCAGACCTGCCGGATGGAGTCCGAAGCCTCATGCAGGCCCTCTGGCCCGGCGCGCTCACCGTAGTGGTGAAGGCCTCTCCCAAGATCCCCTCCATCCTCAGGGGGGGCGCCGGCACCGTCGGGCTTCGGATGCCGGCCGGCTCCGTGGCAAAAGCCCTGCTCGTGGCCTTTGCCGGACCCATCATCGGGACGAGCGCCAACAAGTCCGGGGGGGCCGATCCCTCGGACGCCAGGACCGTGCAGAAGGCCATCGGGGGCCAGATCGACCTCATCCTGGACGGCGGCCGCGTGGCCCTCGGTGTGCCATCGACGGTGATTGACTGCACCACCCAGCCCGCCCGCATCCTTCGCGAGGGCGCCATTCCCCGGATCACGCTTCAAGACAAGATCGCTCTGGCCTGAAGTCGGCGGTGTTCTTGAGGCGTGGGCTGTCCGCTGGCGCGACCGATAGATAATCCTTGAAAGCCTGAAAAATGGCGTGTTACACTGCATTTAGCGCTCGGTAGCGCAGGGGCAGTGGATTGCGAATCGAAGGCATCCTGGACAAGCTTCACGAGTATAACCCTCAGGCGGACGTGGACCCCGTCATGCGGGCGTACGTCTTCGCCGCCAAGGCCCACAAGGGGCAAGAGCGCATCTCCGGCGAGCCCTACCTCAGCCATCCCCTGGAAGTTGCCGGTATCCTCACCGAACTTCGCATGGATACGGCCACCGTTGCGGCCGGTCTGCTCCACGACGTGGTGGAAGATACCAAGGCCACCCAGGAGGAGATCCAGGAGCATTTCGGCGGCGAGGTCGCGGCCCTGGTGGACGGCGTCACCAAGCTGTCCCGCATCCCCTTCAGCACCCGGGAGGAGGCCCAGGCGGAGAACATCCGGAAGATGGTCCTGGCCATGTCCAAGGACATCCGGGTGATCCTGGTCAAGCTTTCCGACCGCCTGCACAACATGCGCACGCTGGGGCCGCTGCCCGAGGCCAAGCGCCAGCTCATCGCCAGGGAGACGCTGGATATCTACGCGCCGTTGTCCCACCGGCTGGGGATCTACTGGATCAAGGCCGAGCTGGAAGACCTGGCGTTGCGCTATCTGGACCCGGACGCGTACCAAGACCTTGCGGCGCGCATTGCCCACAAGCGCCAGGAGCGGGAGGGCGACATCAACGAGGTCATCGGGGTGCTCGAGAAGAACATCGCCGAGGTGGACATCAAGGCCCAGATCACCGGCCGGCCGAAACATTTCTACAGCATCTACAAGAAGATGCAGGACCAGAAGAAGGAGTTCGACGAGATCTACGACCTGACGGCCGTCCGGGTGATCACCGATTCTCTCAAGGATTGCTACGGCACCCTGGGGGTCATCCATACCCTGTGGAAACCGATCTCCCAGCGGTTCAAGGACTTCATCGCGGTGCCCAAGAGCAACGGGTACCAGTCGCTCCACACGACGGTGATCGGCCCCAAGGGCGACCCCGTCGAGATCCAGATCCGCACTTGGGAGATGCATCGGGTCGCGGAGGAAGGGATCGCCGCCCATTGGAAGTACAAGGAGGGCCGGAGCAGCATCGATC
>Ga0315268_10000777_pt1 | contig 37176 bp, 39 predicted proteins | sample C1_top_MG_FD_204535 | JGI IMG/M metagenome (GOLD analysis project Ga0315268, IMG submission 204535) | Sediment microbial communities from Yellowstone Lake, YNP, Wyoming, USA - C1_top | ecosystem: Environmental > Aquatic > Freshwater > Lake > Sediment | place: USA: Wyoming | collected 2017-08-01
GGTGCGCCGCAAACGCTGAGCATATGCTGGCCTTGCGCCTGAATCGGGCAAACAAGCAATGGGACAATTATTGGAATCAAGCCAGAAAGGCAGCCTGAATGACAACATCAGTTTGAATCGCACCCCAGCGCGACAAGGAAAACGGCTAAGGCCGTTTTTTTGTTTATACTTCTAAATCGCAGACTCATCTGGAACCATGAACATGCTTAACATCGTAATACTGGCAGCAGGTAAAGGTACCCGCATGCATTCCGACAAGCCCAAAGTCTTGCACATGCTTGCTGGTCGGCCATTGCTGCAGCATGTGATGGATACGGCTGCGCAACTATTGCCTGGCAAAACCTGCGTTGTATATGGCCATGGGGGAGAAGCCGTGCCGCAGGCGATGGCTCAATTTGCAGCCAGCTTTGTATTGCAGGAACCGCAACTGGGTACCGGCCATGCGGTGCAACAGACGCTCGCACAGTTAACCGATGACAGCACTACACTGGTATTGTACGGTGATGTTCCTCTTATCCAGACAGCAACCTTGAGCCAGCTGTTGCAGAGGCCCGAGGCGCTGTCGCTGCTGACATTGCATATGGACAATCCAACTGGATACGGGCGCATTATGCGGGACCATACCGGGCATGTCGTTCGTATAGTGGAGGAAAAAGATGCCACAGCGGAACAGCGCGCAACACGCGAAGTAAACACTGGCATACTTGCAGCTCCAACGCCTCTGCTAAAAAACTGGCTGGCAAAATTACGCAATGATAATTCGCAAGGTGAGTACTACCTTACCGATATTGTTGCGATCGCCGTTGCACAGGGAGTTGAAGTAAGCACCTCCCAACCGGCCCATTCCTGGGAAGTGATGGGAGTGAATAGCAAGATACAACTAGCTGAATTGGAAAGAATTTGGCAAAGCGAGCAGGCACTTCGCCTGTTGACACAGGGGGTAACTTTAGCCGACCCGGCGCGTCTGGATGTACGTGGCAAGTTGGTGTGTGCTCGTGACGTAGAAATTGACGTAGGCTGTATTTTTGAAGGTGAAGTGCATTTGGGAAACAATGTAAAAGTGGGTGCATACACTATTATCAAGAACTCGAAAATTGAAGCCGGTACTCACATAGAACCGTACAGCCACATCGAATTGGCGGAAATTGGCGGAAATTGCAGCATAGGTCCCTTTGCACGATTGCGCCCCGGCACCAGACTCCACAAAGGTGTGCATATCGGTAATTATGTTGAAGTAAAAAACAGCGAGATCGCGGCGGGCAGCAAGGCAAACCATCTCAGCTATATTGGCGACAGCACGGTAGGAAGCCGCGTTAACATAGGCGCCGGAACCATTACATGCAACTATGATGGCGCAAACAAGCACCGCACGATTATCGAGGATGACGTTTTTATTGGATCCGATACTCAATTAATAGCACCCGTTACCGTAAAGCGTGGAAGTACGATAGGCGCCGGCTCCACTATCACGCGCGATACAACCGAAAGCGCACTGACCTTGTCGCGTTCCAAGCAAGTCACCGTAGCGGGCTGGCAGCGACCCGTGAAAAAAGCAAAAATCGAAAATTAAAGCTTAATCAAGGGTATATAGTCACCATTTTCATGGTTCCTGCAAACCGGGATCAATCAGACACCACTTACAGGGGTATATAAATGTGCGGTATTGTTGGCGCGATTGCGCAGCGTAATGTTGTTCCCATTTTGCTACAGGGCCTGCAACGTCTTGAATATCGGGGTTACGACTCAGCCGGACTGGTCGTAGTCGATAATCGGAAACTGGAACGTGCACGTAGCACCGGGCGTGTCGCAGACCTGACGCAGAGAAGTGCAGATATATCAGGTCATCTCGGCATCGCTCACACACGCTGGGCTACGCACGGCGTGCCGAGCGAGCGTAATGCTCATCCGCATATGAGCAGCGAGAGCGTAGCTGTCGTTCATAATGGCATCATCGAAAATTATGAGGAATTGCGCACGCGTTTGACTGCGCAGGGTTACGTTTTCACATCCGATACCGACACCGAAGTTATTGCACACCTCATACACAGCCACTATAAGCGCGGCAACACGCTGTTGGTTGCGACCCAGGCAGCGCTTGCCGAGCTGGTGGGTGCTTATGCGATAGGCGTAATTGCCGCCGATAATCCGGAACAATTGATTTGCGCGCGTAAAGGCAGCCCCTTGTTGCTGGGCATAGGAAACAAGGAAAACTTCATCGCATCTGATATGTCGGCCCTGCTGGCGGTGACGAAGAATGTTGTGTATCTGGAAGAAGGGGATGTTGCGGAAATCGACTTGGGCGGCTACCGGGTTTTTGATGCAAAAGGCAAGGCAGTACAACGTCAAGTACACGTCAGTGAACTAACCAACGACAGTGTGGAGCTTGGCGAATATCGCCACTATATGCTGAAAGAGATTTTTGAACAGCCGCAGGCGTTGGCAAACACACTGGAAGCGGTATGCAATAGCCAGTCGCTGATACCCGGCATCTTCGGCGCCGAGGCTGCGGGCGCGTTCGCGCAGATCGACAGCATTCTGATACTGGCGTGCGGTACCAGCCATAATTCCGGTTTGGTAGCCCGCAACTGGCTGGAAGAAATCGCCGCTATCCCATGTACTGTGGAAATCGCCAGCGAATATCGTTACCGTGTCAGCGTCGCAAATCCCAACACCCTGATAGTTACCATTTCGCAATCGGGTGAAACGGCGGACACTTTGGCTGCGCTCAACCATGCCAAGGCGATTGGACATCAATACACCCTGGCAATATGCAATGTGCCTGAGAGCGCTATAATCCGCCAGTCCAGGTTACGCTTCCTGACACGTGCGGGTCCGGAAATCGGGGTGGCATCAACCAAGGCATTTACCACCCAATTGGCCGGCCTCTTCCTGCTCACTCTGGTCCTGGCAAAATTGCGCGGCAAATTGAGCGCGCAACAGGAGCAACAGCATCTTCACGATTTGCGTCATCTGCCCAGCGCAGTGCAGGCTGTGCTAAAGCTTGAGCCCGCCATTGCCAAACTGGCCGAGCAATTTGTCAACAAACAGCACGCATTGTTTCTCGGCCGTGGTTTGCACTATCCGATTGCACTGGAAGGCGCACTCAAGCTCAAGGAAATTTCCTATATACATGCCGAAGCCTATCCGGCAGGCGAACTGAAGCACGGCCCGCTGGCGCTGGTAGACAAGGACATGCCGGTGATCGCCGTTGCGCCCAACGATACCCTGCTGGAAAAGCTGAAATCCAACCTGCAGGAAGTGCGTGCCCGCGGTGGGGAACTATTTGTCTTTGCCGATGCAAACACGCGCATTCAGTCCAGCGAGGGCGTACATGTAATGCAAATGCCCGAACATGCAGGCTTTCTCAGCCCTATTCTGCACACCATCCCTTTACAACTGCTGGCATATTACGTGGCATTGCAAAAGGGAACTGATGTAGACAAACCAAGAAACCTTGCCAAGTCAGTAACAGTGGAATAACCACGAAACTGGCGTTGCGGGTTTAAGAGGTTGCGGCAAGTGGCTTGCAGGGATTCTCCGGGGCAGCCTCAAGCCAACAGCAAACCAACTGGATCAAAAAAGCTATTTGCCAGTCTTGCGTTCATCAGCCCGTCAACAGAGGGCAAATCAGATGGCGGTCATAGCCGTGTTTAATCAAAAAGGCGGAGTGGGGAAGACCACCACCTGTCTGAATGTAGCAGCCGTCCTGGCCAAAGCCAAGCGTCATCCGATTGTGCTGGATATGGATCCGCAGGGACATCTGAGCCTTGCCTGCGGTCTTAAGAACGGCGAAGCTTCAGATCTCAATATGGCCGCATTTTTTGAAAAGAAGATACCACTGGCCAAGCTGTTGCGCGATACCCCTGCCGGTTGGCAAATCATTTCCTCGTCGCTGGAACTGGCCAAGATAGATGCGACATATGGCGCAGACCCGAAGGCGGCCAGCCTGCTGAAACAGGGTTTACAGGAAGAGTTGGCACTCACCGGCGCACCCATATTGATCGACTGTTGCCCGATGATGGGGGTGCTTACCCTGAATGCCTTGCTGGCTGCTGACCGGGTGCTGATTCCCGTTTCGGCCGATTTTCTGTCGCTGCAAGGCGTGCACCGGCTGGATTCTGCACTCAACGTGCTGGAAAAAAAACTGCAGCGCAAATTTGAACGGCGCATCGTAGTTACACGCTTTGATTCACGCCGCAAGCTGGCCTACGATATTTTTGACAGGGTCAAAGATCGCTATGGAAATCTGGTATGCAACACTCGCATCGGCGAAAACGTAGCACTTGCCACCAGCCCCATGCACGGCCTGGATGTTTTTGCCTATGGGCCCAACAGCCCGGGGGCAGTGGATTACATGGCGCTTACCGTGGAGTTGATGAAAAGCGGGTTCTTTGATGAACCCGTGAGAGATTAAATTCCAGATATTTTTCCTCAAGACTTGATAGACAGTATCTATATGATTATATTAAATATATATGAATGGGTCAATGATTGAGCGCCTTCAGCACATTGATCACTTCCGGTGTATCCCAGTGAATTGCCGCATTCACACCATAGTGAATTGTGCCATCTTTGCCAATCACAAAGGTTGAAAGAAAGCCAATCACATTCCATTGCTGCGCGGTCTTACCGTTCGGGTCCACCAGTACCGGAAACTCCACGCTGACCCTCTGCATGAACTCAAGTATCTCTTTCGGCGAGTCGGCATAGTTGACCGAGATCAGATCAATTGGCAACGGTGTGGGATTGCCGGCAAACGCATTCAGCCTGATATCCAGCTGTGCTTCGGAACCTGGCTGGGCTGTATGTAGTTCGTTGCTGCAATCGGTTATTCAAGCCACAGATTCAAGTGAAGCATAATGCTCAATCTGGTTGCAATATAAGTCAATCAAGGGGAAACACAGGTCGTAGTCGCCCCAAACTAATTCGCCGTATTCGAGACGAAATGTCGCAAATCGCGCAAGGTCTAACCATGCTCGAATATCTGGATGAAGCGCATGGGCAAGAAATGGCTTGAAGTCTACAGTCTGCTCTGCACCGTCATCAAACTTCAGGCGGATGCGGAAGTCTCCGACTTGTTCGGCTGTGACGATATTGATGGCGGCTTGTGTCATTTGAGTCTCCTCGTGATGCGTTCCGGCGTGATGGATTTATGCAGTACGAAGAAATCGATCCACTTGGCGACGATGTCGTCTGCGCGTGCGCTTACAATTTCTTCAAAATAGCGCATTCGTTAATGTCGAGCGGTGCGCGGCCTGCAACGGCACCGTATCGAACCTCAGAGACTATGCCATTGAGTACAATGATTTCAGCGCGGGATTCACGTCCTTGGCTTTTGCCATGCACATGAACTGGTTCATGTTCGTTTGCATAGAACATGATGATAAGTCCGAAATATTCGTAGAGCTTAGGCATAATTCATTAACAGTGTTCATGACTGAGTTGCTAAATAATACGCTTATCTCAAGGCGCTATTGCCAGAGTTTTGTTCCATTTTTACGATCAATGGTTCAGATTCAATTGATCGAGGGTAATCACGAATTAGCTCCGTATCAAGAAGCTAATTTCAGCGCAATAAACACCGCCACCCCCACCAGCGCCGCCAGCAACACAACCCCAACCCCCAACAACTGATTGCGCTGTGTCTGCTGCGTCAGCATCATTTTGAACGCGGTTTCGATATGCTCGATGTTATGGCTGGCCAGTTGCTGGTGCAGCAGGCGCGGAATTTGTGGAATTAAAGTAGCGTAGTGCGGGGCTTCGGTTTTGAGGGCTTTGAGAAAACCGCGCCAGCCGATCTGTTCGCTCATCCAGCGTTCCAGCCAGGGTTTGGCGGTTTTCCACAGGTCGAGGCCGGGGTCGAGTTGCAGGCCGAGGCCTTCGATATTGAGCAGGGTTTTTTGCAGCAACACGAGCTGCGGCTGGATTTCGATGCCGAAGCGGCGCGAGGTCTGGAACAGGCGCAGCAGCACGCGACCAAATGATACTTCGCTCAAGGGACGGTCGAAGATCGGTTCGCATACCGTGCGGATCGCGGCTTCCAGTTCATCCACGCGGGTTTGCGCGGGTGCCCAGCCGGATTCGATGTGTATTTCGGCCACGCGTTTGTAATCGCGGTTGAAGAAGGCGAGGAAGTTTTGCGCGAGGTAGTTCTTGTCGACATCGGTGAGCGTGCCCATGATGCCGAAATCCAGCGCGATATAACGGCCGTCCGCAGCCACCATGATATTGCCGGGGTGCATGTCGGCGTGGAAAAAGCCGTCGCGGAACACCTGGGTGTAGAAGATTCCCACGCCGCTGGAAGCAAGCTTGGACAGGCTGATGCCGGCGGCTTTGAGCGCATCGATCTGGCTGATCGGGATGCCCTGCATGCGCTCCATCACCAGTACTTTGCTGGTGCACCAGTCCCAGTACATTTCGGGCACCAGCAGCAGTTTGGAATTGGGGAAGTTGCGGCGTAACTCGCTGGCGCTGGCCGCTTCGCGCATCAGATCCAATTCGTCGTGCAGGTATTTGTTGAATTCGGCCACCACCAGCCGTGGTTTGAGGCGTTTGCCGTCCGCCCAGAATTTTTCCAGCAACAGGGCGCCGCTATCGAGCAGGGCGATGTCGTGGTCGATAATGTGCTCTATGTTTGGGCGCAGAATCTTGACCGCCACTTTGCGCCCATCATGCAGTTCGGCAAAATGCACCTGTGCGACCGAGGCGCTGGCGATGGGCGTTGCATCAAAACTGGCGAATACTTCGTGCAAAGGCTTGTGGTATTCTTTTTCGATCAGCGCGATGGCCTGTGCGGAGGGAAACGGCGGTACTCGGTCCTGCAGTTTGGCCAGTTCCTCGGCGATATCGGCCGGCATCAGGTCGCGGCGGGTGGACAGCATCTGGCCGAATTTGACGAAAATGGGCCCCAGGCTTTCCAGCGCAAGACGCAAACGCACGGCGCGCGGGGCAGACGTGTTGCGGGTGAATAAAACGAGCTTGAGGGGAAGGATCAGCCAGCGCGTACTTTTGTGCGCCAGAATAAATTCATCCAGACCGAAGCGCAGGGCGACATAGATGATTGTGATCAGGCGGAAAAAACGCAGCATAGAATTAAGAATTAGAAAGTCGGTCGATGCGCTGTTCCAGACGGGCTACATCGTCGCGCAGCGCATCCACCTGCTGTACAAAGCTGTTGATATGGGTGGATTTTGCCACAAGTGGGCGTTCTTCCGTCCAGTATTCTGCAAAAGCTTCTGACAGGCTGCGTGCACCGTCACGAATCTGTTGCTGTGCAGATTCAGCGAGATGAACGATGCGCTCAGCGGCAACGTCACCGGTGACGCGGCTGAGATCTTCAGCGGCATCCCAGCGCAGGTGCTTGCCGAGAAAGAAAATTTCGGCGAGCAGCGCGGCATCGCCATTGGTTTGAATGAGCGAAAAGGCAGCTTCATCTTTCAAGGCCAGACGCGGCAACAGGCTGGGTGCGATGCTGCAGGTCGCATCGGGGCTGGCGTCAGCTGCCGCTGGGATTATGCTGCCATCTTCCTGAACCGTATAGGCAAAAGAAAACGGCACGATGTTGAAGCGTGCCGTTTTGCCTGCGAACTTGCTGAGCCGCTGCAACGCCCAACCGCTCTGGGTGAACAGGTGGTTAAGGGTGGCAGCAGACAAGCTAAACATCAATGATCAGGAAACTTGCTGGATACCGGACAACAGCCACATGGCTTTATCATCCTGCAGATCCTTTTGCACATGCCAGATTTCATCAAAGTTTTCGGGCGCGCCCTTGTTTTCAGCAAGCTGGCCGGTCATGCGCACACTGGCGATGGCGTGGTTATTTTCAGTCACCACTTCCAGCAGGTCAGCATTAACCGCAATCACATCGGTTGTTTGTGTTGCACTGCCGCGCTCCTGCAGCTGCATGGAAACTTCTGCAAACATTTCCGGTGTGGTGTATTCGCGGATGTCGTTCAGATCCTTGCGGTCATTTGCGGCTTGCAGGCGGATAAAGGACATTTTCGCGCTGCGCAGGAACGACTCCACCGGGAAATCCGCAGGAATATTGGCGGTCAGAGGAGTGGAACTTGAGCCGGCGTATTGAGGTTGTTGCGGTGTATAACCGGTGTTGGTGCCATTGCCTGCATATTGCATGGCCGGCTGCTGTGGCTTGCGGAATTTTGCGATCAGGAACATTACCAGTGCGACTACCGCCAGCAACATCAGAATACCACTGAATGCACCGCCCATGCCGCCGCCTGCAAACATCGCGCCAAGACCCGCGCCGATTGCCAGGCCAGCCAATGGACCCAGCCATTTATTGCCAGCGGCGGGCGCAGCCGCAGGTGCGGCAGGAGCAGGGGCCGCTGCCGGTGCTTTTTGCAATTGCTGCGGAGCAATTGTGCGTTGTTTGCCAAAGCTGCCGCCGCCACCGAAGCGACGTGCTTCAGCGTTGGCAGCAAGCAGAGTGATTGAAGATAAAGCGATGGTCAGCACAAGCAAAAAACGTTTCATGTGAATCCTTAGTGTGATTTGGGTAACAGCAAAATTAAGTAAATATCAATATATGGGCAGCGTGCTGCAATTGCAAGGGCGGCAGGCCTTAAAGCTTGTAGCCGCGATGCAGTGCAACGACACCGGCGTTCAGGTTGAAGTATTCGACGCGCGACAGACCGGCCTGTTCCATCATCAGCTTTAATTCTTCCTGCGACGGGTGCATGCGAATTGATTCGGCCAGATAACGATAGCTGTCCGCATCCTTGGCAATCAACTCGCCCATTTTGGGCAACAGCTTGAATGAGTAAACATCATAGAGAGATTGCAGCGGTTTCCAGACCTTGGAGAATTCAAGCACCAGCAGCCGCCCGCCCGGCTTAAGCACGCGCCGCATCTCGGCCAGTGCGACATCCTTGTGAGTGACGTTACGCAGGCCGAACGCAATGCTCACGCAATCGAAATAGTTGTCAGGAAAGGGCAGGTGTTCGGCGTCGCACTGCGCAACCGGCATGGATATACCGTCATCTATCATGCGGTCGCGTCCCACGCGCAACATGGCATTATTAATGTCGGTCAGCCACACCTGCCCGCTGCTGCCGACACGCTTGGCGAATTTGCGCGACAGATCCGCCGAACCGCCCGCTACATCCAGCACGCGTTCGCCAGCGCGCACCGCGCTGATCTGGATGGTGAAGTTTTTCCATACGCGGTGCAGCCCGGCAGACATCAGGTCATTCATGATGTCGTATTTGCCGGCAACAGAAGTAAATACCTGCGCTACGCGTTTGGCTTTTTCTTCCTCGGCTACCGTTTCAAAACCGAAATGCGTTGTCTTAGTCATCACATATTTCCTGTAGGTGGCCGCTGCGCTTCAGTGTCAGCGGGATGATATTCAGCACAGCCGAATTTTTCTAAGTAATGCGGTGGTGGAACGCTGGTGCAAGAAAGGGATGCTGTGCACACTGCCGCCCCAGCCTGTCACTTCTTTCGCGCCGACAATCGCGGCGGGTGCCCAATCGCCGCCTTTTACCAGAATATCGGGGCGGCAGGTCATGATCAAATCCAGCGGCGTATCCTCATCAAAAAGTACCACCAGGTCCACTGCCTGCAGCGCCGCCAACACTGCCAGGCGGTCATCCTGCATGTTTACCGGACGGTCGTCTCCCTTGCCCTGGCGCTTTACCGACGCATCGCTGTTGACCCCCAGCACCAGTGAGGCTCCGAGTGCGCGGGCTTGCGCCAGGTAGGTAACATGGCCGCGATGCAGCACGTCAAAGCAACCGTTGGTGAACACCAGCGGGCGCGGCAAATTGGCAACGCGTGCCGCCAGTTCGGCGCGCGCACAAATTTTACGTTCAAAAGCGGGAGCGGAATACACGAGCTTGAAATCAGTCAATATATTCAAACAAAGGAACCACTTTCTTTGCCCCGCGGGAGGTGCTGGCAATGTCTTTCGCCACGTCGGCCTCGGCATGCGTCACCAGCCCCAGCAGGTACACAGTGTCATGCTCTGTTACCACCACTACGCGGTCTGCCCTGAAAAAATCTTTCCCGCTATCGCGCAACCTGAACATGACATTGCTGGTGGTGAGGGTGTCCGTGCTGCGTGCGGCAAGGCTCGACAAGGGTCCGATAACCAGTTCGTTGTTGATGTCCGTCACGTTCTGCACGCCGCCCACGATCCGCGTGATATCGGTTTTCACCGCTTCATCCGGTACTTCGCCGGTCACCAGTACCTTGCGGTTGTAGCTGTTGACATTGACATGGACCTTGTCGGCATATTTCTTCTTTATCCGGTCAGTCGCGGTATCCGCGATAGTGCCATCTTCTATATATGTTCCTTCGGTGCGACGGTCAGCGCCCTTGGTCAGCGTGGACGCGCAACCCTGCAATCCGGGCAATGCCGCAACAAACAATAGCAAATAAAAATAACGTTTCATTATTTCTTTCCTCCAAATAACAAGTGATCTATGCCGTCGCAGATACAATGCAGAGCCAGCAGATGAACCTCCTGAATCCGCGCTGTGCTTTGCGCCGGCACGCAGATGTGAACATCTTCTTCTTTTAACATGGATCCCATATTCCCGCCATCTCTGCCGGTAAGCGCAATAACGCGCATATTGCGCTCGTGGGCCGCAGTAATGGCTTCAACTACGTTAACAGAATTTCCGCTGGTGGAAATGGCGAGCAGCACATCACCCGTTCTTCCGAGCGCGCGCACCTGTTTGGAAAAAATCTGTTTGTAATCATAATCATTGGCAATGGAGGTGAGCACCGAGCTGTCGGTTGTCAATGCCACTGCTGCAAGGCCGGGCCGCTCAATTTCAAAACGGTTGATCAATTCGGCAGCAAAATGTTGCGAATCGGCGGCCGAGCCGCCATTGCCGCAACACAAAATTTTGCCGTCTGCTTGCAGACAGGCGGCCATCGCCTGCGCAGTGTCGGCGATAGGCTGGGCAAGCACATTTTTGCTGTGCAGTTTTACCTCGGCGCTATCTTCAAATTGCTTGTGAATTCTGACGGTTAAGTCCATAAGTCTAAGGTGTTAGTGTTGAAAATGTAGTGAATTTTAACTGAAAAGAACAGCGGCGTTTGATAAATCAGCGAGTTATGCGGGCCTTATACAGTAAAGGCGTTCCGGATCCATTCAATCTTGTTCGCATCGGTGGACTGCAGCAAAATTGCATCGAAGCGACAGGGCGGTATGCGTTGCAGGCCGGCCAAGTAATGCTGTGCAGTGCGCACAAGTTTGGCCTGCTTGCGCGCATCGATACTGGCAGCGGCACCGCCAAATTTTGAGTGGCTGCGCAGGCGTACCTCGGCGAAAACAAGGCTATCGCCGTCCTGCAGAATAAGATCGATTTCGCCAAAACGACAACTATAGTTATGCTGCAACAGCTTCAGCCCCTGTCTTTGCAGATACTGCGCGGCCAACTGTTCGGCCAGCGCGCCCGCCGCGCTCATTTTGCAGGTGAAGCCGGCGCGGGTGCGGTTGGGGTTGCAGCGGCATTGCGCGCAGCATTCTCTGCCGCTCTTGCTGCTGCCTTTTCGGCCTCAATTGCAGCCAGCGTTTCCGGAGTGAGGCCGCGGCCGTATCTGAACAATGCAGGAATGCCCTCGCGCTGAAATACATTGTTATTCGTCAGGCGAATAGTCCCTGTTACGCCATCCAATGGCAGTGCGCTGAGCAATTTGCTGTTGAGCATCGTATACAAAAGCCGATAAGCATCAATCCCAAACGCATAAAGACGTTCCTTTTCTGTATCCAGTGGTGTGGCAGACCTTGGGTAAATCATCACCGCAGGGTGGTCGGGTTGCAGCAACCAGGGCATATCAACAAAATGTATATCGTTGAGATCGTAGTTGGTCAAGGTATCGGCGTTGATGTTGAATAATTGGGAGGTGCCGTAAACCGGCAAGCTAGGGTTCAGGTATGGGCGTATCAGGCGTGCTTGCTTGGTATCGCCCGCCAGAAATACGACGTTCCCCGGTGCAACAGGCGGTGGCCCAACACGCTTGGGAACGGTAGTTTCAGCCCCGTCGCTATCCGATGCGACAGTAGCCGGCGCGGGGACCGGTTCGACCAGCCATGGCGCAGTCGGAAGGTTGACCAGCACGCTCGTATCATCGCCATTCTTGTATACAACTTCTGCGGTGACGTTGCCTCCGAGCTTCTTCCATTCATCGGCAAATGCGAGCGAAAGCCGGGTGGACAGTGTGGTACCCGTGTTGATGATTGTTGCGTCCCGCAATTTTGCGGCAAATGCCAGTTGTGCAACCTGACGGGCCTCTGTTTCCGGGATCAGTCCAAAAAAATACAGTTTGCCCGAGCCGGATACCTGTTCGGGAATGTTGAGTGCCAGCGTGGGTACTGTGATATACGGATAACCCGCCAATAGGGTAACACCAGCGCGGGTTAGCGGTCCGGCCACCGCAACAGCGCCGTTTGCAAGGGCTTGCCGGTAGATTCCGACTACGTCGCGGTTTTCGTCCCCGCTGTTATAAACCCGCACCGGGAAGTCGCGCACCTGGCTGTTGGCCGCAGTCAGGAAGCCTTGTTCCACCGCATTGGCAGCAGGCGCAAACGCAGAAGACTTGAGCGGTAAAATAAGCGCGATATGCGGTGCGAAATTGTCGGCCGGAGGCAACGGCGGCATACCGGAAGGGAGCGCGGTAATATCGATAGTTGACGGCGTGAGCACGGACATCGCGGGCTCGCCCGGCGCTGCGGGCGTGGACACGACGGGCGCCTGCACCGGAGCGGGTATAACCGGAGCCGGCTGTTGCCGGGTAGCTGTTGTACACGCGCTAACGTATAGTGTCGCCAACAATAAAAGCCAGAAGGAAGAACGTTGCATAGCAGTCAAATACAGAAATTAGAGTGTGCATTATATGTAGTAGCCACGCCAATTGGAAATATGCGTGATATCAGCCTGCGGGCATTGGACGTTTTGGCTGGCGCCGACAGCATCGCAGCCGAAGATACGCGCAATTCTGCGCATTTGCTGACGCATCACGGTATTTCAGGCAAAAGGCTGCTGGCCTTGCACCAGCACAACGAACGCGGTGCTGCGGCGAAGGTCATCGCGCTGCTCGCTCAGGGACAGTCGGTTGCGCTGGTAAGCGATGCCGGCACGCCTGCGGTCAGCGATCCCGGCGCACTGGTGGTGGATGAGGTGCTCGCCGCCGGCTACCGCGTGATCCCGCTACCCGGAGCCAATGCCGCGGTTGCGGCGCTATCCGCGTCCGGGTTGACGGCGCCGCATTTCCTGTTTTATGGTTTTTTGCCGAATAAATCTGCCGCACGCTGCAAAGTGTTAGAAACCTTGGCAGAACATCCTTATACTTTGGTTTTTTACGAAGCACCGCACCGTATTATCGAATGCATTGCCGACCTGCAAACTGTATTTGAAGCGGAACGGCAGATCGTACTGGCACGGGAAATCAGCAAGCTGTTCGAAAATATTCATCGTTGCCGTCTGGATGAGGCCATGGACTGGCTCAACAGCGATCCCAACAACCTGCGCGGCGAGTTTGTTGTGCTATTGTCAGCCGCGCCGACGCGGGCAGAGGGAATAAACGCGGAGGCGGAGCATATATTGACCGTATTGTTGGACGAACTGCCTTTGAAACAGGCTGTGCAGTTGAGCGTGCAGATTACCGGTTTGGGTCGCAATGAACTTTACCAGCGCGCGCTGTCCATAAAAACCGCTCTATAGATAATTATAATATATTGATTATATTTAATAAATTAATCATAATTGGGTTCGCCTGACAGGCAAGCGAATACGCGGAGATTTAAAACGATGAAACAAAATTTGAATGCCTTGCAGGGCAGGTGGATGCCTGTAATTTTCTTTTCGTCCATTTTTCTTGCCGCTTGCGGCCATGACGAGCAGAAGAAACCGTCAGGCGGGGCGACCCCGCCTCCAGCGGAAGTGGATGTAATCACGGTCACACCTGGTCCGGTGTTGTTGACCCAGGATCTTCCGGGGCGCCTGCAAGCCTACCGCAGCGCGCAGGTGCGTGCGCGGGTGGACGGGATAGTCGAGCAGCGCAAGTTCGTCGAAGGCAGCGACGTGACAGCGGGAGTTTCGCTGTATCAGATCGAGTTGCGTAACTATCAAACAGCCTATGATGCGGCCAAAGCCGACGTCGAAGCCGCCAGCCAGACACTGGCGCGCTATAAAAAGCTGCTGCAGGCCAAAGTGGTCAGTCAGCAGGATTACGATCTGGTCGAGGCCAGATACAAGCAGGCCGAAGCCAGTCTTTCTAGGGCGCGGGAGGATTTGGACAATACTCGCGTACCCGCGCCGATCTCGGGGCGTATTGGCCGTTCCATGATAAGTGAAGGTGCGCTGGTAAGTCGTGGAGAGGCAACTCTGCTCGCGACAATCGAGCAGATCAATCCCCTGTACGTGAATTTCACGCAGGCGGAATCGGATATTTCGCGCCTGCGCCTATCGTTGAATGCAGGAAAATTGCAGCGCACCAATTCAGCCAAAATTGAACTGGTGCTTGAGAATGGCAGTATTTATGCGCACGCTGGAAAATTTCTGTTTTCGGACATGGCAGTTGATCCGGCCACCGGTAATGTTTCACTGCGCGCGGAAATTCCCAATCCCAGGCATGAGTTGCTGCCCGGTATGTTCGTAAACATACGTTTCCCGCAGGCGGTGGTCGATAACGCCATCAAGGTACCGCAGCGTTCCGTGCAAATCGGCGCGCAGGGACAATTTGTACTGCTGGTGGACGCCGAAGGCAAAGTCTCTCCGCGCCCGGTCAAGACCGGCAGCATGGCGGGTAGCGATTTCATTATTGCGGAGGGCTTGCGTCGTGGTGCGGCGCATCTTCCCCGGTCATCCGCGCAGACATGCAGCGGATGATTAAATACGGGAAGTGCCGGAGCTACATGACCGAACCAAAGGCCGGGTCGGCACTGTGTGGCGGTACCGGCAGGCCGGCAATGCGGCAGGCCTGGTTGACCGGGCCACGCGGGAATAAGTCGTAGAGGTATTTTTTTCCGCCGCGATCGGCGAATTCGGTGTCCATGCAAAGCAGCAGGGAGCGCCCGCTGGAATCAGGGCCGTATTCCTGATAGTGATTGCGCAGCGCTTCAAGAACTTCCCAGTGGGCGGGTGTGAGCGTAATACCCTCATTTGCCGCAAGTTTCATGGCAATACTTTCGGACCAGGGTTCCAGGGCTTGCAGATTGTTGGGCCTGTCAACGGCAGGGTTAAGGATTGCGGCAAGGGTTTTACTGGTTTCAAGCATGGTGTTCTCCTTTTCTTAATAATGATGGAGAAAATTTTAAACCAGCAAGTCTGGAATGAAAATAAGGAAACTCCTTATTTTTGGCTTGAGATAAACTAGTTAAAAATTTACGGTTAACAGGAATGAATTGCAGGATTTTCGCTTTTAACACCTACAAGATAATTAAAAATGGAACTTGAAATAAGCCGCCCGGACGACTGGCACCTGCATCTGCGCGACGAAGCCCTGATGCATTCGGTGCTGCCCGATACCGCCCGCCAATTTGCGCGCGCCATCATCATGCCCAATCTGCGCCCACCGGTTACCAATACTGCGCAGGCTTTGGCCTACCGCGAGCGCATTTTGGCCGCAGTACCGGCAGGCATCCTTTTTGAGCCGCTGATGACGCTCTATCTCACCGACAACACCAGCGCGGAGGAAATCCGCCGTGCCAAACAAAGCAGTGTGTTGCATGCGGTCAAATACTATCCTGCGGGTGCGACCACCAACTCGGATGCGGGTGTGACCAATATGCGCAAAGCCTATCCCGCGCTGGAAGAAATGCAAAGATGCGGCATGCCGCTGCTGGTGCATGGCGAAGTGACCGACCCAGCGGTGGATATATTCGACCGCGAGGCCGTATTTATCGAGCGGGTACTGCAACCCCTGCTGCGTGACCTGCCCGCGTTGCGGGTTGTTTTCGAGCACATCACCACCGCCGACGCGGCGCAATATGTGAGGGACGCGCCTGAAAATATTGCCGCCACCCTTACCGTGCATCATTTGCTGTATAACCGCAACGCAATGTTTGCCGGCGGCATGCGTCCGCACTATTACTGTCTGCCGGTGCTTAAACGCGAGACGCACCGCAAAGCCCTGGTCAACGCCGCGATCAGCGGCAACCCTAAATTTTTTCTTGGCACGGACAGCGCGCCGCACGCGCAGCATACCAAGGAAAATGCGTGCGGCTGCGCCGGCATCTATTCAGCGCATACTGCCATCGAGCTGTATGCGGAGGCCTTTGAACAAGCCGGCGCGCTAGACAGGCTGGAGGCTTTTGCCAGCTTCCATGGCGCGGATTTTTATCGCTTGCCGCGCAATACCGGGTTGATCAAGCTGCGCCGTGAAGACTGGCAGGTGCCGGCCACGCTGGAGTTTGGCGGTCAGCGTCTGGTGCCGCTGCGGGCCGGCGAAACGGTCAGGTGGAAGCTGGTGGACTGAGCACTTGATCTTCTGTTTTTCAACTCCACATTGCCGCATGAAATGTAATTTATATTGCATTTCGTGCATATTGACACAGCAAGAGAAAACCATGATCGGTCATCAGCAACCATATATTCAGGAAAAGAAGGGAATGCGCTTACAGGAACGATTGTCCAACATTGCTGCGATGGTCATCGCCACGATGGCGTTCGGCGGCGTGTACTGGTTGTTGCGCGAATGTGACGACAGGCTAGCACTGGCTGAAGCCAATTCCTTCAGGTCCGGAAAATAAGCCATGCGCGACAGTTTTTTGTTCAGACTGTTCTGGATTACCTTGGCGGCGGCGCTGCTGATTCTGTTTGCGCGCTATCTGCCGTTGCTGGAAAGCGATTTCGCGCCTACCGGCGCGCCGCAACGGCTTGTAACTGCGCGGGGCGATCTTGCTGAGGATGAAAAGTCCACTATCCAATTGTTCGAGAATTCCAGGGACTCGGTGGTATATATCACAACACGCCAGCAGGTGATGGATTTCTGGACGCGCAACGTGTTCACGGTGCCACGCGGTACCGGATCCGGTTTTATCTGGGATGACGCAGGTCATGTGGTCACCAATTATCATGTGCTGGAAGGCGCCAGCGAAGCCTGGGTGAAATTGGCCGATGGCCGCGATTACCGTGCCGCGCTGGTCGGTGTCAGCGCTGCGCACGACATTGCGGTGCTGAGAATCGGCGTCGGCTTCAAGCGTCCGCCGCCGGTGCCGATTGGCACCAGCGGCGACTTGAAAGTGGGGCAGAAGGTATTTGCGATCGGCAATCCTTTCGGTCTTGACTGGACCCTCACCAGCGGCATTGTGTCGGCATTGGACCGCTCGCTAGGCGAAAAAAACAATAATCTCATCGAGCACCTGATCCAGACGGATGCCGCGATAAATCCCGGCAATTCCGGCGGTCCGCTGCTCGATTCGGCGGGGCGGCTGATAGGCATCAACACCGCGATCTACAGCCCGAGCGGAACCTCGGCCGGTATCGGCTTTGCGGTACCGGTCGATACCGTGATGCGGGTCGTGCCGCAAATCATCCGCAACGGCAAATATATAAGCCCGTCGATAGGCATAGAGACACATGATGCGTTGAATCAGCGTCTGAGCTCGCTGCTGAACGTGCAGGGCGTCGTCATTTTGCGCATTATTCCGGGTTCCACCGCAGAAAAGGCCGGCTTGCGCAGCGCCACCCTTTATCCCGACGGCAGGATCGTTCCCGGAGATATCATCGTCGCGCTTGCGGGCAAGCCGGTAGATTCCGTGCGCAAATTGCAGGCGAGGCTGGATGATTTCAAGGTCGGCGATACGGTGCGCCTCACCATCCTGCGCGACGGCACAAAGACCGACATAGAGGTTGTGTTGCAGCCAGGCTGATAACTGTCGCTATCACCTTGTTCGCGGCCCGGAATATATGACTCAAGCGCAAGCAGCCGTCGGCAATTCACAAAACACAATTGCATCGTGCCTGTATCATTACGTACACTGTTTCCGCACAAGGTAGCTATCGGGCAGAAACCGGCTGTCAAAATAATATTAAATTAAATCATTGGCTTAATAACTATCGTTAATATATACATCGAATTCTCTATAAAAGGTGTAATTTTGCCTGCAAGGGGGAAACAGAAATGAGCGTTGAATTGGTCGCAAATATCGTTTCGCAATTGCTGAAATTATCCGGCATCAGTTTTTTTTATGTACGCGGCCTATGAAGGAACATTCGGCGGACAGGGTTCCACGACGGTATTTGTGGGTGTAGGGGTGCTGGTAATAGTATTGGCAGTGTCTCTGCTCGTCGACAAATTGGGGAGGCTATAATTCGCAGCCTCTGTTGACTGAACGAAGAATCAACAGAGATGTCTTAACGTTTGTTTTCAATATTCTTTCAGCCAATTTCCATCCTGAGCAATGCACCTTCTGTTTTGATGAATTCCCACGGTTCCTACACTCCTCCGGCCAACAATGGCCTTGAACTTATATACAGCGATGAGTTCCTGCTGGTGGTAAGCAAACCCGCCGGGTTGCTGTCGGTACCCGGGCGCGGTGAAGACAAGATGGACAGTCTCGCAACCAGGGTGCAGGCCGAGTATGCGGATGCCCTCGTTGCCCACCGGCTGGATCGGGATACTTCAGGCGTGCTGCTATTTCCCCGGGGAGCCGATATGCATCGCCGAATTTCCAGAATGTTTGAACAGCGCGAGATGCAAAAAAGCTATGTCGCGGTAGTTATCGGCAGGCTGGAGCCGGAGCAGGGCGAGGTGAATTTGCCGCTGATAGTGGACTGGCCCAACCGTCCGCGCCATATGGTGGACGCGGTCAACGGCAAATCTGCACACACGCGTTACAAGCTCGTCAGTTATGATGCGGCCACAAACACCAGCCGGGTGGCACTCGAGCCTGTAACCGGACGCACCCACCAGTTGCGCGTACATATGTCCGCCATTGGCCACCCGATCGTGGGCGATACACTGTATGGCGGCAATGCCGATGGCCGGGCAGCGCGCCTGTTGCTGCATGCATATACACTGGACTTCAAACACCCTGCCAGCGGGAAAATTCTGAACCTGGTAAGCAGGCTGCCGTTTTAAAGATTCAAATATCGGGCAAGTACCACGGCAGTTCTGCCCAGCGCGGCGCCAAGTGGTAGAATGCGCGCCTAATTTCAGTAAGGCATCACATGTTATCCACAATCAATATCACTATGCAGTTCGGCGCGAAGCCGCTTTTTGAGAATGTATCTGTGCGTTTCGGCGAAGGCAATCGCTACGGTTTGATCGGCGCGAACGGTTGCGGCAAATCCACTTTCATGAAAATACTCGGTGGCGACCTGGAGCCAAGCTCGGGTCAGGTCGCGCTGGATAAAGGCGAGCGCCTCGGCAAACTGAGCCAGGATCAATTTGCATTCGAAGACAGGCGCGTGCTGGATGTGGTGCTGATGGGCCACGCCGAAATGTGGGAAGTCATGTCCGAGCGCGATGCGATCTATGCCAACCCCGATGCCAGTGAAGAAGATTATATGCACGCCGCCAATCTGGAAGCGGCGTTTGCCGAGTTTGACGGTTACACCGCCGAAGCCCGCGCGGGCGAATTGCTGAACGGTGTGGGTATCCCGCAGGAGTTGCACAGTGGCCCGATGCGCGCAGTCGCACCGGGTTTCAAGTTGCGCGTGTTACTGGCGCAGGCACTGTTTTCCGATCCGGAAATTCTGCTGCTGGACGAGCCCACCAACAACCTGGACATCAACACCATCCGCTGGCTGGAAGACATCCTCAACGCGCGAAGCAGCACCATGGTAATCATTTCGCACGACAGGCACTTCCTCAACAGTGTGTGCACGCATATGTCGGATCTGGATTACGGCAAGATCACGACTTACCCCGGCAATTATGACGATTACATGATGGCCTCCACCCAGGCGCGTGAGCAGCAGTCGGCAGACAACGTGAAAGCCAAGGAGAAAGTGGCCGAACTGAAAGCCTTCGTCGCGCGTTTTTCAGCCAATGCGTCGAAAGCCAAACAGGCAACGTCGCGCGCGCGCCAGATCGACAAAATCAAGATTGAAGATATCAAACCCTCAAGCCGTCAGTATCCGTATATGGTGTTTGAATACGACGAACGCGAGAAGCTGCACCGTGTCGCGGTAGAGATAGAAAAACTGAGCAAGGGTTTTGACCGCCCGTTGTTTTCCGATTTTAACTTTCGCGTTGATGCGGGTGAACGCATAGCTATTATCGGTCCGAACGGTATCGGTAAAACAACGCTGATGCGTATTCTGGCGGGCGATCTTGAAGCGGATTTCGGCACGGTCAAATGGACGGATAAAGCAAAAATTGGCTACTTCGCGCAGGACCACGGTCACGCTTTTGGCAAGAATGAAGTGTTAACCGAATGGATGACGCAGTGGCGTCGTCCCGGAGATGATGACCAGGCCGTGCGCAGCGTATTGGGCCGCTTGCTGTTCTCGGGTGACGATGTTAAAAAAACCGTCAAGGTACTGTCCGGTGGTGAAAAAGGCCGCATGATGTTCGGCAAGCTGATGCTGCAAAAAAATAACGTGCTGCTGATGGATGAGCCGACCAATCACCTCGATATGGAATCCATCGAATCGCTTAACTCCGGCCTGCTGGATTTCAAGGGCACGCTGATTTTCGTCAGCCATGACCGTGAATTTGTGACTTCACTGGCGACGCGCATTATCGAAATCAGTCCTAAAGGCATTTCAGATTACCACGGCACGTACGAAGAATATCTGCGCGATCAGGTAGCCTCCTAACTTAGGAAAAGTCCTTGCAAAAAGCGGGTGCAATCGGTGTATTCGATTCTGGCGTAGGTGGCCTGTCTGTGTTGCGTCACATCCGTGAAGTATTGCCCAAGGAACGTCTCATCTACGTGGCCGATTCCGCGCACGTGCCCTACGGCGAAAAATCGCGGGAGTATATCGAGGCGCGTTCGCTGAGCATCTCGCGTTTCCTGCAACAGCAGGGTGCAGACGCCATCGTCATCGCCTGCAACACCGCCTCTGCCGCAGCAGCGGCAACATTGCGCAGCCAATTCAATATCCCCATCATCGCGATGGAACCGGCGGTCAAGCCCGCAGTGGCCGCCAGCCGCAATGGCATCGTGGGTGTGCTCGCCACCACCGGTACGCTGGCCAGCGCGCGCTTCGCGGCATTGCTGGAACGTTATGCCGGTGCGGTTGAAATCATCACGCAGGGCTGCCCCGGTCTGGTCGAACAGGTTGAGCTCGGTGAATTAAGCAGCCCGCAGACTCGCGCAATGGTCGAGCAATATACGGCACCGCTGCTGGCGCGCGGCGCCGATACCCTGATACTGGGCTGCACCCATTATCCCTTCCTCGCGTCAATTATTACTGAAGTTGCAGGCAGCAATGTAGCGCTGGTGGATACCGGTGCCGCGGTTGCACGCCATTTGCAACGGCGCATGCAGGATGAACTGCCAGCGCGTAAAGCCGGCTATGCATCCGATGAATTCTTTACCAGTGGTGATGCAGCGCATGCCTCGCGCATCATGTCGGTGTTGTGGGGTAGGCATGTTGAAGCGCAGCGGCTGCCCCAGCAATTTCAATAACCGAAAAGGGCTGAAAGAATAGTCGTTAAGAAAGTTTGGTTGAAACAAGCAACAATATGCTTACAAATCCCGTTAGAATGCCTCCCATGGATTATGCACACGTATTTCAATCTGAAACCACAGCTCTGTGGGAAGACATAGTTGCCGACATCAAGGCAGAGTACCTGTCTGAAGATCAGCGTTACCCTTGGATTATTGGTTTTTCTGGCAGGAAGGACAGTACGCTAGTTGCACAAGCCGTTTTGGAAGCAGTCCTTTCCGTACCACCTTCCGCACGCACCCGTGAAGTTCATGTGGTCTCCAACGACACCCTTGTGGAAAGCCCGATGGTTATTGCGCATATGAGCAAAGTGCAGCAACAGATTGAGGATGCCGCCCAAAACTTGGGACTGCCAATTACCGTGGTGACTACAAAGCCGGAAATAGAGCAAACATTTTGGGTGTTGCTTGTAGGGAGGGGTTATCCTAGCCCTAACCAGTCCATGCGTTGGTGTACAGACCGCCTGAAAATTCAACCAACCAGTAGCTACATTCTCAACAACGTTTCCAAGTATGGTGCGGCCATTGTGGTTCTCGGCGTGCGTAAGGACGAGAGTAACTCACGCCGCAACTCAATCGATAAATTCCAGAACATTGCGAACTCGAATTTAACCCCGCACGCTGAATTGCCAGGTGCTTTTGTCTATCGTCCTATCGTTGATATCAAGCTGGATGATGTATGGGAAATTCTCAGTGAATACCCACCCCCTTGGGGTGGAACACATAAAGACCTTATCCAACTTTATCGAGATGCGGGTGGAGGCGAATGCCCGGTGATACTTTCTAAGGAGGAAGCGCCGGGTTGTGGCACTAAATCCAGCCGTTTCGGGTGTTGGACATGCACCGTCGTTGAAAAGGATAAGAGCCTTCAGGGATTCATTGATGGGGGGAGCCACCACTTCAAAGCTCTTTTGGACTTCCGAGACTGGCTCAAGGAAATTCGCAACAAGCCTGAATATCGACAAGTGGAACGTCGAAACGGCCGGATGCAATTTGATCTATTAACGGGTAGGCACATTCCAGGACCGTTCACCATTCAGGCGCGCAAGATGATTCTAGACAGGCTGCTTGAAACAGAAAAAGAATTTGGCGGACAACTAATCAGTAAAGAAGAAATCGATATTATTGAGTCTACTTGGGCTGATGAGCTACTTCAAAAAAGAGGGCAATAAAAATGTCAGAAGTATATTTGGGAGACCTGCCTTTGTGGTCAGACAACGAAGCCAGGGAAGTCATGGAGAAGCTGTGCGAAAAACATAACGTTCCTGTAGATGTGCTCACTGATCTTGTAGCGATACAGCGCCATAATCAAGACAGAGGTAAGGCGTTTGGTATTTATGACGCCTTCAGCGAAATCTTGAGCCGTATGGACTAAAGGGATAACCATGTGGATTTCTCGAATTGAACTTATAAATTTCAAGAGTTACCAGCACCAAGTTTTTGAATTCCCTGCACCCAGATCAGCATGGCGCCGTCTTCATAGGTGAAGGTGGAGCCACATTGCGGGCATGGGGGCAGGGTGGTCATGTTGTTATCCTGTGATGAGTTGGGTGAGTTTTAATTTAAAAGACCCGCTGCAGTGGCAAGCGGGTCTTCGTGTTTCATTAAGACGTCAAGCTCTTATTTGCCGTGGATCAGCGCCAGCTGCTTTGCGATGATGTCGTGATTCAGCCACAGCACCGGTGCGGCTGGCTTTGAGGCTTCGTGGAACATCAGCGGGCCTGTGCCTTCGAGTACCAGTGCGCTGAGCAAATCGGTGATCAGCGCTTTGCGGTCGATATGCATCTGCGTGATGTCGTCCGAGGTGCCTATCATCAAATCCGCCAGTTCTGCGTTATTGTCCATCGGCCAAGCGTCGAAGTTGCGGAACGCTTTCATCGTGGCGCTCTTGTTGTAATCCTCGATCTTTTTCAGCAGGTCTTTCAGCGAAGAGCCATCTTTCAGCAAGGCTTGGCAGGCTTTGCATTGCGCTTCGGCCCAGGCGCCGCCGCCTTCTTGTTTCAGCGCGGTAAGCAGCGGGAACAGCGAAAGTTCTACGCCGACGAAGATGTCGGATGAGTTGGTGCGGATTTCCGGGCAGTTAAACACGGTGGCTTTGATGCCCTGCGCCCAGGCTTTTTCGGCAACCTGCTCAAGACGCATCTTGGCTTTGCCCTGGGTATAGTTGGTATAAGTCTGCCATTGGTATTTGCCGTCGATCAGGATTTCGGTGCCGTGGTAGCCGTAGGCGGTGTAGCGCACCTGGCCGCCGGTTTTTTCGCTGCGGGCACGGATCGCCGCACTGCCGTCGATCAGGTGCTGGAAGGTATTGGCGGTCACTTCATCGAAGTTCATCAGGATCAGCTTGCCGAGGTCGCTGTCGACAAGCGCGCGCGATGACAGGAAACGCTCGCCACGGCCCTTGTAGATGCGGTTGGCGATCGCAAGGAACACCTTTACTTTGGGAATGCCCCCCGCCATGGTGTGGGCAAAAAATACATTGCTGCCATCCTTGACCATGCGATCCAGCTCGCCCATTACCGTGGCCACGGAATCCTTGAAGCGTTTCACGCCAACTTCGCGGCATTTCTCGATATGTTTCCAGTCCAGCTTGTCTTCCTGCCAGCTCTTCAGTGTCATGTTGGCGAGCATGTCGGTGGGTGTGGGTTCACCGGCAGGCGCATCGAGGTCGAAGCCGGCCATCAGCGGCACGTTGAAGATTCTGCCGCCCAGATTAGCTTCTGCAGCCGCCAGTTCTTCGGCGTTGAGCGGGCGCAGCGCGTTGTTTTCATTGCGCCTGCCCACCGTAATTCCGACGATAGTCATGCCTGCCTTGCGCGCCTCATCGACCAGGCCGTTGGCATAACCCCTGCCGAAGAGCTCGCCAAAGAGCACGAAAACGTCGCCTTTGCGGAAAATATTGCTCTGCGGAATGTTTCTCAGCGGGGTGGGTGCGGTCATAAGAAGGCTCCAAATTAACAGTTAAATAACAAGGGGTAAGACCCTGAACAATGCTGCATTATATCGCGGACGTTTTTCTGCGCCCGGAATTACTTTGATCCAGACCCAGTGTTGCGCGCGTTGCGTGACGTACTGCGCTTAATAGCTCCTCGTCGTCATCCAGCGACTTGCCGTAGGAAGGTATCATTTCGTTCATTTTGTGTTGCCATTCGGCAGAGCTGATCTGTCTCTTGAAGCATCGTTCTATTACTTCCACCATCGCCTGAACCGCGATGGAGGCACCCGGAGAGGCGCCCAGCAATGCCGCCAGGGTACCGTCTGCGGCCGAAACGATTTCCGTGCCAAATTCAAGCCTGCCGCCCTTCTCAGCGCAGTACTTGATGATTTGAACCCGGTGTCCTGCTGTTTCCAGCGACCACTCCTGCTCCTTTGCATCCGCATAGAAGTTGGCCAGGGACGCAACCCTTTGCTTGTGTGATTGCAGCGCGCCTCTGATCAAATACAGCATCAATCCGATATTGTCGTAGGCGGCCGCGAGCATGGCTTTCAAATTACCGGTATTGACCGAACTGAACAGGTCCAGCAGCGAACCTTCCTTTAAAAAGCGCGTGGTAAAACCCGCGTAAGGTCCAAATATCAAGGCGCGCTTGCCATCGATAATGCGTGCATCGAGGTGCGGAACCGACATCGGAGGTGAGCCGGCAGGCGCCTTGCCGTAAACTTTGGTGTGGTGCCGCTTCACAATTTCCGGGTTTTTGCAGACCAGCCATTGTCCGCTCACCGGGAATCCCCCATAACCCTTGCTTTCGGGCAGGCCGGATTTCTGCAACAAAGGCAGCGCGCCACCGCCTGCGCCCAGAAAAACAAAGCCAGCGTCTATTGTTTTCGCGGTAGCGCCAAGCCTGCCGCCAATAGTGACCTTCCAGCGTCCATCTGTTTGCTGTTTCAAGTCGTCAATTGAGTGGTTCAATAATAGTTCGAAATTTGGATGCTGTTTAAGCGCTCTGATCATGTGTCTGGTGAGCGAGCCAAAGTCGACGTCGGAGCCGTGCTTGATCTGGGTTGCCGCCACTTTTTGCGCGGGATCGCGGTGTTCCATTACCAGTGGCATCCATTCGCGCAGCACCGCCGGGTCTTCGCTGTATTCCATTTCTTCAAACAGATGATGCTTGCTGAGAAGTTCATAACGCTTGCGCAGGAAGGCAACATCGTTTTCTCCCCATACAAAATTCTGATGCGGAATGGAGTTGATGAATTCACCGGGTGCGGGCAGAACGTTCTGTGCTACCAGATATGACCAGAACTGCAGCGAAACTTCAAAGCCGGCATTGATCTCCAGCGCCTTGGCGATTGCTATGCTGCCATCCGCTTTCTGCGGCGTGTAATTCAGTTCGCAGTAGCCCGCATGCCCGGTTCCCGCATTATTCAGGCTGTGTGTGCTTTCTCCGGCCACTTCGCTCAAACGCTCCACCATCATGATCTTTAGCGACGGATCGAGGCGTGCAAGCAGCATGGCCAGTGTAGAGCTCATCACGCCGGCGCCGACGAGCAATATATCTACTTGATTTTTTTGCATTAATTATCTACTTCTGAGGGTGAGCAGGGCAATTCGGAACTGTTGTTTGAAGGTTCACTGTGATCGGGTTGGGGAATTGAAATAGTGTATGCGAGCGTTTGATTATAAAGCACATTAGAATGCTCTACTAGCTTATGAGCGGCTTCGGTTAAAATAAAAAGCCTGCATTGACAATATTCAGGCTACGCGCTGCAGTTTCCCCGGTTTCATTTGAATAATATCAGGTCCCGCCCCTCATGAAAGACACACACCGATTCACCCTTACCTTATCCTGCCCGGACCGAGTCGGCATAGTCGCCGCAGTTAGCGGATTTTTTGCGCAGCATGGCGGCTGGATAGTCGAAGCCAGCTACCATGCAGATACCAATACCGGGCGTTTCTTTATGCGCCAGGAAGTACTTGCGGATTCCTTACCCTTCGACGCTGCAGGTTTACGCGCCTGCTTCGGTACAGTGGCACAGGAATTCGCGATGGACTGGCAATTGAGCGATTCAGCGCAGAAAAAGCGCCTGGTTATCCTGGTCAGCAAGCAGGACCACTGCCTAAACGATTTGCTGTACCGCTGGCGCAGCGGCGAGCTGGAAGTGGATATTCCCTGTGTCATTTCCAATCATGAAGACTTGCGCGGCTTTGTCGAGTGGCATGGCATTCCGTTTCACCACGTGGCGATGACTGACAAGGTCGCCGCTTTTGAGAAAATTGCCGCGTTATTCGAACAATGCAACGGCGATACGCTGGTGCTGGCGCGCTTCATGCAGATACTGCCGCCCGGTCTTTGCCGCCGTTATGCCGACCGCGTAATCAATATTCATCATAGCTTTCTGCCTTCCTTTGCCGGCGCCAAGCCCTATCACCAGGCTTATGAGCGCGGCGTCAAGCTGATCGGTGCGACCTGTCATTATGTGACGGAGCAGTTGGACGACGGCCCTATCATCGAACAGGATACCGTGCGTATCGACCATGGCGACAGCGTGGAGGATATGGTGCGCTACGGCAGGGATATTGAAAAAAACGTGTTGGCACGCGGCCTGCGCTACCACGTAGAAAGCCGCGTTTTGGTAAGCGGAAATAAAACGGTCGTGTTCAAGTAACACGGTATCGGTATGCAAAACTCCAACAATGAACACTGCACTCTCAGCATTACCGAGCTGGCGGAGATTGTTCCGGTCATTACCAGTCATGAGATATTTTCCAGCACAGGGATCAAGCTGGTAAATAAGGGCATACGTCTCGACGCCTCATTTTCGCAGCGTCTGGCGCGGCATAATATATTGCCTCCGCTGGAACAGTGTCTGATAGTGGAGAACGGCGTCAATAACTACGAAATCGTTTCCTCTGCGCGGCAGATGCTGGATTCCGATCCGGCGCTTGCGCGCATGGCTGGCAAACTGCGGGATCTGCCGATTCTATTTGAAACGCTGCAGGCGCTCACACTCACCGACCCTATCGTTTTTTTGCTGGCCCTGGCACGCGAACTCAGGCCGCGTTTGTTTACCCATAGTTTGACGGTCGCGTTAATAAGCCTGTATCTGGGCGTCCGCCTTGCTTTGCCCCGGCATAAATTGATTGAATTGGCCTCTGCGGGTTTGTTTCATGATCTGGGCGAATTGCGAATTGACGCGAGCCTGCTGATCCCTGATGCGCGCCCGACTCCGTCCGAACGCGAGCAAATTTATACCCACCCTGCCACTTCGCAGCGCATGCTGTTAAATTCATCCATCTATTCCCTCGAAATTGTGAATGCGGTAATGCGTCATCATGAATACATAGATGGCAGTGGTTATCCTTTTGGATTGCGCGGAAATGAGATGGGTCAGGCCGCGCAAATTTTGTCCATTGCGGAAATGGCAGGAACCAAGCTTGAGCAAGAATCGCTTGATGCCGTGCCAAGGCTGGAGGTAGCGCTCAAGTTCAATATGCATAAATTTGACGTTGCGCTACTCGGCTTTCTTTCGGTGCTGTATGAACGCGAACCGCCATCGAATCCAGACAAGCCGTCGGCAGCCGAAGAACAGTCAGCGCTTGGCACAACACAGCCAGGCGTGCCGCATATCCACAATCAGATCAACAACATCGGATTGGCACTTGTTTTCTGGAAACGCCTGTTGGGAGACACGGAAATCCGGCTTCGCAGCCCTTCGGCGTATATTCAACAGCGCTTGAACAGCCTGTCGCAGGCGTCACGCGAGACAGGAATAAACCCTTCGGACAAGCATAGCGTCACGGCCGGTATCGAGCATGACGAAAAAAGCCTGCTGGAGCTTGATCAGATTAACCAGGAGACGTTAAGGGAGATCATGGAAACCGTGTTTGAAGTTCAGCGCCGCTGGCCCGCCTACAAATCGGACCTGACGGCTGTCGGCAAGGTGGTGACCGGCTGGATGGAACATATGCAGGGTCTGCTGCTGGAAGAACGCGAAAGAAATCTGTAGGGAATCTCCGTAACTTTTTATGTTTTTTCGCGCTGGTTAACAACAGAGTACGGAATCAGACACCGAATTAGACACTTTTTGAGTCGGGACGTTAACGCAGAGTAAAAACGTATTTTCCTTTGCAATTCAGGGTGCAGCATTTCGACGCGGCGGGCGTGCAGTTCGGCATTTCCGGTGGTACGGCTTATTCTCAGTATTTCGCGAACATAAGCGGCATTGCCAGTCATCCATTCCACGTCTACGATGCGGTTGGATTCACGGCGTAATAACACGTGTATCCTGGCGCATGGCGAGAAGATTATTTCCATTTCACCAGCCTTGTAGTGCTCCTTAAATAAGCAACGGGGATGTCATTTCAATTTCAATGAGCAAGCAGAATGGCAATATCTTGAGTGCGCATTGAAATTGCAACGAGAAAAAAGCCCCGATGTTCCGGGGCCATTTTTATTGCCTGAGCGATGTAACTTACATGTTGTAAGCGCGCTCACCGTGCAGGGCGGTATCCAATCCCTCGCGTTCTGCTTCTTCACTTACTCGCAGGCCGATGGTCAGGTCCACGATCTTGTAGCTGATGAACGCCACCACACCTGACCAGATCAGCGCTACCAGCACGGCTTGAGCCTGAATCCACAATTGGTCGGTGATCACCGTATCAACTACAGTGTTGTTGACATAATCTGCGATACCTGTGCCACCCAGGTGCCAGGTGTTGAACACGCCGGTCAGCAAGGCACCGAGAATACCGCCGACACCATGCACGCCGAACACATCCAGCGCATCATCTGCACCTAGCAGCTTCTTCAGGCCCGTCACACCCCAGAAGCAAGCTACACCGGCAAATGCACCGATCGCCAGTCCACCGCCAACACCGACCCAGCCGCAGGCGGGAGTGATGGCAACCAATCCGGCGATGGCGCCTGAAGCGGCACCCAGCATCGAAGGCTTACCTTTGAGTATCCATTCGGCAGCAATCCAGGTCAGGGTTGCGGCAGCAGTTGCGTTCAGGCTGTTCATGAATGCCAGCGTGGCAGTACCGCCAGCTTCCAGAGCGGAGCCTGCATTAAAGCCGAACCAGCCCACCCACAGCAGGGACGCGCCTATCATCGTCATCGTGATGCTGTGCGGTGCGAAGCTCTCCTTGCCATAACCGATACGCTTGCCGATTACGAATGCCCCGACCAAACCGGCGATAGCGGCATTGATATGCACCACTGTGCCGCCCGCGAAATCCAGCACGCCTTTCTGGAACAGATAACCGCCCTTGAGGGTTTCGCTGGCCAGCGTGGCAGCATCCTTGATCGCATCAGGGCCGGTCCAGAACCACACCATATGTGCAATCGGCACGTAGGAGAACGTAAACCACAGCGCGGAGAACAGCAGCACCGCAGAGAATTTCATGCGTTCAGCAAAGGAACCCACGATCAACGCGACGGTAATGGCGGCGAAAGTAGCCTGGAAAGCCACAAACACGAACTCCGGAATCACCACGCCCTTACTGAAGGTGGCCGCATTGGCTACGCTGCCGTCCTTGGGTGTGAAAATGCCGTTCAGGAACAGCCGGTCGAATCCGCCGATAAAGGCATTGCCTTCGGTGAATGCCAGCGAATACCCGTATATTGACCACAGCACAACGATCAGTGCGAAGATCGCAAATACCTGCATCAGCACCGACAGCATGTTTTTGCTGCGTACAAGGCCGCCATAAAACAGGGCCAGTCCCGGCAGCGACATCATGATGACCAGCAACGTGGCAACCAGCATCCACGACGTGTCGCCTTTGTTGGGCACAGGTGCGGGTGCAGCCGCTGGTGCCGCTGCAGCCGGTGCAGCTACAGATGCAGTCGCAGCCGGGGCCGCCGGCGCGTCACCAGCAAAAGCCGGAACCGACATGCCAACCAGCATGCTGAGCAGGCTGAAAAGTACTATAAGTTTCTTAGCTACGACGTAACCCACGCCTTCGCGTGCGTTAGTCTTCACTGAAACTTCACTTGGGTTCGTTTTCATTTCATGGCTCCTTATAATGCTTCCACGCCGGTTTCGCCGGTGCGGATGCGGATAACTTGTTCGATACTGGATACGAAGATCTTGCCGTCGCCGATTTTTCCGGTTTGAGCGGCTTTTTCGATAGCCTCGACTACCTGATCCAGCATGTCAGACTTGATCGCAGCTTCAAGTTTGATCTTGGGAAGGAAGTCCACAACATATTCCGCACCGCGATACAGTTCGGTATGCCCCTTTTGCCGGCCGAAGCCTTTGACTTCAGTCACTGTGATGCCTTGCACGCCAATGGCGGACAGTGCTTCACGAACTTCGTCAAGCTTGAACGGCTTGATGATTGCGGTAACCATTTTCATCATTTTACTCTCCTTGAAAGTGGGGCGGCGCACCGCACCGCCCCTTTAAATTAGAATGCGCGGCTCAGGGACACCACGGCTGCGTTTCTGCCCAGGAACTTGCCGTTTGCATCAGTATAGAATCCCTCTTTCGCGTCAGTGCCGCTCAGGGTCAGACCCAGTGCATAACCGCTGAGATCCTTGCTGACACTGATGCGGTAGTCGGAATAGCTCGGATCAATTGTATAAACAGCCTTGTCATAACCCGTGTATGTCTGAACGCCATAATGTGCGCCCAGGGTGTAGCCGGTTTCGCCAACAGGATAGTTCACGCTCAGGTCAGCGTAGGTGGTACCTTTGGCATCCTTCACGCCAAATGTATCACCCAGAGAGTAGGACAGTTTGGCAGTCACGATGGAGTAAGTTGCAGCAACGTATAGTTCGTCCGTATCAGGCTTGGTGGCACCTGTCGGATAGGTGCCCGGGTAGTTGTAACGCAGGTAGCCAACGTCGTAACCCAGGACGCTGGCTGTACCCTTGTAACCCAGGTAGGTGTCGAATTCGGTGCCTGCGCTGGTGCCTACCCCTACAGAGTCAGTAACCCAAGTGATGGAAGAACCCCATACGCCAACGTATGCACCGCTGGAATGGGCCAAATCAAAACCGCCCTGAATCGCAGGACTTGCACCGGTTTGAGAAATGCCGCGGTACAGATAATTACTTACGATGCCCACGTTGGCGCTAGGCGTAAATGCGGGAGCATCTGCAGCAAATACGGGCATAGCGCACAATGAACCAAGTACAGCAATCAGGAGTTTAGACTTTTGCATGATATTTCCTCAATGTTAAAAACGGGACAAGATTATCCACGCTTGATACCTAGCAGATTCTGTGCCATTGTCTTTTAGTTGTTTAAAAACAAAATATTAATCTATTTGATTGGAAAAATGCACAATTTTCGTGCACTATTTTCATGCACAGATTCAGGAAAATTGCACCGAACAGGTGCAAGAATCAAAAGCAGCAAAGTTTGCTACACTGTGTACTGTCTGTATATAAGGAATATTCTTAATGTTTACCCCCAAATCTCTGGATGAAATTGCCGCCAAACTTTCCGACGCGGTTGCAAACAGCCCGGTAAAGGACTTTGAAAAAAATGCGCGCGCGCTGCTCGCACAGGGTTTTGCCAAACTCGATCTGGTGACGCGCGAGGAATTTGACGTGCAGGCACAGCTGTTGTCGCGTACCCAGGAAAAACTGGCAGAGCTGGAAGCGCGCGTAGTCGCACTCGAAACACCAAGCAGCAAATAGATAGATGAGTCTCGCGGTTCTATACAGCCGCGCCCTGTCCGGTATGGATGCAGCGCAGGTAACCGTTGAGGTGCACCTTGCGAACGGTCTGCCCAGTTTCACGATCGTCGGTTTGCCTGAAGCCGAGGTGAAAGAAAGCAAGGATCGCGTGCGTGCCGCGTTGCAGAATTGCCAGTTCGAATTTCCCAATCGCCATATCACCGTCAATCTTGCGCCAGCCGACCTGCCGAAGGAAAGCGGGCGTTTTGACTTGCCGATTGCGCTCGGCATCCTCGCCGCATCGGGACAAATTCCTTCCAACCGCCTGGCCGAATATGAGTTTGCCGGAGAGCTGGCACTCACCGGCGAGTTGCGTGCGATTCGCGGCGCATTGGCGATGACCTATCATGCCGCCAACTGCGGGCGTGCGTTTGTGTTGCCCGAAGCCAATGCGGCCGAAGCGGCACTGGTAGAGCAGGCGACGGTATATGCCGCCAAGTCACTGCTGCAGGTGGCGGCACATTTGTCTGGTCGCGACGCGATCAATCGCTTCATACCCGATGCGCAGCCGGCTGAGCCGCACTATCCCGATATGCAGGAAGTAAAAGGCCAGGGCCAGGTCAAGCGCGCGCTGGAAGTTGCGGCCGCAGGAGGACACAGCGTGCTGATGAGCGGGCCGCCGGGAACCGGCAAGTCCATGCTGGCCGCGCGCTTTCCCGGCATTTTGCCGCAGATGACGCAGGACGAAGCGCTGGAAAGCGCCGCCATGCAATCGTTGGGCGGATTTTTTGATGTGGCGACGTGGAAGCAGCGGCCCTATCGCGCACCGCACCATACCGCTTCCGCAGTGGCATTGGTGGGTGGCGGCAGCAATCCGCGCCCGGGCGAAATCTCGATTGCAATGCACGGTGTGTTATTTTTGGACGAGCTGCCGGAGTTTGATCGCCACGTGCTGGAGGTTCTGCGCGAGCCGCTGGAGAGCGGGCGCATCACCATTTCGCGTGCCGCGCGCCGCGCCGATTTTCGTGCCCAGTTTCAGCTGGTGGCCGCGATGAATCCCTGCCCGTGCGGTTACCTCGGCCATTTCAACGGCAAATGCCGCTGCACGCCGGACAAGATCGCGCGCTATCGCGGCAAAATTTCAGGCCCGCTGCTGGATCGCATCGATATACAAATAGAGGTTCCGGCGGTGCCGCAGGATGCATTGCTGAGACAGGGTGATGGGGAATCCAGCAGCAAGATTCAGTCGCGTGTGGAAGCGGCACGCCAACGTGCCTTGGCAAGACAGCGCAAGCCCAATGCGCAACTGGGCGTGAGCGAAATTGATACGCTGTGCGTACCCGATGAAAAAGGTGCGGCGCTGTTGCGACAGGCCATCACGCGCCTCAATCTTTCAGCACGCGCTTATCACCGGGTATTGAAAGTCGCGCGCACGATAGCCGATCTGGCCGGCAGTGAAAATATCTTAACTGTACATATTGCGGAGGCGGTGCAATACCGCCGAATGGATAAGCAGTAGGTACCAGCGGGTTTTGCGTTTTGATTCCGGTGTTCCGTGTTGCAATGGTGCCTGGCTTTGCGTATATTCAACCCAGATTGTTCATTAGGACGAAACCCCCGTCATTCCCGCGCAGGCGGGAATGACGGGGCTAATGGATTGTCTGGGTTCAAAGCATAGTCGCATGTATATGTGAAGGTCGAGTAGTTATACAGGTGTCAAGAGGAAATTTATTGACAACATATACCAATATCTAATGATCTCCTCACTCATCAACCGAATATTAGCGCGTATCAATTGCGCATTTGCCAAATTCCGGCTGTTCCGTTTTTTGCCATGGTTCGTGCTTGCCATTTTCCTGCTGGTCACGCTTCAGTTATGGAAGAACGCGCAAAGCGAATCGGAACTCGCTTTACAAACAGAATTTAATTTTTACGTACTGGATGCAAGCCGCCGTATAGAGCAGAGTATGCAGTCCTACGCTCAAATGTTGCACGGAGTACAAGGTCTGTTTGCTGCCTCTGTCAGCGTAGAACGGAGTGAATTTCACGCCTATGTGAATGCGCTAAATCTGGGAAAAAATTATCCCGGCATCCAGGCTTTGGGTTTTAGCCTGCCGATACCGAAGAATAAGAGAAAGTCGCACATCGCATCGGTTCGCAGGCAAGGTTTTCCGGCATACACCATCCATCCTGAAGGCGAGCGCGATATTTATACTTCAATCATTTATATCGAACCCTTTTCAGGACGCAATTTACTTGCTCTGGGTTATGACAATTATACCGATCCGGTGCGCCGCTCCACCATGGAGAGAGTGCGCGATACCGGCCAGTGCATGATTACTGCCAAGCTGAAACTGTCACAGGAAGGCGACACGGGCACACAAGCCGGGCTGCTGATGTGGTTGCCGGTATATAAAAATGGCGCAGCGCATAATACTGTTGCCGAACGCCGCGCAAATATATCCGGCTGGGTAGGGGCATCATTCCGCATGGATGATTTGATGGCCAGTATTTTTGGCAACGATGAACACAAGCTGGATATAGAAATCTACGACGGCGAGAAAATGCATGAGGAAAGCTTAATGCATGATGTGGGCAAGAGGCGCCGCAGCAGTGGCGTGTCAGCATCGAACTATCAGGGCATCAGGCTGTTGAATGTGGCCGGCCGCAACTGGACCATGGTGGTCAGCTCGCTGCCCGGATTCGACGAGCGATTGAACAACCATAAGCCCCGCCTGATAGCGTTGGCGGGTATAACCGTGAGTATTTTGCTGGCGTTGATTTCTGCATTGCTGGTGCATAGCCGTAGTCGTGCTGTCTTATCCGCGCAGGCTCTCGACCATGAATTGAGCGAACGCAGGCGCGCCGAAGCCGGAATGCGACTCACTGCCAAGGTGTTTGATACGGTGGATACGGCGGTGCTGGTGGCTGACACGAATAACCGGATCGTCAAGGTCAATCCCGCCTTTACGACGATTACCGGATATTCGCCGGAGGAAGCGATAGGTAAAACTACGCGCTTGCTTTCTTCTGGAACACACCCTCCGGAGTTTTACAAAGAAATGTGGGACACCCTGAACAGCGCCGGAAGCTGGCAGGGAGAAATTTCAAACCGCAGGAAAAGCGGCGAGTTTTATACCGAGTGGCTTTCGATAAATGAGGTTCGCGACAACGAAGGAAAACTTAGCAATTATGTCGCGCTATTCACAGATATCAGCGAACGCAAGGCCGCCGAGGCACACATGCACAATCTGGCGCATTACGATGTACTCACCGGCCTGCCGAATCGAACGCTGCTGTCTGACCGTTTGCAGCAGGCAATTGCAGCGGCCAAACGTGAAAAATTACATATGGCATTGATGTTCATCGATCTGGACAAGTTCAAGCCGGTTAACGACACACTGGGGCATCATATTGGCGATTTGATGCTTAAGGAGGTAGCAAAACGGATGCTGGAATGCCTGCGTGAGTCCGATAGCGCAGCCCGAATAGGCGGGGACGAGTTTGTCGTATTGTTGCCGTTTTTTGAGACGGAGTCAGACGCTGTGGCGGTTGCAGAAAAAATCCGCAATGCCCTCGAGCAACCCTTCGAGCTGGCCGGGCACAGCCTGCGCATATCCTCGAGTATCGGCGTGGCCGTCTATCCCGAACATGGTGCAGACGAAAAATCATTGCTTAAAAATGCAGATACGGCAATGTATTACGCGAAGGAGGCGGGACGCAACAACGTCAAGTTATACGATTCCGCGATGAAGAGAGATGTCCAGTGAAAGCCGGGTAAATCCACGTATCGGGATCAGCTTAGAACCAGCCGGTTAGCATAATGCCGCCGCTCATATCGGGGCTGCTGTCCGAAAAACCATTCATCAAATTTGCCTGAATTTTCAATGACTTAGTTACATTGTTGGCGACGAAGGCGGTCAGCTCACTGATACCGGGGCTGTAGGCGGTGGTGCTCTGGGCAGCATCCATCATCACGCCGACATTGCTGGTATTACCGGTTTTTTGGCTGATGCCCAGCGTGCCGTATGCGATATTGTTAACATCGGTACCGGCTGGGGCACCTAAAATCTTATAGCCTGCAGTAGCGAAAAATGTAGTCGTATTGAGCCGATAATAGCCATCAAGTTGCGCCGAATAATCATTTTTGCCAGTGCCCAGGTATTTATCGGGGTCGGCCGTGCCAAACTTTATGTTCCCGACAAGATCAAGCATCAAGTCACCATTTTCAAAAACGGTATAACCTGCGGCTGCAATAACGTCGCCCAAACCGGACTCTGTAGTAACTGTCGTTTTGGTTTTGGTTGTGCCGGGAGCCTTTATTATTTTAAATATTCCGGTGCCGGGTATCACAATATTGCCGGCGCTGGTCACCGTGATGTAGGGCACGGTTAATTTCAGAAACAGCTTGTCCGTTTGAATTTTGCCGGTAATGGGGATATACAGTATATCGGTAGATGTGCTGCCGCCGTATTTCCCGGTGCTGTAGTCAAAACCAGTGCTCAGTCTCTTTGTGGTTTCCGCCCATGCAGAGCTGGAACTCACTAACAAGACAAAAACAAGTGTTCTAATTAACATGAAACTATCCTTAAAATGAAATTCCCCGCTTCGAGCTTGTGCCGGGAAGTTAAAATACAAATCTTATTTTGCTGTAAGCAGATTAGGAATAGAAGTATAAAAATATAATCGTATACTGATATATCATACCCAATATTGGCTGACAGAACCTGCCAGCTTATTTTTATGCCGTGTGAATTTATCCCAGATTGTTCAATAGAACGAAACCTTGTCTTTCCCGCGTAGGCGGGAATCCAGTCATTCAAAAAAATCCCCGCGTAGCGGGTCAATATCGAGGTTTTGTCCGCTGCGCGGAGTGCGTAACGCGCTGGATTCCCGCCTGCGCGCATAAGCGCTAACTTAATAGCTCATACAACCGCTCTGTCTGTCGAACTCGCCGACGTGGCGGCTCGGCAAGCTGATGGGCGATGCGGCTCCAATCCTTGACGGCAT
>Ga0315268_10000778_pt1 | contig 37141 bp, 50 predicted proteins | sample C1_top_MG_FD_204535 | JGI IMG/M metagenome (GOLD analysis project Ga0315268, IMG submission 204535) | Sediment microbial communities from Yellowstone Lake, YNP, Wyoming, USA - C1_top | ecosystem: Environmental > Aquatic > Freshwater > Lake > Sediment | place: USA: Wyoming | collected 2017-08-01
TCAGCGTGCCGGAGTGGATGGCGGCATACTCGATGCCGCGGGCCGCGCAGAATTCCATGATGCGGGTCGTAAACCCCACCAGGAGTTCCGTGGCGTAGCCGCCGCGAAAGTGGGCCTGCTCATAGATGACGAGGTCGGGGCGAAATTGGTTGAGCTGGGATACGAACCAATTGGTGAATTGTATGAATCGAAGGCCGGGTGAGTCACCGCGCTTGAGCTTAAAATCCTTGCAGCCGTAGATGATGTCTGTGTCATAAAAGGCCGCCCAGCCGCAATGCGTGCCGACGTCCAGGGCCAATATAGTCATGACGTTCTCCTCGTTCATAAAGTTATATCGCTTTCTACTTCGTCTCCCCAGACGTCCCAGCCCTCTACTTTTTCTCTGGCAAAAAGCTCTATGCGCGGAAGGTCTCCCATAAGGGCGACAATTCTTGTCCTTACTTCGTCGGGTTTCTGGCTATGCCTGGTTCTGGCTGCTTCTACCAATTGTTTGACATTTTTACAAGCCCGCCGCGGCCTGCCCCTTTTGCCAAGCAGGCAAAGTTCGACGTTCCCCATCGTCCATCGCCCTAAATTATGGATTTTTTTCCCGTGGGCCGTATATTTGCTCCAGCAAAAAGCGACGGTGACATATTTGAATCCCCAGGCCTTCATGACCTCTATACCTGTCGGCAGGTGAGGAGAAGTCACCCAGAGAAATAGGACACTTTCCTTTTCGGCGATGTCTTTTACCGGCAAGGCAGCGATCCACTTTTTGCTTTGCGTTTTGTATTGAAGGTCAAGGGATAAACTGTAGCCACGCATTTTATCGTGGTATGACCACGGCGGGTCGGCATAGATTATCTGGTATTTCTTGTCGGGGCTCACTTTTCCCCTCTCCTAAAGTCTATATGCGTCAGCTTCGGCGCATCATATTCTTTTTCCAGGTCCTTGCGGGCCTTGTCTTCGGAATCATAGTTGCCCTCTAAATATAGGGCGCCCGCGTCCGTCCAGGCCGCCCAATACCAGCATTTCAAGGGTTTGTAGTAGTCAACTATAGCGTTTATGACCCGGTCACCACAGATATAACGGGCCCGGCGCATTTTCTTCATGCGGCTCATTTCTCTTCCTTAAGAATGTTCAGTATAGGCCCCGCCCCAGATTCTTTAAAGCCATCAGCACGCCCTTAAGGAAGAAGAGCCAGAACAGCGCAGAGAAGAGATACAGCGGCAACCACAATAAGGCTTTCCCGATTTTCAAGAGCGTAGTCTTTTGTTTTTCAGTCATAATGACCTCCTTTTTCGCTTCTCTCGTAGTCTATACGCGTCAGCTCCGGTGGCACGGGCGGATAAATCTGGCGGCCCAAAAAGGTCCGGCGCATATAGCGGAAAAAATCTACTTCCTTGTTGTAATCCAGCACCATCTGGTGAAATTCGGCCTCGGTGTAGGCGTCAGAAACCTCCATCGCCTCAATAGAATGTTTTGTGCCGATTAGGTGGCCGTATTTAGACAAAGCGCCCAGATGAAGACTCACCACAACAGCAAACCCAACCACCACAAAGAACATACCCCATAGCAGCATGGATTCCAGGGTCGCCCAATGCTCATCATCATGCACGCACCAAATAAATACGCATAACAGGACGATAAAAACGATGGGTAGGATTATCATGTCTCCTCCTTGGTGGGAATATGTTTTATCTTCTTGCCTTTCTGGCTGCGTGGGGCGGCCCTCCGCCTTTTGCCGCTACAATAGCCGCATGGCTCCCAGGGCCAAAACGGGTGGAGACCATAGGCAACGCCCGTGCCATGGCAGATCGTGCAAACTTCAGTTCGCCTCACTTTTTCTCCCTGGCGGGAATATAGGCGATCTTCGCTGACATGTATAGTTTTACCCGCTATGTCTCTTTTTTCTCAACTTACTATGCCGCATCCCCGGCACCGGCGTCTCCCCTCCCCCCACCTTCTCCTCCCACTCAATCAGCCAATTCAGATACACCCGCGCCTTCTTCAAGTCCTCCGTGCCGTTTTTATCCCGATACCGGTATAGATACTTGATGATGTTCCCCGCGAAATACCCCCTCACCCCATCCGGCGGAAAACTCCCCAGAATATAGTCGATCGGCTGGATCCCCTCCCGACTGTAATGCGCCTGCCTCGCGAGCGGCTCCTCCATCATCCCTTCTGGCTCCGCCTCGGCAGCTTCTTACCCTTACTCTGCCTCAAGTCATACTCCAAAGACGCCGTCGTCATCCCCGGCATCCTCGGCTCCTTCCCCGCCCTCCGCCTCGCCAGCTCCGCCCCAAATAACCCCCTCTGCTTCTGGCTCACAATCTTCCTGTGCTTTCCTAACAATCCAGGCATCTTAAAACCTCCTTTTCAGGCCTTCCTCGGCAGCCAGCCCCCACCAGACCTCGCTCCCATCAGACCCGAATTATACCACCACCAATCCAGCCTTTCAACACTTCTGCCACTACAGAACGCGCTTTCATTTTTTTACCCAGAGGGGGATGTCATCCCACCCTTCGGGCGGTCCCGCGGCCCGCACCCCCCCCCTTCCGTTTCCGGTTTCCGGTTTCCCCTTTCTCCCCCGCCGCGCCGCCGGCCCGCCTGCCCCGAAGGCCAGGCCAGGCACACCACGCCAGGAACCACCAGCCGCCGCGCCGCCGGCCCGATCCATTTTCCCCGCCAGCCAGGAGCAGGACGCGGCCGGAGTCGCCGCCGCCTTGACGCCCGCGGCCGGAGTCGAGATTGCTTTTAGGGGCAGGGACACGGAGAGGGCAGACGCCTCCGCCGCCTGCTCCCCTTGCTCTCCCTGCGCCTGCTTCCCTTGCGCCGCCTGCTCTCCCTGATCCTGCTGCTCCGCGCCTGCGGCTCATGGCCGCCGCCGGCCTGCCTGCCTGCGCTCTTGCCTGCTCACCTTGCCCTGGAGGGGGGCAACGTCTCTGTCTGTATCATTATGACGCCGCGAGGGGGCAAAAAAAAGCCCCCGACGGCGCAGCGTCGAGGGCTTGTTCGGGGCAAGCCTGGGGTTTACCGGATCATTCGCTCCCCCATTCATCCAGCCGCCGCAGGCTCGCGGCCGGCACAGCCTGGGGCTCCGTCTCGCCTGCGAATAACACCAGCGCCATCGGCTCGCTGGTTTCGAACGCCCGCTCACACAGATCCAGGAGCTCGCACATGTTGGCCTGATCGGGTTCGGGGCCGGCTCCGCGGTCGAACCAATAATAGCGCCCGCGGCGGAGCAGCGCGAGCATCAGCGTCTGACGGCGGCGCTCGGCGCTGCGGCCAGGAACCTGAATATGCTGGAGCTCCCTTGCTTGGTCGCAGACGGCCTGTTGGCGCTCGGCGTCCAGCCAGCAATCCGTATGATCAATACAGCCGCGGCAACGCTCGAAAATGTAGGGATGGCCGCAGTCTCTCTGTCGTGCGGGCGCCTGCGATCGGCTCTCCGCCAACGCCAGCGCCGCCCACACCAGCGCCTGAACCTCGGGACTGATCATTTCCGCCTCCGCGGCTTGAGCAGCGCGGCCACACGATGCCATATACAGCCGGACGACAGGATCGCGACCATCAGTTCGCGCAGCTGCGCAGCCGCCTGCTCCGCAGCGCGGACGTTATCGCACAACAGCATCAGGGCATTATAGCGCGGAGCACGCCCGCCCAGCCGCGCCCGCTCAATCTCGACTGCCTGCTCAACCGCCTCACGCAGAACCGGCCAGATATCGCGCGTCGCGCAAATGTTTTCCCAGAGCTCCCCTACGACTCGGAGGGCCTGCTGCGCGTCCCGAAAGTCTGCCCGTCGTTTCACAGCGTCCCCCGCAAGCCGCGCACAACCGCCGCGGCTTTTTCTTTCACATGCGGCATTTCCCTGCTCTCGATGGCGCTATAAACCCGCGGCTCGCCTGTTGGGGATCGGCCGATAATCAGGTCATCTACATAATCAATGTTCATTACCTCGCAAAAAGCCGCGATCGTCGAGCGCAGGCTCCTGTCTTCATCCGACGGCTCAACCTCTCCGGAGGGATGATTATGCGCCGTTATCAGCCCCTGCGCACTCCCGAGCAGCGCGTCCCGCATAACGGATCGCGCGTCAACATACGCGCACGTCGCACCACCAGCCCGCAGCCGATAACAGATTACGTCATAGCGCGCCGACAGATACAGGCACAGATGATGTTCATCGGCCAGGTTGTCGAGGAATACGCGCGCCGCGGCCGCCGCAAGCTCCGGCCGCACGATCCGCCGAAACCGGACGTCCCCCGCGGACGGGCCTGCCCGATATGTCGCGACAAGCTCGCGCAGTGCCACCGGCTTACCCGTCATCGCAGCCCCCCGCGCCGCGCACGCACGGCTCGACAGACCCGATTGAGCAGCCCCAGAACGACCAGCCCGACGGCCGTTAGAATTACAGCTACGGACAGAACTACCACCACCATCGGGAACTCACTCGGCATCGTCAGCGTCATCATCGGGAAACGCCCTATGATCGGCGTCATACTGCGCCGCCCAGCCCGCCGTCGTCAACGATATGTCCGAGATCGGCGCGCCGCAGCCGTCGCAGCAGGGAATATAATCCCATTCATCCCCCGCGAATACGGGCGTCCAGCCCGCCAGCTTTTCATGGCGCGCCCGCGCCTCATCGCCCGCGCAGTCCGGACAAAAAAGCTCTGCGTCCGGAGTCGCGTATGCGACGACCTCAAAATCCTTTAACATTTAGACCCCCTAAAACGCCTGCCGGCTCTGCGCCGCCGGCCTCCAGCGTTAACATACATCTATAAATCTATATCGGCACAGGGCTCCTGTCAAGCACTTTTTTCCGGCCGCCGCCGGTAATGACGACGGCGCTTATAGTATGACGGGCCGCTAATCACAACGCAATTCCACGTCGGGAGATCCTGGTAGTGCCGCGCCCGCGCCGCAAGGCGGCCGCGCTCGAAGTCCCACTGCGCGGCGTCTAACTCCGGCCGCCAGGGCGCGCCCAGCCCGTCGGTAATATCTATAATCCGGCCCTTATTGTTGATAACGGCGAGCATGGGCTCTTCCAGCCGCAGTAGTTCTTCTTTAGTGCTGGGGCGCAGCGGCCGGCCCACGTATTTGGCCTGTAGTGCTCTCGCCCAGGCGCGCCACCGCTCCCGCCACTTGCGCTCCGGTTCGCTAATCCGCCGCTTCCTGTATCTCATCGCGCCCCCCTATGATCCGCAAAATTATGCTCCCCGCAAACGCCGCGCGCTCGACATTCGCCCGACGGACGGAGGCCGGCACCGCTTTAATCCAGGCCTTGATATATAATTTGCTGTCCCCGACAGGGATCCCCAGGGCCTTACAGACGGCGGCCGCCGCCGCTTCCGCCTCCAGCTCGCGTATGGCCCGCGACGGCCGCGACGTGTATAATGCGCCTAAAACAATATGCGCGGCTTCATGTATCAATGCCCGCAGCCGGTCGTCGTCCTGCGTCAACGTGCTCGGGATGAATATGGCGCGGCCGTCCGTCCGAGCATGGCGATAATTGCCTATATAGACGGGCAGGCCCAGCCGCTCCGCGGCGCGTTTGAAGTTTACCAATTCATGCCCCCGTCGTCATCGCGATCGCGAAAATGCCCGCGCCATTTCGGCCCGTAGCCATATGGCCCTAACGTGTTCTCGATCATCGGCCGGTATCCCATATTAGAGAATACCACACCGCGTTCCTCGACCCAGCCCGTCCCCAGGATCGTGATCCCCGACAGCCGCATCAGCGCCCAGCGGCTTCCCGCGAAAATGGTGAGCACCGCGGGGTTGAATCCCGCATAATACGCGGCCACCGCCGAGTCGTTAACGTCGGGCCAGGGCGTTTTATCTCCGGATCGCATATAGTAATCCACCGCAAGCTGCGATCCCCCCGCGATTATCATGCCGTTATGGAAAAGCACTCCGACGTCGGTTTCGTATTTTAGTCTTTGCGCGCCCGCAGGGACTCCGAGCTCGAATGGGTGCGTATTACGCGCGCTTACGCCACCGGCCGTGGCGATCCGAAAATGGGCGACGTGCGGCCGTGTCTCGGAAACGTGCTCCGTGTAAAACTTCCAGGCCACCTCGGGCGTCATATAGCCCTTGCTCACCGCGACCTGCCGCCGTGGGCGCCGGCCGCTATACCAGGCAAATCCGGCACCATCCGGATTATTCTGATAGCAGTGCGAAAATTCCAGCTCCGTCAACGCTCTGGACTTACAAACCGCAATGATACACATCAGATCCTCCCCCGCGCGGCCGCCGCAGCCCGCGCTCCGTTAGCCAGGATTGCGACAATTTCCCGTGCCGCCTGCTCCCGACAGATCATATAGGTTTCCCGCATGTTTCGGAATGCGTGGGGCAAGCCGAATTTGTTCCACTGAACGGGTCGTTCAGATTCCTCAAGCCAGCTTGCGCCTGGGATCGCACTCGCCCAGGAAAAAGCAAATCCGCGTTCCGCACGTAAGCCATAGAATACAGGGGCTTGAGGTTGGAAGATTATGGCCCGCTCCGCCGGTTTAAACCGCCGCCGCCGCAGCCCTGCCTTTATCAGTGTCTCGAAATCCGCCGCTATGTCAGAGTCCCACTCGTCATTAAAGATCATTTTCAACGCAGCTCGGCCGCGCCGGCGCCGGTTTGGCTTAAGGCGCCAATTTTCAACCAGGGCATCGGGAGTCAGCGCCAGGTGTTTTAGCGCCGCTTCCTTGAATCTCGCATACTGCTCCATGCTCCAGCCGCAATACGTATGATAATCCTGAAAGCCCAGATGCCGCTCATCATACTTGAACGTGCGCCCTGAATAATAACGCCGGACTAACGTCTGAATGCCGTGCGCGACGGCTTCCATCAGCTTCGGCGATTCCATTATCTCCGAGGGCAGCGTGCGATATTCCCATCCCCCGTGGCTTTTATGCCCCTCAACCGCGCCCAGCCGCCTGTAGCCACAGCGCGCTCGCGCCGCGCCCGACAGCCCCAGCAGCGGCCGCCCCAAAAAATCGTCTAACAGCATGATCAGGTCGGGCGGAGGATATTGATCCGGCACATTAGCGACGTGAATATGACAGCCCAACGACAGGCGATCGCCTACGTGCGACAGGGTCAGGTCGGGCCAGCGCCGCGCGCACTCGCGCATCAGCGCGGCCGTATTTTTTACCAGCCCCCGCGCCGTGCGCGCCGGAGACGGACGCAGCTCTAACTGATCGCCGCTCCCGTCGCAGCCGATCTCGGCGGACGTGCTGGAAGCCAATGACGCCGCCGGTATCACATTCCCGCGATCGTTAAGCACGGTCAGCTCGGGGTCAGCCCCCAACGTCGGCCGCACCGCAGGCTTGCGCCGCGAGGGCGCAGGCATCTTGGCCAGCGGCCGATATTCTAATACGCGCCGCCACCAATCCGTCATGCCGCTCGACGCCGCGTATTGCTCCAGCCGCTCTATCCCCTCTTCCCGATGGGTCGCGTCATGCGTCAGGTAAAGCTCGAGCTCCGGTATATAGACGCCTGCGAAATAATACGTGTCTGATTTAATCTCCGGCCCGTCCCAGCGAATGAAAATTTGTTTCAGCCACCGCAGCATCGGCGCGTTGATATGTTCACCGCGTAAATTAGTTTCGATTAAATAGACATACACCGGCCCCAGCAAGTCCATCACCGACCGTGAGCCCGCAGCCAGATCATAATAATCAAACGACCCGTCAGTATGATCCGCAGCGCCAACGTCAACCGGCCGGCCAAATTCAACCCGTATATCCCTCGCCGCGACCTGAAGGGCAGGGATCAGCGCCGCGTAAAACGCCAGCGTCAGCCCGCGCTTATCGCCTGTTTCCTGCCATCCATAAGGAATATAAAAACCATGACGATCCCGTGCTGGAGCCGGTATTGCGCAATGCGAAACCGCGTATTGGACGCGGCCCGTCAGGCCAAACGCAGCCGCCACTCTGTCAACCAGGCGAACCCATTCCAGGTCGTCATAGCTTATCCCGCCCTCGGTTTCCGTCCAATCTTGGGCATGAACGGTTTGTAGGCCCATCAGGCGCGAGGCGGAGATCCCCGTATATTTAATGGTTTTCATGCCGATCCCCCAGGCCCGCCGCCATCACCGCGTCAATGAATACGTGCCGCAGCGGCAGCGTATAATGCCGCCGCGCGCGCAGCTCCCATAGCTCGATCGTGCCGCGCGCCGTGTCCACCAGGCCACATACCGGCCGCCGCGTGATAACGCCGGCAGCCACCCGAAACCTCTTTTTATGTTTTTCCATAATTCTATTATATCATACTTGTCAAGTCCTTATTTATTTAATCGCCTGTTTTAGCGTCTTCCACGGCTTCGGCCGCCGCATTGATCATATGTTCGCGTTCCCATTCCTCCAGCGCCCGCAGCAGCTCCGCGCGTTCCCGCGAGACATCCTCAAACGTGATCGTCGGCAATCCTTGTTCCAGCCGGCCCGCGTTATGGATCTGGGTATAGGCATAGGCCAGGTTTGCCAGGGTCGCCCGTTTCGCTTTATTTGGGTCGGTCATATGGTCGAGCAGGTATTTCTCCATCGCTTCGAGCAGCTCGACCTTCCGCTTTCGGAACGTTTCCAGGTCGGTGTCTAAAAGCTCCAGCACTCCGCTTATCCGCCGCTCGACGGCCTTGGCGGATACGCCCAACGCCTCTCCGATTTCGCGATATGTCGCTCCCGCCATCCGCATTTTGAGCATCTGGCCGGTCATCGCTTGAGTTTCCAATTTCTTGGACAATTGAACCAGCTTATTCTCTTTCATTTCGCTTTCCAAACAAGGATGATTAGCGATAAGTATATGATAATACCCAGGATAAATGAAAGCAACATAGTCCTGATCCGGTTTTGTCTCGTCATCATTGTCCCTCTGCCCAGGCATATATCCGGCGCATCGCCGGCCACATCGTAGAGGCGTCGGCCAGCTCTTCGGGCCGCAGTGTTATCAACCGGTGAGAGTCGGCCGTCAGGTAAAGTAGGGCCGCACCCTCCGCTTCGAGGCCGTGAGCTTTCAGTAAAAGGGCGTAGGCCGCAACTTGAAGATGGTGCCATTTCGCTATACCGCCGGTCTTGATATCAATTACGAAACGGCGGTCGTTGAGGATCCCCCAGAGGTCGGGCGTTCCCGCATACCGCAGCTCGGCGTGATAAAACGGGATGTCATGGCCCTCGATCTTGAAGCCGGTTGTCATGATAAATTCGTGAAACTGCCGCAAGTATCCGGTGAGCAGCGGGTCCAGGCGCTCCATGTTCAGATTATCGTCGAGATAAAGCCGGATTGTGTCATGGACATATGTTCCCAGCTCCATCCCGTTCTTGCTTCCGGGCGGTGAAAAAAACCGCTTTATGACGGCCGAAACCGACGGGACGATGATGCCGTTATGCCGATAAACGTGCGTTTCCGGGGTAAAAGTCAGCTCTTCAGCTTGAAGCTCCAATGGTATACTCCTCACTAATTGATTGCGTCCCTGATCGCGCGCTTGCGGGCGGATTCGATTAGGGGCCGCAACTTGATCAGGCAAAGGGTGCGGAAGCCGTCTTTCCTGATCCTGTCGTCGCGCCGTGCGCAATAATTCCACTTGTCGTTGTAGGATTCGATGACGCCGTTGAGCGAGCCTTCGGTGATGCTGATTTTGGGTAGGCGACTGCTCATCTCTTTCACCATGGCCAGATACAGGCTATATACGGCGTCGGTCGGGGTTTGTGTCTTAAGCAGGTCTTGATAAAGCTTAAAGAATCTCTGCGCTCGCATTTTCACTCTCTTGTTTTCGTTCCTGGATCGCCCGGCGCGTCCTTATGGGGCATAAGTCGAGAATGGTGCAAACGGACTTGAATCCAAAAACATAATTCGATGAGGCCGGGGTGTCGTCAAATATCCAGGCGCGCGCACTTTCTTGATCTTCGGCGCTGGTGTGAGGGCTTGTCCCCAGATACTCCTGGACGATTGCCAGCATCATCGAGGCCATCATCTTTCTAATGGAATCGTCCGGGCTGTTCCTGAATTTCTCGGGATGGGGTCGGTGGGCAAAATATTTCATCCATCATCCTTCGCCCGTGCGTTGGCCTCTCCCCGCGCGCCGGCGTTCTCCCGTTCCTGCCGCTCATATTCGCGGACTTTTGCTTCCTGGTATTCGGCCTCCCCCCGCTCGATGGCGTTGTCGAGCCGGATCTCGCGCGCGGTTCGGGGGTCCTCATCTGCGCTTTCGTGGGACATGATCCCGCGATCTACCGCGATCTCCAGCAATGTGTCCGCGATGTCTTCCAGGGTCGCATTGATGTCGATCAGGGCGTCGCAAACAGCTTTCAGCTCATCTTCTACGCTGCTCATCGTTTTCCCCTGTGATCTTCGCGATGACCCAGACAAGTGCGAAGTAGATGACCGTCAACCCCGCGAACGGCCACATCTCCTTCAGGTGCCCCCACCCGAAGATGACCATGACCGCAACCCAGCCCAGCCCCAGGAGCAAATACTGCTGCCAGAGCTTCAACCTGTCAAGAAAAGACATTGGAAACCTCCCGTGTAGATTTAAGGGCGAGTTGGGGGACAAACCCGCGGGAGCCCCCCAACTGCGTAATTGCCGCTCGGTCGCCCTTATTTTTCATCGTGCCGCCATTATACACTTGTTCTGTTATTCTGTCAAGCCTTTTTATGTTCTTTTTCCCACTGTTCCATTTTCGCCGATATCTCCAGGCCGTGTATGCCCAGGTTGTTCAGGCGTTGGACCTCTGCCCAATACTCGGGCGGCTTGTGTATCGTTGTGTTTTTACCGATCATGCTCGGCCGATATTCCGTGTTATTCGGGCCCTGCCTTGTGCCGCCTCTGTCCTGCGTCCTTGAAAGCCAATTCGTCAGGAACCTGCCGTAGTTTGAACGCGGCCGCTTTGTGGGATTCGCCACAAGCCAGGCTGCGGCCTTGGCCAACTCAACTTCTATGTCGCAGGCGGGGTAGGCTTTCTTCCATAACGCCATTCGCTCTTCGGTGATCCCTTCCCACATAGTGGTGTCGCTAAAGGTTATCTTCTCTTCTCTTTTCTTTATCTTCTCTTCTCTTCTCTTCTCTTCTCTTGGGTCCGGATTTTCGGACATGGCGTCCGGATTTTCGGACATGGCGTCCGGATTTTCGGACATGATTCGTCTTTTATGCCTGTCGGAGAGCTCATACTTTTCCCAATTATTGATTTTCAGGGTGCCGTCTGAATTTTTTGCTAATTTGGCTATTTTAGGATCCAGACATTTTTGTATGGTTCTTTCTAATAGCTCTTTGGGTATCACTAACATACCGGCAAGCTGTTCGAGCCCATAAGGGCATCCCTCGTTGGCCCGAATATAGCCGTCGTCTTTTGAGCCCAGGGCCAGCAAATCTATCCAGACGCTGCGCTCTTCCGGCGTCAGCTCAATTCTCGTTGAGCCAAAAAGCCACTTATCCACCCAGAGGGGCAACCATTGACTATCAGAATATCGCTTTTTCATCGGCCTTCTCCTGGTTTGATCCCAAAATGCTCGGCTTCCTTGTCCAGATACCATTGGTTGGTGAGCAGGTCGATGACATAGGAAAGACAGTTTACTTTATAGGTGCGCTCTTCACACCTGATCCAATTTCCATGCTCGTGGTCGCGCCTTGCCAGCAATATCTCTTCCTGCCGAGCTGCCTTAAGGACTTCCAAGACTGTCGCCACATTGTCCATTGTTCAGTTTTCCCCTGATAATTTTATCACGACTTCGCCTTCTTCCTTCGGCACTTCGACCAACGTTGAATGGCTATCGGTCCAACCATAATACCGCACCTGCACCTTGTCAAACCGCTTCTCCATGATGAGGAGCATCGCCCACATGGCCAGCACCATTACGACCGCAAAGCCCAGGGCGATGAGCATATCGCGGAGCCTGAACCTGAAGATGGGCGGGAAGCCCGCCATACCCAGGACAAAGATGGCCATCCAGAGCAGCAAAACAATTATAGCTGCGAATCCCATGGTTATTTCTCCTTTCAGTGGTGGGAAAAAGAGGGGCCGCCAGGGAAGGTTTCGGGTTTGTCCGCTGCCGCCAAGAGGGGGAGGCTTGACGGGCGATTGTCTCGCGGCGGCCCCATGATGAGCATATTATATCACCCTATCCGACCTTTACAAGTCTTTCGACGCGAAACACCCGCACGCCGGGGATGTTGGACTCGGACTGATATCGCTTGACATGCTTGCGGATTTTGGCCTCGTCAGGGCACAGGAATTCGCGCGGGATCGCCTTCTCGTCCACGATCTCGAAACTCCAGTCCGAGCGGGCGGTGATCCCCTCGATCTTCGGGGCTACGGGGGCGGCTTCGATGACGACCCGCGTCGTTTCGTCGGCGGCCTTGAGTGCCTCTTGCCGCTTGCGTTCCTGTTCGGACTTCCAGGCCTGCATCCTCGGCCAGAGCAGGGTGATGGCGGCATCAACCTTGTCCAATTCATTGGACTCGACGCTGCAGATCTCCTTCCAGGTCTTGTAGGCCGACGCCTTCATCGGGGCGAAGTAATTCTTGATCTTGGCCGCCAACTCCTTCAACCCCGCTACGAGCTGGCCGCAGCGGACGAAGCTCGCCTCGTCCACGACATCGATCTCGGTGGCCGCCTTGACCAGGCTTTGCCGTTCCTCTTCAAGCTCGTTGGTGTCAAGTTGATAAAGGGCGTTCATATCTTCATCTCCTCAAAGTCCGGGCAGGTGTTGTCTGCCCCGGGGTTCTTTGAGCATTCCCCGAGCCTGGCGCAGGAAAAACATATCTCCTCGACCTGGGTTGTTGGCGTGCCGTCTTCGAGCCTGCCCTGCTTTTTCTCGTCCAATTCGCGTTCGAGTTTGTGGCGGATAATGTCGCACGACACGTCCTTGACCCACAGGATATTGCGCTTGCCCTTATAGACGACCCCGTTCTTGGTGAAAGTTGTTTCGTGCTGCAACCGGTTGCCCATGGCTACCAGGTCGCCGTCATAGGCTTGCTTGAGCGTCTCCCAGAGTTTGGCCTGGGCCTCTGTCATCTTGGACGCATCCGGCGACTTCACAACGGGTTTGGGCTTGACGTCTGGTTCGGCCTCGCGGGACGCGTGCTCTTCGGCGGCTGACCCTTCCGGGTGAGAGGCGCTTGAGGTGTAGGCGGGGATGCTTTCGGTTTCGGTCGGCGTCAGCGGCTCCGGCGGGACCACAATCTCAATGGGCTTGCCCATCTCATACTTGGGCAGCTCTTCGGTATTCGGCATTTCTTCCGGGCTATACATCCCGGCGAACCTCTCCGGGAACGTCTCGCGCAGGGCCTGGACGAGCGGCACCTTGCGGATCATCGTCGCGGGCATCTCGGCCCACGGCCTCTGCGGAGAGCCGTCCCGGCGCCGCCGCAGGTATTCCTGGAGTGATACTTCGGCGCGGGTCGCATAGGAGCGGGCCTTCCGATACACTTCGGCCCAGCCGCCGAGCAGGGTTTCACCCGGGCCGACGAACGCGCCGTCGCGATACACCATGTTATTGCCCGCCTTGAGAATGACCCCGGCCCTGAAGCCGTCGAAATCGGGGCAGGCCTGCGCCCGCTTGAGGAAGGTGTCCTTGCCCACCACGATCGTCGCCGGTTCGCTGGGCGAGTATTTGATGAGATAGGCCTCCCGCAAAAACGGGTTCAACTGCTGGCTCTGGCACAGCCGCAGGAACATATAGGCTTCCTGCTCGGTCGCCAGCGGGTTGATATATTTGCGGATGATCTCTACCGTCAGCTCCGGCACAGAGGATCGCTCCTTCTCGATGTCGTCTTTCTCGACGATCATTACCCCCTTTTCGTCAGTCATGGGCATTCTCCGTATCCTGAACCTTCTTTGAGGCTCGGGCAACTTCAGGATAAGTTTGCTCGATCGCCTTGATGATGAGTCCCTGGATGCTTTCGCCGTTCATCACCGCCCGCAGCTTCAGGCCGCGATGCAGTTTGGCGGGAAGGGCGAAACACATCCGCGCCACACTGTTTGTCGTTGATCTTTTCATCTTTAACCTCCGAAGGCATTATACACCTTTCTATATTAATGTCAAGACAGACAAGAAATTATTTTGGAAAAGTAAAAATCATATGGGGGAAATCTGTGGAAATCTCGCCTACGGGCCTCTGGCGGGCCAAAAACGGCAAATTCATCCCAACATCAGGGTAGCCCAATGCTGGACAGTCTGGGACACGTGTCCGCCTGTGTTTTCGCGCCCAGCAACGAGCGAGCCCGGGAATCCGGGCTATTCTTCAATTATCCGCAGGCCGCATATGCGGCAAACCTTAATGATCTTCCAATCGTGCTCCGTGCACTTGTCGCTTGGTATCTTGCCGCGCAGTTCCCGCACTTCATCGGTGAACGCCTGCGGCGGCAACTCAACGGCCTTTTCGATGAGCAGGGCCCTGCCGTCATTGTTGGCGATGCGGGCCATCGGCAGCAACTGCACGAGCCGCGTGTATCCCGCCGCCGCCAATTTGTCCGCGTCCTGGCCGTCATAGACTTTCCACAATGATATGAGGTTGTGGGCGGTGCTGTGCTTCAGCCCGAATTCCGAGGCGAAGTAATCGGCTTCGCGCTCGTAGCCCAGGATCCTATAGTCGCGCTTCTGGACGGCCAGGGCCAGCAGCCGCCCGGCCTCGAAGAACCAAAGCGTGGCCGCGCCGAAGGCGCGTTTGATTTGCTCGCGCCTTTCGTGGGCCTCCTCCACCTCGCTTTTCTTCATCTGCACGTCATAGGGAGCCAAGTCTTCCGTCAAGGAACACCATCCTTTCATTGTGTCTGCGCCGGACAAGTCCCGGCAGTTTCCGCCCGCCCGCGAATACCCATCGCAGGAATTGGCCTCCGACCTCTTCGCGGTCTTCATCCCTGTTCAGCATCTGCCGGAGCGTGCTGCACTGAAGCGCCCCGCTGCCCAGGTTGAACGTGAACGAGATGAGCGCTGCCCGCTCGTTCTCCGTGAGCGGTATCCAAATCAGTCTGCTCACGGCGCGGTCGGCCCGCTCTGCGTCTTTGAGGAGCAAAAGCTCCGCCTCATTAGGAGAGATTTCCTGGTATTTATCCTTTTCCAAAGGAGAGATCACGTGCCCATAGCCGACGGTCAGATAGCCCGCCGGGCATATATAGGGCTTCAGCCGAAGCCCCTCGAACGCCTTGATGAGCGTGAGCGCCGCTTCTGGGAGCATTACTTCAACTTGTTGTTGGCCCGCAGGATCTGTCGGCCGCCGAACCAGAACACGATGACCATCGAAACGAAGCCGGCGTCCGTTTCCGTCCATACCTTGACGATGGCCTGATACAGGTCGCCGCCTGCCGCCATCGCCAACTTCACCTGCGCCTTCTTGACGAACAAGTAGGCGAAGATGAGCAAATAGGTGATGGTCGGCCGGACGGTGGAGTTGTAGGCGTAGACGAGGTTCGTGAGCAGAACTGCCCACCACTTGCCCTCGGTCTTCGGCTCAAGAACGGGTGCGAAAGCGTAGGCCCCGACGTCGGCCGTGGCCGCGCCGGACGCCTCGATCGCCTGCAACTGCTGCGCCGACATCTCTTTCTGGGCCTCCATCTGCAGTTTAGCCATCTCAAGTTCGTGCTTTTGGTCTTGTTTGCTCTTTTTGACTTTGAGCAATTCCGGCAGGAAAGCTCCCGCCAAACCGATAAGCGCTCCTATGACTTGAAGCATAACGCCTCCTTGAGGGTTTATTTTTCCGGCAGGTTCTCGAATCTGACCTTGCCTTTGATCTCGTCCTGCACCCACCGCAGGGTGTCGGCAGGACTGATAGTGTATTGCTTGTAGTTCTTCATTGCAACGCTCTCGGGTATCGGAGAAGCGCTGGTCATATAGGCGATGGTCAGGGCCTCATGAACCTCGGCGTTGTGGCGGGCGATCCGCTTGATGAGGGGGTCGCCCAGGGCTTTATACAGGGCAGGCACGTCGCCGCGCGCAGCGGCCATGAGCAGCAGGCGGCCCTCCGTCGTGTCCATGTTCCTGCGGATCTCCCCGTAGGCCCGCTGCTGCAAGTCCTCATACCGGCCCACGATCTGCTTCTGCATGTTCCGGATCTCATACTGCTCCTTGAGTCGGGCAGGCGTGAAGCCTAACCGCTTGCCCCGTATCTCGGCGTCGGTGAACTTAATGTAAAGGTCTTTTTGAACTTCCTTGCCTTCCTTGCGCCACAATTCTGCGGTCAGGTAGTTGCTCAAGGGCCGGATCGGGATCTGGGCAAATGCCTCGGCGAACCGTTTCCGCTGGATGAGTTTCTGGGCGGTCGCCAGCCGTTCGCCCATGCCGTAGGCCGGACCCGCAAGCTGGCCGAGCGGGTCGAAGCCGGGCGACATTATCGTTCCCAGGTCGAGCATATCGGTCAGGTCGAGCTTGGCCCAGCCGCCGACGCCGTAGGATAAGAACTGCGCCATCGCTTCGGCCATCGGGTTTTCGGATGCCCGGCCTTTCATCAGTTCATATTCCGGGTCTTTCTTGAAGAGCGCCCTGGCAACGGCGCGCACGAGCGGCCACATCAATACACCCATCGGCACGAGTCTTTTCACTCCGAGAAACAGGGCCCTGCTCGTCATCATCCGTATTTTCGCCTTTGGTGTGCCCCGGGCCATTATGTCGGCAAATTCGTGCAAATAATTGAGATGCGTGGCCTTGAACAGGTAGGCGACCTTCACCAACCCACGAACCGAACCGGCCTGTGCTACCAACTCCGGGATGTTCGTCTTGCCGTAGGTGTAGGTTGAATACTCGACGGCGTCCTTCATAGACTCATAAATATCAAGCGGCGAAGTCAGTTTGTCAAACCGGGTCGCCAGGATGTATCCGGCACAGGCGGCATGGAGCTTGTTCCAGAACTCCGTGCCGATGGCTACGAAGTGGAGCGCATCCAATATATTGCGGGCCCGGTCGCGCCCAGGGCCCAGCAGGGACTGCATGTATTGCCCGCTGACAACCTTCTCGGTGATGGCCTTATCCAGCAGCATGGCCAGGGTCGGGTCAATCGTGGCGTGCTGGCCCTTAACCCGGGTGGCCAGATATCTGAAGGCATCCATCATAGACTTGCTATACACAAAGTCCATAAATTGTTTACCTACATGATTTCCGATATACGGCCAGAGTGTGAACACGTTCTGCAGCACCTGCTGCAGGGCGAAGGTCGCGGACAGGGCCAGGGTCGCAAGCGAGATGCCCTGCCGGACGTGGACAAAATCCTTGCTGGAGCCGTAGATCGAATTCTCCAGGAAGTGGTTGTAATAGATACTCGCCTCCGGGTTTTTCTTGACGTCTATCTGGGCGATCCAGGGATTCGCTTGGTAGCGGGCGCGGGCCGAAGCGAGGCGGCGGGTGGTGGCCTCGACAAACGATTCGAGGCTTAACATCATGTCGTCGAAATCCACCTTGTAGCCCGGGACCCAGCGACGCTGCATGAAGTGCTTGTCCAGCGGCGAGCGCATTTTGAGGAGCTTTATCATCATCTGGACATTCGGGTCTCCACGGTCGGCGCCGGCCTGCTCCACCAGATTCTCCAGGTCCCATGTGGACATCCTGTGGAAGCGATCCCAGAAGCCGGGCGGCAGCGTCTCGCGCCTGTAAACCTGCGCGTCCTTGTAGCCCATCTTCCGTATCAATTCAGCCACCTTGTTGGCTTCGGTGACGCTGGTGAACGCCGAGTAGAACGACTCATGTGCCACGCCCAGCCCCGCCCTCGGCTCGATCAGGGCCACCTCACCCGGCGACATCTCCTCTTTGGTGGCCCAAACGATCCAGGGGCCGTGGCGCTCAATGGGGAAATAGCCGCCCAGCTTTTCAAGGGCTTCGTCAATCCTGGCGTCTATTGCCTGTTTCGTAGGCTCGTCGGAACGATAGTAGTCAGACTGAAGCCGTAGCCGCTCGCGGATACGCTCCTTCGAGGCGTTGATGGCGTCCACGATCCTCTGGTAAACCTCAATCTCTTGAGGCGCCAGGCCGAAATTAGTTCGAAGCTGATCGGCACTCAAATACTTCTGGACTTCTTGCCTGTTGCCGTGGTCGAGGGCGTGGGCGATCTTATTCTTGGAGTCCCGAGGCAGGGAGTGAAGCTCCCGCAGGTTCAGGTTTTCCAGTGCCCCTGCGAGCGCGCCGTTGTAGAAGTAGATGAGATTGTCCTGAACGGCCCGGAATATCTTCCTGCCAGCGGGGTTCTTCATGAACAGGCCGCTCCACTGCGGCAGGAGGAAGGTATTCGTGGCGGCCCGCCGGATCTTCGTCGCCCATAGCCTGCGGCCCGACTTCCCGGCTTCCCCCGGCAGCGGGACGAGATGTGTGACCCTGGCCGCCGCCTCTACGAACGGGTCAAAGAACTCATAAACCGGGTTGGGGCTCAAGTCTTCCGGCTTGATCTGGAGCTTTGCCGTGACGTCTTGGAGTTGCGGGAACCTGTTCCGCATCGCGTCCGTGAAGTTCGGAGCCAGCTGCTCGACGGCTTCCGGGTGCAGGGCGTTTGCGGCGAACCACATGGCGAATAGTTCGACCGGCGTCCAGCGATAATTCCGCACATAATCCGGCTGCGCCTGTATCAATTCGGGTGTTATCTCGCGGAAGAAGCTCGTGACTTCTTTAAGTTCGGCCAGGAAACCGGCCTCCATCTCCGTTCGGTAAGGGATGCCAGCCCGCTCGCACAACGTGTTCAGAGACTTTCCCCTGCCAATCTGTAAGATGTCAAAGGCGTGGCCGACCTCATGCGCGAAGGTGGCGACGCTGTTGATCGTGCCGAGCATGATTTGCGCGCCGCCGGTCAGCAGGCCGTAAACAAACGCGCCGTTGGCTTCCATTCTGGCGTTGATACTGAAATCGGTGCAGCCCAAAGATCTGGCGAAATCAATGAGATAGCCCTGAACCTTGGACGGGTCGAGGATGAGCCGGCCCATGCTTTCAAGGCCCCCGGCTATGATGTCTCCGAACTTCTTTCCGGTCTTCCAGACGGTTGTGCCCTTGCCCGCTTTTTCCTGCTTGTAGCGGTCGAGCGAGATGCGGCTCATAAATTCATCAGGAAGAATGACTTGGCCGTTTTCGACATATTCGATTACGGCGGCGTGCTCGGCGTCATCCAGCTTGTCCCAATCCAGCCCGTAGAACTCGGCGACTTCCATCGCCCCGATTGTGGGCGGCGTCGGGTGGTCGCGCGAAGACATCACGCGCTCGAAGTCGGCTTCCTCGGCAGGCGTCCGCTTCTTGACCCGTTTCTTTTTGGTTGTTGGCTCGGCGGCGGGCTTGCCTTCCTCGGCGGGTGGAGCAATTTCTTTGCCCGATACCGGAATTTGCGGCTCAATGTCTATCTGGTCGTTAGGATAGGCCTGGTTGTAAGCCCTGATTGATACGGGCAGGCCGTTCCAGTCCCGGATTTCGTATTTTGCGCCCATCATTATCGCTATGGGTTCTTCTTTCCCGCCTCTTACTTTTTGTCGTATAGTCATTCCCTCGCCGTCTGCGGCCGTATAAAACCGCAGGGGTTCTTCCCCGTAGGCCCGGAGAAACGGAATCACGAAGTCGGCCCGCATCACGAAAGGTTGGCCGGTTGATTTTATCTTGAAGAGGGCGAATTGTTTAGGCACGTTGGTTTCTAATATGGTCGCCTGCCAAGCGTAATGGAACGGATTTTTGGAGATAGTCCAAAAATCTTCATCCCGTAGGCGGCCAACCCAACCGACGAGTTCCAACTCGTGTTCGGGCTTCATGCGTTCAACGAGACCGACTATGGACTTTTGCTTTATTTCTTTCTTGTAATTTTCATAGGTAAACTTAATATTATCATGGAGTTTGAATGCTATGTGCCCATCAGTGGCCCAGCCGACATTGCCCTGGGCTTGGTCTTCTGGGTCTGGGCTAATCATATCCTTGAGCGTAATTTGAGGATATAGTTTTGACAGTAGTTTGCGGCGGATGAAATATCTCAAGAACGAGATCCAGGGCTTCATTTTGTGCCCAATGGTCATCGGCCCCCCATAGGGATTCAGCATCAAAAAGACGGCGCCATCAACCGCCATCGCCTTGGCCGTGGTGGGGGGTATTTCATCGGAGTCTTCCGTCGAGTTGGTGAGGTTAGCGATGGTGCCATTCCTGTCTGCGGCGGGCTTTACTTGATTGACGGTGACGCTGAAATCGGGCATTGACTCACGTTCAATTTTTTTGATATTCGCGTCAAATCTCTCTTGCAGGCCATTGAGTATTTTCTTGTTGAGATCAACCAAGGGCCACCGGGCCGGGCCAAGCCACTCTGTCATGGATAGGAATCCATTGCGGAGCGACCCCAAGTAAGACTCGAATCTTGATGCTTGGGCGCCTTCATAAGCAAGCCCGAGGTTAATGACGGCCTCGTCGCGCAGGCCCAGCTTGTCGTATAGATACTCGATCTCCTTGGGCGTCAATTTTTCCAGCGGCCCATTTTCACGCTGTTCCTCTGCGAAGAATTCCGGCAGTAGTTGGAATATGCTTTTCAGGTAGCTTCTGATTTCGTCTTTGATGTCTAACGGGGCGCTCGTCAGCAGGCCTGCCATCTCGTCGATATCTCGGCCAAATCGAATGACTGCGTAGAGTTGACCCATCCGGCTTGTAGAAGTCCCTTCCTTAAACGCAGGCGAAAACATTATCCTCTCAAGCACGTCCAGCATGGGGCGGACAGGCATCGCCGGCATTTCCTTGACCATGTATTGCATCAAGTCGTGCGAGAGACTTTGGAAAAGAGCGCGGCGGTCGTTTAAGCCGGGGGCCACGGTCTTGACTTCCGGCGGCGTTGCGGGAGAGGACGGTTCCGGCGGCGCTCCGGTCTCCGGCGGCACGGGTTCCGTCCCGGGTTCGGGTTTGGTTTCCGGTTCCGGCTCCGCTGAAATCTCAATCGGCTCTACGCGCGGTGCGGGCTCTGTCTGCGGTTCGGGAGCTTGCGGTATCGCCGCAGCCGCCGTAGGTTCAGTTGTGGGTTCAGCGGCCGTGGTCGGCTCCGTGCCTTTTTTGGCCTTTGTCTTCTTCCCGCCTTTCTTTTCAGCGGGCGGCAAGGTATAAATCGTCGTCGAGTCAACGTCGGGGTTAATTCCGGCCATCCGAACCAGCGTGTCAAGCGGGGCTGGCGAATAAACCGCAGGCGCTCCACGGCTCGTGCGGTAGGGCAGAAGAACCGCCTTCAGTTCGCCGTTGACTTTTGCAAGAAGTGCAGGATGCGCGGTATTTGTGATGGCCACGCTGAATTCGGCGTCAGGGAACATTCTTTTGATGCCCTGGACGCGGAACTGCTCGTAGCCCGTGAAATATACCTTCCCGTCATGCATCGTCCTGAAAATAACTACATTGGGGGCAGCGACTTTTCTGGCCGCCGGAGTTTCCGGCCGGTATGCTGGCAGCGGATCCTTTGAGACGAGATAGAAACCACCCTGCATGTTGAGATAATAAACGGGGACAGCGGGTTCGCCTGTCATTTTCGAGATCGTGGCGATAGCTTCTGCCGTAGGTGCAGATAGTGTCCTGGACGGTCGTGCCCACTTCGGCGGCTCGCCCTTGACATACAATTGCTTATCGGTGAACCAGGCCCCGTCGGCCGAAAGGGCATAGTTTCCCATCGCGGAGATGTTCCGACTCGAAAAGCCGAATGGGTCGCGCTTTAGCGTGTTGAACAGCCTGACAATGGAAGTGCGAACGGCCGCAGCCAGGCCGAGGGCATTCGGCGCCTTGATCAGCACGGTATTGGCGTGGCTTTGAGGCACGCCGCGGAAGGAGCTGGCGGCATTGTCGGCCCGCGTCTTGAAGTCTTCCTCATTCAGGGCGTCGGATAAGTCAATGTCCGGGGCAGTCGGTATCTGGGGCTCTGAAACCGATGCGATGGGGATCCCGACTTGAGCCGCCGGTTCCGGCGAAGGAACGGCTATGGGCGGGGCTTCCGGCGGCAGGGCAGTAGCAGGTTGCGCCTTCTTGGCCTGCAGGTCTTTTACATAATCTTCGTGCGCTGCCCTGATTTTCTCCCCCATAATCTCGCCCATTTGAGCGAACCCTGAAAACAGGCCGCCCATAGAGAAACCCCAGAACATGCCTTCCTTCATCTCATCGTTGAACGCTACTTTATCGCCGCGAGCGCTTTGCTGGATCACGGCCTGAACGCCCTCCTCGCCCGCTTGCCATCCGCCTTCTACTACCGCCACTCCCGCGAATTTCAGAAGTTTCACAATGGCGTTTGATTGTTGCTTCGAGATCTTGCCCGCCGAGACCAGGGCCAACAGGGCCTGACCAAAATCAGAGCCGGTCAGAATCATGTTATTTTTGAACACTTTATCTGCGATGACCGCCGCCTCTTGAGGCGTTTTCCCTTTTTGTATGGCCGAATCATAGGCGTCGCCGCCTTCCATCGCCGATTCCTGAAGGCGGTTGATAACCCCGATCATCAATGATGTCACGGAGGGTGGCACGCCAGCGGAAGTCCCCGCAGCCGCCGCGATTGACGACAAAGCAAGCGACGGGGCCTGCAAGCCCAACTGTGAGCCTCCAGCCTCCATCAGATAGACGGGGTCGAATGCGCTTTTCAGGCCCTGCCACTGCGTTTGAAAATCGGGAGCCGTGGCCCGCTCTATGGACTCGCCGAAGTGCTTGAAGGTGGTGCCTATGTTGCTCTTGGCTACGACTTCTTTTGTTTTCTGCTCTTCCGGCGTAGCCGGCACGTCTTCTGCGGCTGATAGTTTATCGCCGACGGTTTTCAGGTTGTCAGCAAGTTTCGCACCTTCGGGAGGTAGGTTCGCCTGGGATTCAATGAAGGCCCCCGTGAGCTGGAACATGGAGCCCAAGCCGCGGACAAAACTGCGGACGAACATTTTTGCTGCAAGGCCGCCGTATATGTCCGTTGGGGTAGCCCCCGCTGGCGTCCAGACGAACTCGCGCCATAGTTGGCCGGGCCGCTTCGTGACCGTAATGCCGGCCTTTTCTGCCAACGCTTCCAGCTCGGCATCGGATAATTTCGTAAACTCCGGCAGTTTGTCAGTTTCAGCCACGGCCTGCGTTTCATCGGCCAGGTCTTCTTGATACTTGGTCGTGTCAATTCCATCCACATACCTATTGGGATGGTCAATCCCTTGAAGTTCGGCGCGATATTTGAACTGCGACGGCCAGTGCCATTGGTTGTCTTGCGGCGAGATGCCGGGCTTCTCCCCGGCCAGGAACGCGAGCCGATAATCGTAAAGGTGCAGGTCAGGGTCGGGGTCGGCGGCTATGCCTGTCTTTTTGGCCCAATCCTGATACCACTTCTGAAACTCCGGCTCTTTCTCGCCGAGGTCGTAAACGACTCCCCGTGCGTCAACCCGCGAGTCCTTCGGATATTTTATGAGCCGAATGCCTGCGAGTTTCGCGAGCTCTTCGTCGGAGAGCCTGGAGAGGTCCTGGTCGTTCAATTCCGCACCTTACCTGAATCTATAGCCGCGATCCTTCAACGCTTTCTCGATGGCCTCTTTATTTGCTTTCGCCGCAGCCTCTTGTGCTGGCGTTATCTGCACGGTTCTCGTGTTCGTGCCCGCGCCGCCCGCTGCGCCCGGGTTGCCCGCAAAGGAGAGCAGGCTCGATGTGATCTGCGGAACGGTTTCAAGATAACCCCTCGGCAGTTCGCTGCGCTTCACCGAAGCGGCGGTCATGTTGTAGTAGTTGGACGCGAAGGTCTGCAGCAGTTCCCTGTAGGCGTCGGCCTGGATGTTGCTCTTGGTCGTGCTCGCGATCTCTTCCGGCTTCTTCTGCCAGATGAACATGTTCGACAGCGCGTCCAGGTTGCCGCTCGTCTGCGGATACTTGATCTTGATGGCGTCCACCGCTCTCTGCCAGGCGAATTCGCGGTTCTTGGAGTCTATGGTGTTGAAGCGTTCCTGCTCGGTCTTGCCGCCCCCGGCGCCAGCTCCGGGCGCGGGCGCTCCCCTGGCTATGATCTCGCCGCGGTTCGAGACATAACTCCAGCCGGTGGAGCTGTTCGGGTCTCGGACGATGTTCCCCGTCACGGTGGATTCCGGCCTGGCGAAGGCCGACAATACGGATTCGGGGGAAGCTCCAGCCGCGAGGGCCTGCGCCAGAAGCGGACTTTCCTGCTCCAGGGTGGTGCCAAGGTTTTGCCGGCCCAGCTCTTCGCCCATAAGTTTCTGGAGCGTCAGTTCTTTACCGGCCATCTCGACCGGGAAGGATTCGGCCTCCCGCTCGCCACGGGCCTTCTCCAGCTCCAGCAATTCCATGATCCGCTGGCGCTCCAACTCGGCCTGCTTCTGGTTGTAGAGCTGATTCAGGCCGCCGGCATAGGCCGCGCCCAGGCCGGAGATACCCTGCGTGAGAACGCCGCCGATGTTCCGGCCGCGCGCGGCGGCCAGACCTGCGGCGATAAGGCTGCCGTAGAGCAACCCTTTGCGTTCATCATCGGAAATGAAATCCTTGGCCGACTTCACGTCTATCATTTTCCACCTCCGAGCAACGACCTGAACGAGGCCCGCTGACCGAAGGGGAACTGCGGCTGCACCGGATATTTCTGGCCGAGCGAAACCGCCGGAGCGAACCCCTTGGGTTCCTGGAACATGCCAGCCACGGACGCCAGGGCGGCAGCCGCTCCGACCAGCATGTCCTCGTAATTGACCTTTTTCTTCCCGGCCTTGCCGCCGCCGAGCAGGCTCGATGTCTTCTGTTCGGCCAGGCTGAACTCGTTCGGGCCCGGCTTCGGCGCGAGGCTGAAGCCCGAGGCCATTTGCTTCATCCTGGCCTGCTCCAGAAGCATCTGGATTATTTGCCGCAAATCAGGCTGTGCTTGTATCATTTTCCCCTCCTGGCCCCTGTTGAAGTATTATAGACATCCAATAAATTGGAACCGAGAAGCGGTCTGGAATAAGGGTTGGAGAGTGCTATGGGCTGCCGCCCGGTCTGGCCCTGGCTGCCGTAGGCCGGGGCAAACGTTTTTTGTTTGTGCAGTGAATCCGAGACATTTTTGCCCATCGCGCTGGCTGACGCGCCAATATCGGCGATTGTTGCGATTGTGGATAGTGCGTGTCCCATGGTGGCCTCCTATTTGCCCCGTGCGACCGCCGTGCTTACTCCGCCGTAGTCGCCGGATACAAGATTTATAAGATTGGTCAGGCGCTGCCAGGGCTCCATCTGGCCGAACTCCCATCGGTTCATCGCCTCATCTATCTTGGCCTGTTCCATCGCCTGCTCTTCCGAACCGACGGCTCCGAGCCGGAGCAGGTCCGAGACGTCCATCTCGGCGATGCCGGGAGCCAACTGCAGCGCCCCGGCCTGCCGATTCCTTTCCGACTCGTAGGCCTGGCCATAAATGTTCGAGGCTACGTCTGCGGCCGCCCTTCCACGCATCTGGCCCCAGGCACCACTGCCGTAGCGACCGGCGGCGACCGCGGACGTGTCAAGCGAGGGCAGGACGCTTTCGAGGCCCTTCTGGACATAGCCAGCCAGGTAGGGGTTCGACTCGGGAGACAGATAGCCGCCGGATAAGGTCCTGGCCAGCTCCGACTGCGCGGCCACCGTGACGGGCGAACCGCCGAGCGAGCGGGCCTTCAGCAGCCCCTGGGCCTGAAGCTGCGTCGGCGTGAAACCCGCGATCGTTGAGCCCGGATAATAGAGCAGGGGCCGCCCATACAGTTTCTGGGCTTCGGATGCCCCGTAAGAAAGATAGGGCATCTGCCATTCGGCCGGCTTCGTCGTTGTCGTTGAAGTCTGTGTTGATTTAGCCATCTTTTACCTCCCGGATAAACTCCTGGTATCCCCTCTTGAACCCCAGGGGGCCGAGCTTTCGCTCAAAGGCCTCGTCCCTTTGGGTATAGAACCGGATTGTTTTACATTTCATGAACCTGCCATATTTGTCCAGCATCTTCAATCCTTCGCTGAACATGTCGAGATTTGCCCCTTTGCTGAACATGTGAACAACCCACAGGCTCCGCTCCCCGAAGGGGACTTCCTCGACCTTGGTCGTAAAGAACCCGCCGTATTGGCCGTTGACGAACCATACCCAGAGCAGAGCCTCACCTGCCATCAGTTCGTTGAAGATCTTCTCCAGGTTGGCGTCCTGGTAAGTGTGAACCAGGACCTTCTCCATCCCCTCGCAGATCATCTTCCAATTACGGATGATAGCTTTCGTGTTGTAAATAGGCAGGATTTGAAAATTATCCATCATCAACTCCCTCAAAAGTTTACTTCGTCTCCATCCGCTTTTCAAGTTTGTCAAGGCTCTTTTGTAAGTCCTCTATGGCGACCTTGATGCCCGCCACGTCCTGCGGCAGGGGGCGGAGAGAAAGGATGCATTCCTCGATCCTCGCCACCCGTTCGTTTAGGCCATTGGCGGCATTGACCACCCGGGTTTTGCTCAATTCGCTTACGGCGATATACGCGACGAGGCTCAAAAGAGCGATGATGTTCACGATCATCTTCATCGTGCCGTTTTTGAACATGCCGTCCATCATGGTTAAAACCTCCTGTGAATTATCTCATCAAACCTGAAAACGTCCCGGCTCCCGTCCCGAGAGCGTAGGCCAACATCAGCCAGAAATTGCGCTCGACGACCAGGGTCGCTATCACCAGCACCGAAAACATCGTAATGGCGAACGCCAAGGACGATGCCTCGTAAACCCGCCGGTGGGAAATCGCCAGATAATAGCGGGAGATGAGATAATCTCCCACCACGCCGGCGGCGAAGTATCCCGCGAGTTTTATGAGCAGGCCAGCCATCGTCTTGCTCCATTTTCTTCACCTATTCAATATAAACCGAGCCGCTGAATCTGCCGTTGGCCGGGTTCGTGACCCACGTCGGGCAAACTACTTTGATTTCAAAATAGTCGCCTGCCGCCATGGAGATATTCAGGGCGCCGTTCTGCCAGAGGCCCAGGCTGGCATCAAGCCCGACCGACTGGATTAAATAATCCGTTGTCGCGTTCTTCCTGATATAAACGCTGACAGCCTCGTCGCTTCCGGCGGTGCTAAAATAACCCTCTATAGAAGCCGCTTTTATTGTCCCGGCCTTCGGGACATAGACGCGTGCCTGACCCTGCGAAGTTGCGGGCGCGGCGGCGGCCTTATTGCCGAAATAGTAGGTGGCCGCGTCTGTTAGCGTCGCCAGGTTGGCCGCCGTAAGGCTCAATGCGTAACCGAGGCTCGAACCAGCGGCTGGCGCCGCCCAGGTGCCGTCAGCCCGTAAGAAGTTGGTTGTGCCGCCGCCGAGTTTCGGAAGCAGGCCGTGGTGCACGGTCGTCGCATCAAGGTCGGTATTGTCGTCCGGCGAGGCCAGGTCATCTAATTTTATCGCATCCCCGCCGCCGCTTTGGTGCGTCACGGCATGTGCCGGTGCTGTCGCCGTGTTCCAAACCGACCCGTCAAAAACCTTATCAGCGTTGGCCGTCGCGTCCCAGGCCCGCCAGCCCTCGTCCGGCATGATGAAACTCCAGCCCGTGCCGTTGTAAACCGCTATCCGCTGGGCATAGCCCGTCCAGGCCCCTGTCGGGCTTGAACCGACAATATACCTGTCGCCCTTCACCGGCGAGGTAGGTGGGTCGTTCTGCGTAGCCAATACCGGCGGCTGCCAGGAGAACGCCCCCAGGACAGGCACCTGATGTTGTGTCAAGGCGGCCTCCTATCAGATGTTGATTAAGATGCAGTCGTAATCAGAGTCGTAGCTTGCCCTCCGGTCATAGGCCTCTTTCGCCTGGGCTGTCGTGACATTGTTTGTGCCGTCGTTCAGTGCTTCGGCCTTGTCAACGATGGAGTCGTTGTCGGTATCATAGACCGACTTGGACATGTCGCCGCCGCCGGTCGGAACCGCCCAGGTGCCGTCGCCCCGCAGGAATTTTGCGGTATCATTCGGCGCCTTGGGGGCGAGGCCGTGGGCCGACGTGCTGACGTTCAGGTTGGTGTTGTCGGTCGGCGACGCCAATTCATCGAGCTTGATTGAATCGGCTCCGCCCGACTTGTGGCTCGTGGCGTGGGCCTCGGCCACGGCTTTTGTTTCCGTCCAGTTTGTGCCGTCAAACACATAGTCCACATTTGCCGTCGCATCATACACGCGCCAGCCCTCGGCGGCGACGTCAAATAGCCAGCCCGTGCCGTTATAGGTCGCTATCGTTTTAGCGTGACCTACCCAGGCTCCTGTCGGACTTGAGCCGACGACATACCTGTCACCCTTCGCCGGCGTGGCAGGCGGGTCGTTCTGCGTGGCCAGCACTGGCGGCTGCCACGAGAACTGTTCCAGGACAGGGATGCGATACTGTGACATTTTAAGCCTCCTTGCTTAACCTGTTGTGGTCAAGCATTTGAAATCACTATCATATATCGGCCGGCCGTCAACGGCTTGTCTAACCTCGGCGGCCGTGCTTGTATATGTTCCATCTGAAACGGATTCTGACGTGTCCACCCGGCCATCATTATCCGTATCATAAACCGATTTAAGCATATCACCCGAACCGCCTCCGCCCCCGAGCGGCACCCACGAAGAGGTCGGCCCATCCCACCGGTAGTAGCCCTTGCCGCTTCCGGGATCCCAATTTGTGCCGTCGGCGTAGGCGAGGAGCCCGTCGAACCTGATGTCGTCAGGCGGTTCGGATTTACCGGCTTCCGGCCAGACGGCAGGCAGCGACCAACGCAATATCTCGAAAAGGTCGCGTTGGTCAACCGGTTTGGGATATCCCCTTGTTTCGCCTTTTCTTACGATATCAACCCATTCGCTGCCGGCCCCAGAATCGGATATTTCCTTGTATGGGGACGAAGGGTCAGCGATGGACACGCTGTCAACGCCGGAACCGGAATCCGCGAGATTGACCTGAATCAATAAGCCAATCTCATCCGCGCCAGCCCCGACGTCTGCCAGGGAAGCCGCCGCTAATATGGAAACCAGGTCAGAACCGGTTCCGGAGTCGCTCACGGCGCCTTGCCAAAGGATGCTAATGGCGTCTGAACCTGCCCCGACGTCTGCCAGGGAAGCCGCCACTAATATGGAAACCAGGTCAGAACCGGTTCCGGAGTCGCTCACGGCGCCTTGCCAAAGGATGCTAATGGCGATAGATTCCGAACCCGCACCAGAATCGGAGGCCGTAAGCAAGGCCAGAATGTCCGCGACGATGTCGGACCCCGTCGCCACGTCTTGAACGGAGAGTGCGGCGAGTAGGGAGGCAATGGAATCGGAGCCCGCGCCAGAATCGGAAAGCGCAAGCGTAGCACTAACTCCGGCTATCGCGTCCGCTCCCGTGCCGGAGTCCGAGACGCTGATAGGCGTAATCGCTATATATTGCTTTAGCTCGACCAGGGAAGCCACATAATAGTCGGTATTGACTGCCGTCGCCGCAATATCGCCCGTGGCCCCTGCCGCCGTGTATTCCTTCGTCGCCACCGTCGCGGAAATGTTGCTATTGCTCGTGCCTGTCTGCGTATCCGCCCGTTCGTCATATCCCGACGGCGGTGTGTAAGTAGTGCCGTAGGCATTCCCGGCCAAAAACACGGCCCAATTGTTGGCCGTCTGGATGTTAATGCCCGGAGCTGTCGGCTGACCCGACGCCGTTGATGTTGATGTGTTTTTGTTTCCGATCGGGCTGGTCTGGTCAACACCTCTGAATGTCGCAATCTGACCGATTATCTCATGACTGGAGCTCATGCCCCACTGGTAGGAGGACGGCTCGCTGGCTCCCGCGATTTTCCAGTAAACATACTCGCGTATCGCCCGCGCCCCGGCCGAGGCGTTGATGATATTCGTCCAGCCGTCTGGGACACTATTTATGAGGTCGGAGGTGTTTTCGATGAAGATATGGGCAACCATCAGGTCGCCCTCGGCCGTGTTTGTGGGCTTATTAACAGTTATAGAGACCGCAGCGGCCGAGGCTGCAGTCTCCGCATTAATGAAAGTTATCGCCATCGTCCCTGCCCTATACCAATATCCTTCGATACCGGTTCAGCATCGTCCTCCTTATGCCACTGTCATCTTCGGGCAAACATAAGTCGTGCCGGACTCGCACACGTCTTACGCGAGCGAGATTTCTAATGTCAACTGCCAGGTCTGCCCACTTACCTTCGTGCCCTGCGCCGAAACTTTCCGGTTCAGGTTAGTGGCCGAGTCGGAATTGCCGTTTGCTACGGTAAACTCGTTCCAGCCGTGGTTGCCGTCGGAACTACCGAACGTGGCCCGCCAGGTCGCCTTCTGGCTCGTGCCGTAGGTCGGGAAGCCCGTGTCCATCCCTTTGTAGGTCTTGTTCGTGCCCTGAAGGCCGGTCTGGCTCGCACTCTCCGCGGCGCTTGAGTCGCCCACGCCCAGATAGGCGTTGGTATTGTCAAACTTCGTCCCGCCGCTGGAACAGAGTATCGTCCAGAGGGCGTTGATGCCCTCGTTCAGGAGCAGGTTGCCCTCAACCTCGCTCACTTGCGGCGCACCGAATAGCCGAAGAGCCTCTTCCTCGGCATAAAGGCGCCTCAACCGGACGTCTTCTTCGTTGGCGTAGCGAACGATGCGCCACTTCGTTTTGTAAGACACCTTTTCTTTGATGTTGGTCATGTTAAGCCTCCTATTCAAATCTCAAAAAATGCCTCCGGCTGGCCTGACGCAGAGTTGTTGAACGTATAGCCGCTGGCATCGGACGGCAGGCCGCCGCTTATATTATCCACATACAGGCCGGTCAGTTTGGAAGACGACTCAAGGGCGTGGCCAAGGATATTGGGAATATTGCCGGCGTCCACAGAACGCACGCTCGGGGCACCGTCGCTCCACGCGGCGAGATAATAGACTTTGCCGGCCGTGAGCTCCTCGGTCGCCAAATCTATCGCCCCTCCTACATAATCGGCTTCCAGGTTTACATATTTGAGTCGGGAATTAGGCTTGCCCGCCGCCGTGGCGTCGTAGATGCCGACCTGGATATGTTTCGCCGAAGCGCCCGTCGTGATATAAACCCCCAGCGCCGCGATGGAGAAGGTGAACTTCGGGATGAAGGGGATCCAATATGCACGGTTCGCGGTCAGAGCCTGGGTGGCCGATATCGTCCCGGCGTGCGCGTCATAAGGGCAGAAAACGGGGTCGGTCACGAAGGCGTGATCTACATAGTTGTTGCCCGTCGGGGTCGAGGGTGGGGCGGCCCAGGTCCCGTCTCCGCGCAGGAACTTGCCGGTATCGTTCGGGGCCTTCGGACACAGCCCGTGAGCGGAGGTGGAAATGTTCAGATCCGTGTTGTCGTCCGGCGCGGCCAGGTCGTCCAATTTGATGGAATCAGAACCGCCCGAGACATGCGAAGAGGCATGGGCGATCGGGGCTTCTTTCCCCAGGATGCCCTTATACCAGGCGCTCCCGTCGCTGAAGATGTGCATGGCAGCCCCGGCCGAGATGGTCGGGTTCGATTCTCCATCTACCGAGCCGACGACCGTCACGGTCGAGGAGCTGCTGTTCTTGATCCAATAATGCTTGGTCGAGCCCGATCCGGCCACCGAGCCCGCAGAGGGCAGGGTGATCTGGATTCCGGCCGTGCAGATGACCACGGATTCCGCAGACGTCAGGGTGTAATTGGCGGATTTGCTGACGACGGCGAACTGATTCTTGATGACACGCTTTATCTCGCGGTCGGAGTTGTTCAACTCCGGGATGTAGGACGAGCCTTCCGTCGGCGTCGTGACGTCCAATTCCTTTACGTTTTCAGCGTCATAAGCCATTATCGTTCTCCTTCGGGAGCCGCGTCAACGTAAACGGCCCCTGATAGTTTTGTGAAGTCGTCCAGATAAAAGGCGAGGCTCATGAACCGGTTGGAGCACCGCACGTCGGCGCTCCCGTCGCTTTTGATTTCGGCCCCCTGCGTGGCCAAAAAGGCGTCCATCGGACTGTATCTGTGATTTACTCGCACCGTGCCCGACACAAGCCCCTCGGCCGGGACGAAAACTTTCCTGACCATTCCGAGCTTCGGATATACGTTGAACTCTCCGGTCTTGAGTTCCGACGCCATCGCAGCGCCCGTGAACTGCTGGAAATAGCCGTTGCTGTCCACGGCCATCGGTATCACGAGCCCTGTATCGGTATTGAGTAGGTCAATGATGGTGTTGGCGTCATCAATCAGCGTGGTCGTGAGAGTGTCAAGGGCCACCTCGCCGTAGGGCGTCAGGTTGGCCAGCAGCGACACCGAAAGGTCTATCAGCGTAAACTTGTCTTCGTGGTAATTGTAAACGAGGATCTTATCCGGCTCGCCGGTGGAGTTCGCCGAGGGATATGCCCACATTATCAGGCCGTTGGCGTAGTCGTGGACGGCTGATATGCGGTGAGCGTATTCGTCGTTGACGTCCTCCAGCACCGTCTTCTTGACCCGACCCGTTGATATATCCTTGAGCGCGCCGTCCTGCTGAAGGGAATAGATCGCGTTCCGGCCCCAGAAGAAAACGGCCGACCCGATGGAGATGATGCTCCCCGGGTAGCGACAGCCGACTCCGGCGTAGGCGTTCACTCTGAAGGCAAAAACATACACGCTGGAATACTCGGCCACTGTCAGGCTGTCGTGAGAGAAGATGACAAAATCATCTCCCAGGGCGCCCAGGCCTGTGATATCCCCGAGCATTTCAGGGAAGTCCTGGTAGTCGGCTCCGGTCGTGAGGCTTGACGCCCAATCTTCCGGGTTCTCCCTCGCAGACCACTGAATCCGCTTGGGATAACTCGTCCCGCCGTCATTTATGTTGGCGAGAACGAGGTGGCCGCGGCGCAAAAGCATGTATTTCGCTTTAGGCGGGGAGCCGCCGAGGTTTGATACTCCGGTCCCGCTCGGATTTTTCAGGGCTTTGATGTTATCTATGCCGTTCGTGGCGATGAGCCAATCCCCATAGTTCTGGAACCGCCAGGATGTGCAGTTGTAGGCGGCATCGCTTATATCTACGGCCGAACCGCTTTCAACGCGATATAATTTTGTGGTAGTGCCGACGAAGTTTCTCCAGATACCGTCGGACGCCCCGTGGGCGATGGCGGCCAGTGGCACTCCCGCGACTTGCGCACTTCCCCATCTATAAAGTCCCTTCATGGGGCGGTAGCCGCCATCTTTCGGGATCAGGTTCTTGGCGGTCTGAAGCCCACCAACGGCCCCAACTTCGGAAGGCGACAGGTCGGGCAGCCAACCAGCCCCGATCTTGATCGGCATTAGCATTGGACGCCCTCCCTGCTATACCACTGGCTGACCTCCCCTAATGTTCTGATAACCTGAAAACTCAATAGAGCTTTTGACGAATTTAAGCCTGGCCATCGCCTCCTGATACATGCCGAGCCAGATCTGAAGGCGGGCGTCATCGAGCAGGAAAGGCTGGGCTTCGAGCAGGGCGCCGTAGAGCAGGACGTTCCAGTGGTCATCCGTCCAGGTGTTGTGGTTATTGGATTCGCTCAAGTCAGCCGAATAGGGGATGTAGCGCAGTTCGTAATCGTAGTCCTGGTCGGGTTCCGGGGCGAACCTGATGACCGAGTTGGCCCAATCAACGGCGAAATACCTGGGCCTACCCGTGGCGCCGAACGAGGATTGGAGCAGCGTCAGGTCTTCGATGCTGGTCTGCCTGCAGTCATAGGTATAGTCGGAATACGTGATCCGCAGGCATTTTAACTTCCGCAGCGAAGACGGCACCGCGATAGTGGCCTCGGTCTCCAGGATCGTCCCGGACTGAACCTTTTCCAGCCACGGCCAATCGTCGGATTCTTCGATCCGGCGCTGTGCCAGGTTGATGAAATCGGTAATGTAGGCTGATAAGTCTGACCGATTCAGATAAGCCGCAACCTTGTCCTTAAGCTCATTCAGATACATTAGCAGGGGGTCCTCTTGTGTCCGGCAAGGGCGAACCGGTTAGGGAACTCCTTGCCGCACTTGTCACAGATAAACCTCTGCTCTGCGGCAGGCTCTGCCTCGGCTTTTGTTCCTAACACCATGACCCGATAGCGGGGGCGGGGGACGAAAACGACATTGCCCGTTTTCTTGTCCTTCTCCCAGGTTTCAATGACGGCGTGTTCGAGGGCTTCAATATACTCATCCTTGAGTTCTATTTCCGCTCCGCACACCCCCTGGACGTTCACTCCATTGACGCTCAAGTAGAAATCCCGCTGTTCGGGGTTCTCGATGTTGTAAACAATCGCTTTAGGCATAGTGTTTTCCTCCTGCCTTATATTCGGGTGTCGGGGGGAGGAGCCAGGCCCCTCCCCCTAACACTCCATCAATTACAGAGCAGCAGCGCTTTCGATTCTCACCATGAACGAATCGTTGAGGATCTTGCAGACAGTCGTGGCCTTCCAGCCGGACGTGCAGCGCTGATCAAGAGGATCGGCGGTGCCGGCCGAGCCGAGCTGCTTCACGATGTTGCGCAGACCTTCGCCGCGCAGTTCGGTGATGCCATAGGCGTCCTTGGCGAAGATTAGCGTGGCGTAAACGTCAGCATTCCCGGCCGTGTTCTTGACCGAGGTGCTTGCGGCGCCAGCGCCCGTCCAGATCTTCGCGTTGGTCGAAGCCACAAACCTGATGTTCTTATAAGCTCCGATCTCGCCCTCGACCGCGGGGCCCTGCGAGGCATATTTGTCAACCGAGGTATATCCGGTCAGGCCTTCGAGCGTGTATTCGACGTCCGGGTGGACGATCGCGAAGAAAGCCGCACGGATGGGCTGCGTGCCGATGCCGGTTCCGGCTTTGATGATGGATGTGTGCATCGTGGCGTTGTTGTTCTTGAGGAGCCGGATCGCCTTGTCCAGGTCGGTCGTGCTGATGAGATCAACGACGGCGTTTCTGGCCGACTTGCCGTTAGCGTAGATGACCGAGGTTCCGGCCACGAGAACATCGCGGTAGACCTGGTCAAGCGTGTTGCCCGCCTGCTCGCCGAGCAGTTCCGCGGCTTCGACCAAAGGCGACTCAACGTTGACCAGTGTCACCATGTCGGTCAAGGTCACGACGTCGCCATACTGCGCGATCGTGGCCGTGATGTCGGACACGGAGAGCTGGCTTCCGGTCGGGGTCGTGCCTTCGGTCAGTGGCGTGGTAGCCGGAGCGAGCGAGGCATATTTGCGGAATTTGATTACTTTGCTGTTGTTTTTCGGCAGGGGCCTCCGCTGTCCGAACTTGTCGTGCGCGAGGTAAGGAAGAGCCCTCACCAGGAGCGTTCGATCATAGAATTCGGATACTGCAGAAGGGACCTGCGTGGTGGTCGTATTGGCCATTTTTTATCTCCCGAATTTGTGTTTTGCGATCAGTTCTTCAAACTGATCATCCGTCAGCGATCGGATAGAGCTGGCCCTCTTCGCGGCTTCAAGCCCGGACGACCCGGGCTTGTTGAGCAGAGGCGGCTGGGGTTTGACCTGCTTCTGTTCTGCCCGCTTACCGGCATTCACCCGGTTATACAAGCGATTGATGGCGATGGTGACTTTGGCCGCAGTGTCGCCCATGATGGCCGGGTCGGTGAGGCGGCTTACTTCTTCCTCGGTTAGGCCCAACTCCTTCACGGCGAATTCGGTCAGTATCGGCGCTCGGGCGTCAAAGTCGGGGATTTCTCTCCTGACCGCGCTGACCGCCTCGCCCGTCCGCTGCGTGCTGCGAGCCATATTTTCTATCTCCATCTGCCTGCGGAAGATGAGGTTTGTCTTGAGGTCGCGCAGTTCAAGCGCTTCCTCCATCATCCCGTCTTTCGTAAGCTTTGAGATCTGCGCGTCAATGTGCGTCAGCACGCCCTGTGGGTCCTGGGAGAAGGCTTCATAGATATCCCGAGGCTTTTTTTCAGCCGGCTGTTCCTTGAGGGCCATCATTTTCTTGGTGTAGTCGGCCTGCATTCTGCGATAGGCCGCCACCGCCGCGTCGTATGCGGGACGTAAATTTTCCGGCACCCGTTCGGGGTCAATGTGAACGGGGCTTTTTAGAAGCAGAGTCTGGAACTCCTCCGTAGAATAATAATTCTGGGATGGTCCGCCCTTCTGCGGTTCGCCGCCTTCACCAGGCAGCGCCTCGCCAGGCGCGGGTTCCTCACCGCCTTGCTCTGGCTCGATGGTTTCATCCTGATCGGCCAAAGCCGCGTCGTCTTCCAGCAGGAAATTGTCCTGTGCGGATTCTCCTGCTTCATTTTCGGGGTCAGGCATTGTTCCTCCTCGCTGATTCGAGTTTTTGCTCATATACTTTAGCGTCATAAATGGCGCTTGTCAACTCTGCGTTTATGGCCTGCTCAACGGCGATGACGCCCTGTAAGAGCAGCCAATCCCATTCTCTCTGCGAGAGGTTGTCCATCCGGTCGCAGTTGAGCCAGTGCTGGATGAGTCTTGCCTTGATGTTGTTGATGACCTCGCCATAGAGCTTGTTCTCGATGATGGCCTTGGCAAGTTCCAGTCTCTCGAATGGGTCATTTACCACGCGATGTTCAACCGGTATGTCCGGCATGGCGGGTATTTTCTTCTTTTTCTTGAAGATACTCATGGCATAAACCCTCTACCAGTGGATTGCAGGACAGGATTCACTCCCTGCGCGGGCTGGGCTGGAAGTTCCGGCGCCTCATAGGCCCCGCCAGGGAGCTGTTCCGGAGTCGGAACGCCTGGAGCGGGCATCAATTCCTGCGGATTGATACCGGCCAGCTGCGCGACCTGCGCCACGACGGGCATAAGTTGCGGCATTTGCGTAAGCATGGGCAATATGGCCGAGAGCAGGGCCTTGAGTGCGTCCGCGAACTTCGGGTCGCTCACGAAATCGGACGTGTTCTTGTAGCCCATCGCTTCCAGCATTTCTTTCAGGACGTTATAGACGTTCTGGGCATTTACGACAGGCACTCCGAGCCTGAATATCTGGGCGAAGATGCCGAGCAACTGCTGCATCTGGATCACGATATTGTCCTTGTTGCGCGTGCCCAGCCCGACATTGACCGAAACATCATACTTCCCGACGATGTTGTCCGGCGTTATCTCAACCCACTCGTTGAGGTAGCGAATCGAGACCTTTTTCGTGAGGAACATGATGTTGAGGTTCACAATCTCGTTTACAAGAGGCCCGATGGCCATCTCGGCTATGATCCTGGCCAGGTGCTGGATGCGCTGGCTGGCCAGTTCGACCTGCTGCGATTGGCCGCGGAACGTGCGGTGCTGCGTGGCCGGCAGGACGCCCTGGTAGCTGCGGGGCACGCCGCTGTGGTAGTCGCGCTCGGTGAGCAGCGTTTCCATCAGGCCGAACACTTCCGGCGGGAGCGGGGCTTTCAATTCCGGGAAGATGGCGGCTCTCGGGTCGCCCGTGAC
>Ga0315268_10000779_pt1 | contig 37134 bp, 38 predicted proteins | sample C1_top_MG_FD_204535 | JGI IMG/M metagenome (GOLD analysis project Ga0315268, IMG submission 204535) | Sediment microbial communities from Yellowstone Lake, YNP, Wyoming, USA - C1_top | ecosystem: Environmental > Aquatic > Freshwater > Lake > Sediment | place: USA: Wyoming | collected 2017-08-01
GCTTCCGCTCGGCAAGTCCGTCCTGCCGCATTCTCCCACAAAAAGGGTGTCACCGGTGAGCAGTTTGTCATCAACCAGTAAGCAGATACTGTCGACGGTGTGTCCAGGAGTGTGGATCACCTTGATGTTGACCGAACCGACGCTCAAAACGTCTCCGTCAGAGACTCCCAAGTCTTTCTTCGTTCCAGAGGATTTGTAAGCAACGAGCTTCGCGCCGAAAGCCGCTTTGACATCTGCGTTGCCCGTTGTATGATCGCCATGACAATGGGTGTTGATCAGATATTCTACTCTAAAATTCAGCTCTTTCAGAAGTCGGATTATTGTGTCCGCGTTGAAGCTGGGATCGACCACTGCAGCTTCTTTTGTAGCGTCGTCTGCGACAATGTATGAAAAATTGTCTCCTCTATGTTTGATTTGCTTGAAGAACATGGGCAGTCACGGTTAGGACTTGCACTGTTGCTAAAGAACCTTGTCATTTCCCAATTTCAACTGCGAATGTACTGTTCAGCTGGAAGATGCTCCATCTTCATGCCCAGATCGGCCAAATCCTTCAAATTCCCAACACAGCCTATACTTGCGTCTATGTTGCGATGTACCGGATGGAACCACATGTATTTCGGTACAAGGTTAAACTGCAACGGGACTTTCGTGGCAATGCCGTATTTCTGGCTCATGTCCTTGATCAATAGATCTTTGGCGCAAGCCACGCGTGTGGTGGTGTAGCTTTTCAACAGTTCTGATGCTCCGAAGGCGCCGATGCCATGCCACAGAACAGCGTTTTCCGGCGACGCCAGCGAATATAAGAAGAATTGCGGTGATGAAGGGGTTTCTTTGTAGCTGTAATTCGCGAGTTTTTCTCCTTCGATTGTGAAGCTGTCATCAGCCTTTACGACACTCACGTCAGCGGGGTCAATTGCGTTTGGATAGAGTAATGCTGGTCGGTAGTCCACCTTCACGCTTTTCAGCTTTACACCTTCAAAGTAGATTCTTCCGCGTGCTGCGCGTTTCGAGGCGTAGCCTTTCTTTGAGTGTGGCACAGTCAGAAGTGTGGTCAGATTCTTCATGCTTCTGCCCATGCATTTGTAAACGCATTCTATTGATTCGTAACCCTTGTGGGTTTCTCTTATGATGTGGTGCAGGAGGCTGTCGGTTGTTTCCCTTTCCAAGATTGTCAGTGGCATCCGCATTGAACGGATGTTGAGATTGATTCCGAAGGCTCTGGACAGGTTTTCCAGTTGTTCATATTTCACCGCGTCAACCATGTCCACGTAGCTGTTGTTGCAGGTTTGGAGGTGTCGACGTATGAGTTCGATCTCGTCTTTGCAGATCAATGACCCGTCATATTTCTGCACGAACTTCACGTCGATTTCCAGCCCCTCAGTCTTGACCGACGCACATGCGAAAGCACTTTGTCCACTGTTGACTATGGACTCTTTCAGCGGGTTCATCGAATATCTGTCTGCTTCAATTTCATCAGTATTAAGAAGATAGGGGACTATCACGCCTTGGGATGGGATTTTCAACATTTCACAGATTGCGTCAATGTCTTTCTTGTCGACCTCATGCAGACCATACTGATAGAAGTAGTTTCCGCAGGATTCAAGCAGGCGAGCGGCGATAATGCCTTGCGTTTCTTCAACTGTCAATTGCGGGTTTGAGTATTCAACTGAGGCTCTGAGAAAGAAGTGTCTCCCATCGAGTGTGGTCTCAACCTTTTGTCCGTTTTTGAAATAGAACAATGTGCCTTTTGTTCTATCGTCCCCTTTGAACACAGCCAGTTCTTTCACAATTGCCTCGACGCATAGCCATGAACTCTTGAGAAAGTCTTCGAGGATTATTCTGCCCAAGTCCGCTGACAATTGCGTTCTCAACCTCTCTCTAGCGATTCTGCTACATAGATGCAATCTTTAACAATTGGTGGACCGAAGAACATCCTTGCCACGCGAAAGGTTTCGTCAAAGCCCAATTGTTTCAGCACGGTTAGAATGGCAGCTTCTCTTTCTGAGACGCACATGGAGACTTCCAGCCCCTCCAACTTGTCGAGAACAGTCCTTAAAAGGTTAATGGCGACATCAATTCGTCCTTTATCACAGACCAGCGGTCCTAGCTCGCTCCCTCCTTTGAACACTTTGGCTACTACGTACCCGGATACCTGTCCCTGTTCGATAGAAAAATAGCATAAGTTGTCCGAATCCAAGATGATTTGTTCTAGCAACTTTCCCCGCGATGAACCGAAACAAGATTGGTCGTAGTCGATGATCTCCTGAATGTCCTGTTTTCCCGCTTTTCTCAAACTGGCCTGTACTGATGAGGAGAAGCCCCTTCCTTTCAAGACGATGAACTCTGAATCATATGTGAAGCCCAGTCTCTTGTAGAAGGGAATTCGGTTAATGTGTGCGTATAGGCCGACTGTTTCCACATTCTTACTCTTTAGATAATCAATGGAGTGTTTGACTAGAAGCGATCCTGCGCCCTTTTTTCGATAATTTTCACTGACAATCAGGTTACCAAACCAGCCTATCTTGCCGAAGCTCACTGTTGTTGCGAGACCAATTCTTTTTGCGTCATCGAGCAGGATGAAGCTTCCTTCGGGCTCCAACTCCATCATGAACTCAAAGTCATCCCTCGCCAGATGCCAACCCATTTGACCTGTGATATTGACGGCGAATGCGAAATCGTCTGGCGACATGCTCCTTACGCGAAACATACAAGCAGAGTCAAGGCTTATACGAGAGCATAAACTTTACTAATCCGCATCATTTCGCAAAGTAGGTTGAGTGAAGGATTGCTAGGCACAGAATCGCAGTTGAACGTCAAAATACGGCGCGACGTCAAGGTGGCAATGTATCCATTCATGGACTATTTCAAGGGCTTCGAAAAAGTTGAGGCCGTCCGCGGAATTTTCGGTGAAGAGACCGATAAAGTCCTCAGCGAACTCAAGGTAGAGTTTGCCGGAACAAGGGGTTACATGGGGGTCAGTGAAACAGACGGCCACCTGATCATTGGAGCGCACTACCTGAACGAAGGCGACATAGTGGACATTTATCTTGACATAATTCATGAACTTGTTCACGTCAAGCAATTTATGGAAGGGAAGGAACTATTCGACAGTGACTATACCTACATTGAGAGGCCCACTGAGGTTGAAGCCTACCGTTACGCGATCAAGGAAGCACGGAGACTAGGCTTGAGTGATGAAAGACTCTGCGAATACTTGAAGACTGAATGGATGAGCGATGACGATTTTGAACGGTTGGCAAAAACTGTGGGCGCCAAGTGCAAGGGAACGCCTAAAACGAGAAAAACCGCCTGATTTTCTTGCCTGAATCTCGTACGCCTGTCTGAGGCAGGTCTACCCCCTCCATTATATGTAGATTGAACTTGCAACTCCATTTGGACCATGAAGTGGGTGGCACGGAGAGAAGGTGGGGATTTGCAGACGCATCCTTGATCGAGTCTGCGGTCTTGTTTGAAGCTGTGTGCGGTGTGAAGGGTAGCCAGTCAATCAATAGTGTCTTTGACGTTGATTTTTCAGGAGTTTATGTTCATCAATTTCTCGACAACAGTCAAAAGGACAGGTCATCGTTGAAGCTGCTTATTGACTCTGCAGGGTGACTGGCTTTTCCAGCTGTGGTTTGTTTCTCTTTTCTCTCAAGGTAATGATTATTGCCAAGTTCAATATGAGAAAGATGATTTCTGTCGGTGGAAGCTGCATGAACACCAGACAGAACAGAATGAGCTGCGCGACCCGCAGGTATGAGCTTTCGTAAAGTTAAATAGAACATTCAAGGCTAAGTATACGAGCTGCAAGTGAACAGAGATGTTGGACATCAGACTCATCCGAGAAAATCCCGAACTGGTCAAGAAAAATTTGATGAAAAGGGGAGACCCTGAAAACCAGAAGATGCTTGATGATCTGATTGATTACGACAAGAAATGGCGGCAAGGCCTAACCAGATTGAACGAGCTCCGGCATGAGAGAAAGCAGATCACTACCGAGATTGCAATGGCCAAAAAGAAGGACAAAGATGCGAGCCGAGAAATTTCCAAAGCTAGGAAAATCGACTTGGAAACCACGGCAATGGAGAAACAGGTGGCTGAGTCTGAAACGAAGGTGCATGACATTCTCATGCGTCTCCCAAACCTGCTTCACGAAACGGTGCCAGCAGGCAAGGACGAAAACGACAATGTGCAGATCAGAACATGGGGCAAAATATCCAAGTTCAGTTTTCCGGTCAAAGGCCACATGGACTTAGGCTTAGACTTGGACATAATTGACACTGAAAGAGCTGGTAAGATCGCTGGAGCCAGATTCTTCTACCTAAAAAAGGAAGCTGTTCTACTGGATAAGGCATTGATCAGCTTCGCATTCGACGAACTGATTAAAAAGGGCTATGCTCCGATCGAACCGCCCTACATGATGAGACGCAAACCCTACGAAGGCGTCGTGGCCTTGAGTGATTTCGAAGACGTGCTCTACAAAGTCGAAAACGAGGATCTGTACTTGGTTGCGACCTCAGAGCATCCGATAGCAGCGATGTGCATGGACGAAGTCTTGAAAGCAGCGGATTTGCCATTGAGATTTGCTGGCATAAGCGCGGCTTTCAGAAAGGAAGCTGGGGCGCACGGTAAGGACACTCGTGGGATCTTTCGAACTCACCAGTTCAATAAGGTTGAGCAATTCGTTTTCTGCAAGCCTGAGGATTCGTGGAAGATCCATGAAGAACTGATACGAAACGAGGAGGAGCTTGTTCAGAAGCTTGGCTTACCGTACCGCGTGGTGAACGTGTGCACTGGGGACATCGGAACGGTTGCTGCAAAAAAATATGACATCGAGGCGTGGATGCCTGCTCAAAACGCTTACAGAGAGTTGGGTTCATGTAGCAACTGCACAGACTACCAGACGAGAAGGCTGAACATAAAATACAGGGAGAAAGAGGGCGAAGCACCCAAAGGACTCGTGCACACATTGAATTCAACAGGCTTGGCGACAGGCAGGACGATCGTTGCAATACTTGAGAATTATCAGCAGGAAGATGGTTCAGTCGTTGTTCCAGAAGTTCTGAGAAAATACATGGGCGGTATCAAGAAAATAGTTGCTGAACGGTAAAACTTTTAATAGTCTGATGCGAACATTCAAGCTGCACTCGGAGGATAAAGGTGTCTTCAAAAACAAAACGCGTACGCGACAAATGGCGAAGCAAGCAATGGTACATGGTAACGGCTCCACCCTACTTTGGAAACGTTGAACTGGGTGCAGTGCCAGCTGACCAACCTGAGAAACTAATCGGAAGAGTCGTTGACTCAACGCTTTATGATATAACGAACGACTTTGCCCATCAATATTTGAAAATGAGTTTTCAGATAGTCGAAATGGACGGCAAGACCGCCAAGACCATGTTTAAGGGGCATGAATATTCGCGGGACTATTTGCGGAGTCTCGTCAGAAGAAGAACAACAAAAGTTGACGGTCTATTCACTGTCACAACCAAGGACAGATACACGGTACGGGTAGCCATCAGCGCATTCACACTTTCAAGAATCAAGACGTCACAGGAGAAAGTCCTGCGCACCATCATGGACAAGGTCATCAAGGAAAAAGCATCGGCCTTGACACTGGACCAATTTGCACAAGAAATCGTTCTTGGAAAAATAGCTTCAGACATATACAATGACGCCAAGAAGATAGCTCCATTGCGCCACGTGGGCATTAGAGGTTCAAAAGTCCTAATTCAAATGGCGAAAACGGAGACACCAAAACCAGTCGAGGCTGAATAACCCTATTTTCTGACAGTCTCTCCGTATTCGTGACCTTTTTCAAACGCTGTCAGGTTCAATTCTTCCGTGCCTTTAGGTATATTCTCTTTGATCGACTCTTTGACTGTCTTTTCGTCGAGCAATCTTGTGATGGCAACAAAAGCGCCTATCATGACGATGTTTGCAACGATTCTCCTTCCAAGTTCTTCTGCGATTTTTGTGGCGGGAACTTTGAAGACTTCGACTCTTGCTAGGTCTTTCTCGTGGGGAATCATGTCCGGATCCATAATGACCGTGCCGCCGGATTTGACGTCTTCAGCGTATTCGTTGTAGGCATGCTGGGACATTACCACGAGTACATCGGGCTCAACCACCTTCGGAAAGTCGATCTCCTCTTCAGAGATCACAACTTCAGATTTGCATGCTCCGCCTCTCGACTCAGGACCGTAAGACTGAGTTTGAACTGCATTTTTTCCACCGTGGATGCACGCTGCGGCAGCAACAATTATTCCGGATTTGATTATACCTTGCCCGCCGAAACCCGCGAATCTGACTTCAACTCGCATTTTAGCTCACCTTGTCCATTGCTTTCTCGTTGATTTTGGAAATTTTTTCATGGAGCATTTTTTCGTAGCTAAGCTTCTCAATGTCCACAAACTCGCCCACTGCTATTTTTTCGGGCGTAATCTCTGCTTTTGAAGGATCTGAGAAATTCTCGACCACTGAAGCCCTCTTAAACCATTCCATCATTTCAAGTCCTGATCGCATTTTGTTGTGTCTTCCGAAGATTTCGGGGCATGGTGAAAGCACTTCAACGAAACAGAAGCCTTCTTTTTGAAGCATTTTCTTGATAGACTGCGTCAATCTTCGCACATCTAGGGCAGTCCATCTGGCCACGTAGGTGGCTCCTGATGCTGCTGCCAGATGGACGAGATTGAATGGGTGTTCGATGTTTCCATAAGGACTTGTGGTTGTTACTGACTCAAGTGGTGTGGTTGGGCCCTGTTGTCCGCCGGTCATTCCGTAGTTCAAGTTGTTTGCGCACAAAACTTTGACGCCGATGTTTCTTCTGGCAGCGTGTATAAAGTGGTTTCCGCCTATCGCGAAAAGGTCACCGTCTCCGCTTATGACCACGACCTCCAACTCTGGATTTGCCAGCTTCACTCCTGTGGCAAACGCCAGTGAGCGTCCGTGTGTGGTGTGAAATGAATCCGTGTTTATGTATCCAGCGGTCCGTCCGATGCAGCCGATGCCTGAAACAATTAGCAACTTGTCCAAATCCATCTGCATTTCGTCGAGTGCGTGAACGAAACAGTTGAGGACAACGCCGTTCCCGCAGCCGGGGCACCATATGTGAGGCATCATTTCGGCGCGCAAGTATTTTGAAAGTGGATGCGCCATTTCCTGAACCATCTAGCTTTTCCCCCTTATCGCTTCGAAAATCTCCGTTGGAGTGTGAGGTTCCTCACCTAGCTTTGAAAGGAATATGACTGGGGTTGTCTTTGCTGCTCTTTCGACCTCGCGCACAAGTTGTCCACAGTTCATTTCTGGAACAACGATTACCTTTGCTCGCTTGGCGACTTTTGCCACCTGTTCTTCAGGGAAAGGCCACAGTGTGACTAGCCGCAAAAGCCCTGCCTTTATGTCTTTTTCCCTAGCCTTTCTTATCGCACTCAGTGCGGCGCGGGCAACTATTCCATAAGCAACAACAACGATCTCTGCATCTTCCAGCATTATTTCTTCAACCTTGATGATTTTGTCAGAGTTTTTCTGTATCTTCTCACACAATCTCTTGACTAGTCTGGTTTGGACTTCCGAGCTCGATGTCTGGGGAAAACCCCGCTCGTCGTGTGTTAGGCCTGTGGCATGAAAGTGGTATCCTTCTCCAAAACACGCCATGGGTGGAACCAAGTCGTCATCAGGCATGAACGGCTTGTACTTTTCAGGTGGAACGTTTGGTTTCTTGCGGTTGAGTATAGCTATTTTGTCTACTTGCGGGATAACTACCTTTTCCCACATGTGCGCAACAATTTCATCAGCCATCAATAGGGTTGGAACCCGGTAGGTCTCGGAAAGGTTGAAAGCTTCAATTGTCAAGTTGAACATTTCTTGAACTGAAGAAGGTGTCAATGCAATAATCCCATAATCGCCATGTGAACCCCATTTTGCCTGCATGACATCCTGTTGCCCGGGCATGGTGGGTTGTCCAGTGCTTGGTCCACCTCGCATGACATCTACGATGACGCATGGAGCCTCTGTCATAACGGCTAGGCCGATGTTTTCCTGCATGAGGCTGAAGCCTGGGCCGGAAGTGGCTGTCATGGCCTTCAAGCCAGAGTAGGAGGCGCCTATCACTGCAGCTATTGAGGCGATTTCATCTTCCATTTGCACGTAGATTCCGCCGAGTTCAGGCATTCTTTGAGACAGGTGTTCAGCGATTTCAGTTGCTGGCGTAATTGGGTATCCTGCGAAGAACCTGCAACCAGCTGCTATTGCGCCTTCTGCGCAAGCTATGTCGCCGTTCATGAAATGTGCGCCTGTGAGTACGTTTTTTGTTTTAGGCATGTTTAGCATTCTCCGTTGGTGGTTTTTCAACGACGAAAATTGCGAAATCTGGACAGACTGCGGTGCAAAAACCGCACATGATGCATTGGCTTTCGTCCACGATTCTTGGAGGGCGAATTCCCTTAATGTTTATCTCGTCTGACTCTTCCAGAACCTTCTTGGGACAGAATTCTATGCAATAGCCGCATCCTTTGCATTGATCCTTGAGTAAGTGGATTTCAGCTCTTGGCTGTTTGATCTTGTCCTTGTCAAGCGGAGCGTGCTTGATTCTTTCAGGCATGTCTTAACTTCCTCCCAAAGCCTTCTCGAAAACTTTCCTAGCTTTTTCAATCTCTTCTGTCTTAACGTTTTCTACTTTTGGCTGCATTTCGCGGATTTTTGAGGCGAATCTTTCGCCTTCTGCCGCTGAAGCCCAAAGCAATTGCAGTCTTTCCCTGTCCAGTCCGTTTTGCTCCATCTTCTTCCATAACCGTTCGACTCGCTTCTGGGTTTGATAGTTAGCATTTATATAGTGGCAGTCTCCTATGTGACAGCCAGTCACGAGCACGGCTCCTGCTCCTCTGACAAATGCTCTTTCAATGAATTTTGGGGCAACGCGTCCAGAGCACATAGTTCTTATGATTCGTACGTTCGGCGGATATTGCATTCGGCTTACTCCAGCGAAGTCCGCGCCGGCATAGGAACACCAGTTGCAGCAGAAAGCAACAATTTTCTTTTTTGCATTGTGTTCTGTCACGGCGTCTATTTGTGCAGTAATTTGCTCATCGGTGAAGTGGTTTTGAGTCAACGCGCCGAAAGCGCATTCTGCTGCGCAGGTTCCACATCCGCCGCATGCAGCTTCGATGACGCTGACTTGCTTTCTATCCTTGTCGAGAACCAAGGCGTTGTATGGACAGACTTTCACGCATAGTCCGCATGCTTTGCATTTCCCAGCATATATGATGGGCGTTATCGCTTCCACAGTGACTTTTCCCTTAGCCATCAATATACCTGCACGGGCTGCTGCCGCGCTTGCCTGCGTTACGCTGTCTTTGATGTCTTTGGGGGATTCTGCACAACCTGCAAAGAACACTCCGCCCGTTGCCGCGTCTACTGGTCTCAGCTTTGGATGGGCTTCTAGGAAGAATCCGTCTTGGTTTCTTGAGAGCGTTAGTAGCCGCTGGATCATCTCGCTGTCTTTTCTGGCTTCTAGTCCTATGGAGAGGATAGTCATGTCTGCGCTTATTCTGTATAGCTCATTTTGCAGAGTGTTTTCTCCAATAAGCCACAGATTGTGGGTCTTTTTATCCTCTACAATCTCAGCTGGGAGTCCTCGAATAAACACGACACCCGCCTTTTTGGCACGTTTATACAGGTCTTCGAAGCCTTTTCCATAAGCCCTTATGTCAACGTAGAAAACATAGATTCCAGTGTCTGGCCAGTGCTCCTTAATCAGCAGGCTGTCTTTGATAGTGTTCATGCAGCACACGTTGCTGCAGTAGAGTCTGCCATTCTTGTCCGAACGAGAGCCCACACATTGGACGAATGCCACGCGTTTGGGGATTTGCTTGTCACTCGGTCTTATCAAGTGCCCGCCTGAAGGTCCACCAGCGTTGATCAATCTTTCAAATTCAAGCGACGTGATTACGTTTGGAAATTTGCCATATCCATAGTTCGGCAAGCCTGAAGGGTCAAAAACGTCTGCGCCTGTTGCCACAACTATGGTGCCCACTTCAAGCTCCTGAGTTTCCGGTTTCATTTCAAATTTTATGGCTTGTCTTTCACAGGCTTTTGTGCATTTGTCGCAGACGATTACACCTTGTTTGTTGAGGCACAGGTTCATGTCAATGATGTACGTGGATGGGACTGCTTGTATAAATGGCGTGTAAATGGCGTGTCTCGTGGCTAGACCAACGTCAAACTCGTTTGGCGCAATTACTGGACAAGCCTTTGCGCATTCACCGCAAGCTGAACAGTCCTTCGTCACGTATCGTGCCTTTTTCAGAACTTTAGCACGGAAGTTGCCAATGTAGCCTTTCACTTCAGTGACCTCAGCGTTGCTCAATAGTTCAATGTTCGGATGGTGACCTGCATCAGACATCTTGGGCGCAAGAATGCAGATGGAACAGTCCATCGTGGGAAAAGTCTTGTCAATCCGGGCCATCATGCCGCCGATACTTGGTTCTTTCTCTACTAGGTACACCTTGTAGCCCGTGTCGGCAAGGTCCAATGCAGCTTGGATGCCTGCCACTCCACCTCCTATGACCAAGGCTTTCCGGGCGATTGGCACCTCGATCTCTTCAGATGGCTGAAGCAAAGCAGCTTTGGCCACGGCCATCTTCACGAGGTCTTTGGCTTTTTCCGTGGCTGACTTTCTGTCGTAGAGGTGAACCCAACTGCAGTGTTCACGTATATTAGCCATTTCAAAAAGATACTTGTTCAAGCCAGCTTCTTCGCATGCTTTTCTGAATGTTGGTTCGTGAAGACGCGGCGAGCAAGACGCTACAACGACACGATTGAGCTTATGCTCTTTAATGTCGTTCTTTATTTCCGCTTGTCCTTGATCTGAGCATGTGTACTGGTTGTCTTGGGCTAAAACAACGTGCGGCAAGGTCGTAGCATATTCTGCAACTTCTTCACAGTCCACGGAACCTGCAATGTTCAGACCGCAGTGGCACACGTAAACTCCGATGCGAACATCGCCCTCCTCTTTGGATTGAATCTCTTTGTTTTCTGTCGTTGTTTCATCCCTCCTGAGCTTTCAGGAGAATGTCAATTGATTCTGCGGCACGTTTTCCATCGCGGATCGCCTCAATCACTGAAGCTGGTCCCAGCACGGCATCTCCGCCTGCAAAAACGCCTTGTATGCTGGTTTCCAAAGTTATTGGGTTGACCCACAGTGAGCCATCTTCATTTAGTTCAATCTCTTTAGGCAGGAATCCCAGGTCGGGGGCTTCTCCTATTGCAAGAATCACCATGCCGGCCTCGCGGCTAAGCTCTGAGCCTTCTATTGGGACTGCCTTCTTTCTGCCAGTTTCATCCGGTTCGCCTAATTGCATTCGCACGCATTCTACGCCCGATACTTTTCCGCTTTCTGTCAGAATTTTCCTTGGCGCAACCAGAAACTCGATTTTCACTTCTTCGTCTTCTGCCTCTTTGACTTCCCACAGGTTAGCTGGCATCTCATCCCTTGACCTGCGATACAATATGGTTGCCTTTTCTGCTCCCAAGCGCAAAGCAGTTCTTGCTGCGTCAACTGCAACGTTTCCTCCGCCGATAACCACAACATTCTTTCCTACCTGCATTTTCCTGCCAGAATTGGAGTCCCATAAGAAATCAAGAGCATGCACGACTCCTTCAGAATTGATGCCTTCAATCTTCAAATTCTGGCTCTTGTGAGCTCCTGTGCCGACAAAGACGGCCTTGTACCCTTCCTTCCGCAGGTCATCAAAACTCACATCCTTGCCGAGGGTCACGCCCGTTCTTATTTCCACGCCCAAGTCCTTTATGAACTGGACCTCCTTGGCCAGAACCTTCTTAGACAGACGATATTCAGGTATGCCCTTTCTGAGCATCCCGCCAATTTCTGGCAAGGCTTCAAAGACTGTGACGCTGTGTCCTTTTCGGCTCAGTTCGTATGCCACAGTGAGTCCTGCAGGTCCTGAGCCTATGACGGCGATCCCGTGTGCAGAATGCTTTTCAGTTTTTTCGTCCCTTTTCGATTTGAGCCCTTCTGCACGTATCCGTTCAATTCTCCCCAGAACTTTCTCGTTTTCCAGTCCAGCACGTTCTAGGTGAAAACAAACCAACGTCGTGACAAGAGGAAGAGGAATGTTCTTGACAATTTTTCGAAGTGCTTTCTCAGACGGCTGAGTGAGCTCATGTTTCGCAGCACTCGATCGCATCAAAAGGAAAATTTCCGGTAGCTTCAGGCCTTGAGGGCAACGCTTGTGGCAACGATAGCACCAAGCACAAAACCAGATTTCATCAGAAGCCAAAACGTTCTCAGGATCTACGAGGACCTTTTCTAGAAGCCGCCTAGGATTGTACTCATGTCCTAGCATCTCTGCCATTGAGCAGCTGGCTGTGCATATGCCGCATTCGAAGCAATTTTCGAGTTTTCCAGCATCCAGAAGCCTTTCAAGAACTTCTTTGGAAACAGCGGTTCTTGAACCTTCCAAGATTTGAGCCCTCCAAAGTATTGGGCGGTCTCACAGATATAAAAGTTTACAAACGTAAAGGTTTTGAACGTGCGTACAGAACGCTTGATGTTTCAAACACATTTTTATATGGTGAAATGCAATAAAGGGATGGAACTGCAGGAGGAAGATGCTGGCATGGAAAAGATAAAAGTCGTTTCCTACGGCGTGGGTGCCGTTGGTGCTATGATTGCGCGGTCCCTGCTAGAAAAGGAAGGTGTGGAAGTAGTAGGGGCTATAGACGTTGCAAAGGACAAGGTTGGCAAGGATTTGGGCGAAGTTCTAGGTTTGGATCGGAAAGTCGGAGTGAAAATTTCAGCTAACGTGGACTCTGTACTTTCAAGGGTGAAAGCAGATGTTGCAATCCACGCAACCTCATCCTATCTTAAGGACACTTATGCGCAGATAGCGTCAATTCTCAATCACGGTGTCAATGTCTTATCCACCTGCGAAGAACTCTCATTCCCACAAGTCTCCGAACCCAGACTCGCGGAACAACTTAACACCTTAGCCAAAGAACATGACGCGACAGTTCTGGGTTCAGGCATAAATCCAGGCTTTTTGATGGACACGCTTGTGATAATGCTCACGGCTGCCTGCGAGAAGATAGAGAAGATCGAAGCCACGAGAGTCATGAACGCCGGCACGAGACGATTGCCTTTCCAGAAAAAGATAGGCGCAGGTCTGACGGTTGAGGAGTTCAAGCAGAAAATCGAAAAGAAGCAAATTACGGGACATGTTGGACTTGAAGAGTCAATTGCGATGATTGCCAGCGCTCTCTCATTGAAACTTGGCAAGATAGTTGTCGAATCCGTTGAGCCGGTCATTGCTCAAAAACGCGTTGAAAGTAAGGACATAAGGGTTGACGCTGGAAGAGTGGCGGGTTTGAAACAGAAGGCAAAGGGCATGATCAAGAACAGAGAAGTCATAAGCCTAGATTTTCAAGCTTACATTGGAGCAGAAGAAGAATACGATGCAATAACAATCAAGGGCGTTCCAAACATTAACCAGAAAATCCAGCCTTGCGTGCACGGTGACATAGGGACAGTAGCAATGATCGTCAACGCAATTCCAAGGGTTATGAACGCACCTGCCGGCTTGTTCGTCATGAAGGATCTACCAGTTCCTTCTGCCACGTTGGAAGATATGCGAAAATACGTGAAGACAGCTTGACGATACGTAGCGCAAGCATTTCACAAATCACTCAAAACAACTCTTCATTGCAGTGATGGCAATGGTCAAAGAAGCAGGGGTTCATAAAAAGGGAACGTTCTCTCTTGCTGACATGATCAATGATGCAAAAAGCATACCTGACTCTCAGAAGACAGGAGCCATAGTCCTCTTCATTGGCGTAGCTCGCGGCGAAACAGCAAACGGCGAGAAAGTCCAGAAATTAGAGCTGGAGGCATATGAAGAGAAGGCAAATGAAATCCTGACGAAGATCTGCACTGACCTCAAGAAAAAGCCAGGCATAACAGATGTTCAAATCCACCATTTGCTGGGCGAATTTAGTGTCGGTGAGGACATGGTGTATGTTTTAGTCGCGGGTTCTCATCGGGAAAGAGTGTTTCCAGTTTTGAGAGAAGCTGTGGAAAGATACAAAGAGGAAGCGCCAATTTTCAAAAAAGAACATGTCCTGACAAGCAAAGGCCAGAGGATCGCATACTGGGTGAGCGAGAAGAAGAAACAACATGAGTGATCCGCAAAACCGTTATTTTAAGAAAGGTTATAAGTATACAACAAAAAGTAATCTAAATGGAGACTCGACACTTGGAAAAAAGAAGTTATGCATGGTTTGAGAAGCGTCGCAGAACAAAAGCGTTAGATCTAGCTCAGGAACAGATAACCAAGGCCCTTGATACCGTAACTTTGCTTAGTCAGGCAACGCAGAGCATTTCAGAAGGAAAGAAAAAAGAGGCAATACAACGCATCGAGAACCTCTTCAAGACAGAAGAGGAAGTAGATCGGCTACGGACGGAGGTTTTCAAGGAACTGTCCAAAGGTGCAGCCTTGTTTGCAGACTACAGAGAAGACTTGCTTCACCTTGTTAAGAGACTTGACACCCTTGCCGACCACGTGAAGGATGCAGCAAGATGTATGCAAATGCTTGCAGAAACGAGACTTCCGACGGAATTGTGCCAAGGCATAGTGCATATGACTTCTCTTTTGGTGGATTGTGCTCACGCCTTGCGCGGCAGCATCGAGAAAATCACAGTGGCGCCGCTTGAGGCAATTGAGGGCGCAAAAAGAGTTGAAGAGATCGAACATCACATCGATGACGATTATCTCAGAACGAAAGCCTCATTCATCAAGCACGGAGAACAAATGAACATCGGAGCCATGGTGATTTTTGATGACCTAATCGAGTTCATAGAACAAGCGGCAGACATGTGCGCTGACACGGCTGACTACATTGTGATACTTGCCAGCAGAGAATAAACAGCTTTACTGGTTGATTGCCAACTGCACAGATTTCAAGCTTCTATCATCATTCAATATCGCGCAGACAGACTTTTTGTTTCATGACTAATGTAAGATCATGTATACCGCATTTGTCAAGCTTTCATAGGGTCTGCCTATCAGTCTGTAGCCTCGATTTCCCAAGTATTTTCGCAAGTAGAACTGTGTCATGCCTTTGAAAATGGCAAACTTGAGCTTAGTTTCAGAAAAAGGTGAATGGAACAACAATTTATGCTTTATCAGGCTGAGATTCTTTGGTTCCTGCCAATCGTCCATAATCATTCTGTCTTTTACTCTGTCGAAGAGCGGCGTTCCTGGAATGGGATAAGGTAGAGTGAAAGAAAGATAGTCCAATGGAAGTGAAGAAGCGAACTTGACCGTGTCGAGAACGGTTTTATCGCTTTCACCTGGATATCCCAGAATGAAAAATGCACCAACCTGAATTCCAGCTTTCTTGAATGTGCGAACCGCCTCCGCGGCCTGTCTCGCTGTCACCTGTTTTTTCATAATTGCCAAAACGGAATCGTTTCCCGACTCGATGCCGAAAAACACGCGCACGCATCCAGCCTCTTTCATTTTTTCGGCCACATCGCTGTCTATCGTGTCAACTCTGGACAGACATTCCCAGCCGATCACGATGTGTCGCGCAATGAGTTCATTGCAGATTTCCATGAGCCTCTTGCGGTTTAATGTGAAGCAATCGTCGGCAAACCATATTCTCGAGTATCCAAGTGCACGGACTTCTTCAACTTCATCGGCAATGTTTCTTGCTGTTCGTGATCTGAACTTGTTTCCAAAAATTGGCCTGCTGCAGAAATCGCATTTAAACGGACAGCCCCTGGAGGTTAGGATAGAAGTGGTAGTGTAGCCGAAGTTTCTTAGATAGTAGTTTTTGTAAGATTCGTTGCCAAACAATTCTCGAAATGGAAACGGAATCGTATCCAAGTCTTTGTGGAAATCGCGCGGTGGCGTGGCTATCGTTTTGCCTGTGTTCTTTTCTTTGAAGACTATTCCGTTTATGTTTGAAATCTCGCGGCCATACTCTACTGCATGAACCAGTTCCAATAATGTTTGCTCGCCTTCTCCGACCACCGCAACGTCGAAACATTGAAGAAACTCCTCCGGATTTGATGTGGCTAATGGTCCGCCGACGACAAGCAACTCGCAATCGTTTCTAAGAATTTCAGCCATCTGTAGGGCTTTCTCTTTCATTGAAAACATGGCTTGAATGCCGATTATCTTCGGGTTTGAGCGCCTAACCTTCTCCAAGGCTTCCTCTTGACTTAGGAAAGTGCAATCAACCAAATCGACCGAAATGTTATGCTGTTTGAGATAAGCGGCTAAATAGCCCAATCCCAGTGGTGGGAATCTGAAAATTGAATTGTCGTTTGAAGGATGGAAATATGGGTAAACTAATGTTACCGTCGTCAATTCAGCACATCAGACTCCCAAAATCTCAATTTCATACTCAGCGACAGTGCTTCTTGGATCAATCTCATAATCCAGTCCAACCCAGTCTAGCGAATCCTTCAGAAATTCTCTTCCCATACGAAGAACGCTATTGTCCGCTTGCCACAAGCGGAAGCCGAACCTCCCCTGCAAGTCAGTCAAACATGCCCACTCAGACCGTATAGTGTCCCAAGCTCCAATCTGTCCATCAGTCAATTCTGCCTTGTCGGAATCCAGATATTTTCTGAAGAATCGTGAACTCTGTTCATTTAGCAAGGAGATTCTCTGAAGATTCTCTCTTTTCAGAAGGCTGAAGTCTGCCTTGACTTGGATGCGGCCCAGACCTATGATATAAGTGACGATGATCTCGCCTGCCGGAATGGTCTTGACAAAGCCTGAGTGGACATCCATTTCCCCAATTAGACCTTTCAGTGCGAGAAACCGCAATCGTCTGTGCCTCTGATAAAGAGCGGCAATGTATCTCAATATTGCGCGGGCTTTCCGATTTTCCAAACTGACGCTTCTGAATCTGTTTCTCGCGATTCTGTCCATCAGGAATTCCTTTCGAATAATTGTAAGATTCTCTTGTCTGGACAAGCAGACTATAGCTGAGGCTGAGAAATATGTTTCATTTGCATAAATCAAAATCGGGACTCCGAAGCCTGTTCCTTCTCCAACCATTTCAGTACCATTGTGGACTAGAATTAGGCCTTTCTGCAAGTCCGCTGTTTTCCAGTTGTGAGGGCGAGTGTCTGAATAGGCTCGGAGGGCCAGAGAATTCGAAAGTGGAATCGTGAACGTATCGATCGGTGAAGAATTGAGCTTGGATTCCAACGTTGATGGTAGAGTTGAGAACATCGAAAGCCTCCTTGCCGCCTCTTCAAGAAACTTGATCTTTTGTTTAATTAAGATTTTTCAAATATTTGATTTGTTGCCAGTTTTGCTTCAAACGCTAGAAGCTAACAAATAAATAGTTTTCAAGACTTCTTTGCTGGAGGTGCCTGTCTTGACGACTCTACTTGCTGGAAGCAGGGAAATAGAGTGCAAGCTTGTCATTTTTGACAAGGACGGTACTTTGGTTGACCAGCATTTGCTGTTGCTTGAATTGGCGAAAGCACGCAGAACCAGTATCAGGAGGCTTGCAGGCGTAAAGGCTTGTGGGCAGTGGGAAAAAATGGTTGGAATCAACCTGAAAAGCAGCAAGATAGATTACAGCGGACCCTTAGCGATGGCGCCCTGTCGGGAAGAAGTCTTGGTAGCGTCGGTAGCCTTCTATTTGAATGGTCGTTCGTGGGATGATGCAAAGCAATTGGCTGAAAGAGCTTATGATGAGGCGGATGCTTCGATGAAGCCGCCTTATGGCACGGTTCCGCTGGCGGGCGTAGAAGGAACCTTGAAGCAATTAAGGCGGCGGGGGTTCAAGTTGGCCATTGCTTCGACTGACGCTCACAGACGTACTGTAGAGTCCTTAGAAATGTTGAAGATAGCTTCGCTTTTCGACGCAGTTGTTGGTGGTGATGATGTGCTAAATGGGAAGCCTTCGCCCGACATGATATGTGAAGTGCTGGAGAAAACTGAATCTAAAGCTGACGAGGCGGTCATGGTCGGAGATTCGATGTCTGACATGCAAATGGGAAGGAACGCGAGGGTCAAGGCTTGCGTTGGAGTTTTGACTGGGTCTGCTCGACGACAGAAACTTGAGCAATTGGCTGATGTTGTCATTGCCTCTGTAGCTGATTTGCGCGTTCTTTAGTGCTCTTGGTTGAAGGATACTCCTCTCTCTTTCTCGGGCTTGCTGCTATTCCCTCGATTTTCAAGAATTCCTACAACATTCCTCCCATGCCTACGCTGCAAAGAGGACTTGCAAACCTTTATCTTCCCAAACAGATTTGAGGTGTTTCGGTGAAAATCGTGTCTCCAACTCCAAAGTTCAAGGCTGTCCTTTTCGATTTAGGCGGAACTCTTGTGAAAACGGTGGAGCCACCTGAAACCTACCGAAGAATTCTGGAAATCTATGGAGTAAAAGCCTCAATTGAAAGCCTAGCTAAGGCTCATCGAAAGCAACAAGAAAAGTTTGGAGACGAGGAGATGGCTGAAAAGGGACCCGCCCTTTGGGTCAAATGGAATGCGAGAGTTCTGGAGAGAGTGGGGATAAGAGACAATGATGACTTCTTGGCTAGAAAAATTGACGAACTATGGTTTGATTACGCCGGATTGGAGATATACTCAGATGTGATTGAAGCTCTTGACAATCTGAAGAACAAGAAAGCAAAGATTGGAATAGTGACGAATGGATTTGAAAAAGACTATCAAAAAATCCTGCAAAGGCTCAGCTTAGAGGGATATTTTGACGCGGTTGTTGGCATAGATGCTTGTCACAAGGCAAAACCGCACAAGGAAATATTTCTTTGCGCCATCAACAGACTTCAAGTGCACCCAGAAGAAACAATATTTGTCGGTGATTCCATGAAACATGATTACGAGGGTGCAGAAAAAGTCGGGTTGAAACCCCTGCTCATTCTCCGAGAAGGAACGGCTCCATCAGGTGTTGAAACAATTACAAGTTTGACCCAAGTTTTGAGATATGTATACTAGTCCGTGGATTTTAACAACATGGATTCGGCACTTGTAGTCACCCAAGAAAAGAATGCACAAGATCTATTCAGTTTCCGACGGTCGGGGGTTCGGTTTTTTCTACGATGCTGATTTTCCCGTTTTTCCCGACTCTCAACTGTGGTTCGCCTCTGAACAGAGACATATGTGCATTCTCAATCTCAATAGTGTCTCCCACCGAAACTGCGCTTATCTGTTCATTCCACAAGCACAGTTTGATTGTTCCGGTTTCATCTGTCACGGAGGCGTTGGCTACGCTGGCATAGTTGCCAAATCTTGTGAAAACGAGTGTGGGTTTTGGGATCTGTGAGACTTTGGCTCTCAGGCTGATTTTTTTCATTCCAATCCTTAAATCTCTGATTGAAGAGGAAAATGAGTGCTCGTTTTTGTTGATTGCACGCCTGTGAAACAGGTCGCCCTTTCTGAAGGTCTTGATCGGGTTTGATTGTTCCAGAAGAAAGGTTTTGGGTATCGGAAGCTGGGCAACGACTTTCGTGTCTTTCGTCATCAGAAAGATGGCCTTGTCTTGTGTTTTGTTACGACATTGTATCAGAAGCTCGCCGCATGTGGTTTTATGTCTTTCCCATGCTGAACCTAGCGCGTAAAAGAACTTGTCAGGGTCGACATCATATTTCAAAGAAAGAAAGGCGAGATACTCGCCAACGGATACTTTGTTTCTCAAGGCTTTTTCTACTCTTTTGCCATTGTTATTTCCATTGTAGAAACCATTCTTGCGCTGTTTTCGCCTTCTCTGGGCGGCATCTGCTCTGTCCCTATAGCGATCTTGCTTACCTTCAGGTCTTTCAGAAAGCGGCTTCTGGTTATTTCAGCGACGTCAACGGCTGTCGTTATGGCTTGTCCGCGTGCTTTCAAGGTGATTTCCTTGGCGTTGCTTGTAGAGAGACTTGTGATGATCGCTAGGACGTAGCTCATTGCTGGTTTCCTGCCAATGAAAACGATTTTGGAATTTTCTGTCATTTTTTTCACTCCTTTCTTTTTTTGTTGTTGCGTGTAGCGTTGTGTCTCTGTTGCTCGTTCAAGAACAGAACGCTACTGCCCTAGTAATGCGTAATCGTTCCTTATAAATGCGGTGAAATGGCACTATCGCATTCAAGTTCTTCTATGTTGGTTTTCGTCAAAGCCTTTATCTGTTCTAATTCTGCCAGTTCTCCATAGCCCACGAGCGTTATGGCCGTTCCTTCACGTCCCATTCTGGCCGTTCTTCCGATTCTGTGGAAATAGACCAGAGCGTCAAGTGGGACGTCATAGTTTATTATGTGAGTTATTCCTTGTATGTCCAAACCTCTTGCGGCAACGTCGGTTGCGACGAGCAGTTTTAGTTTTCCCTTTCTAAAAGAGTCGATGACAAAGTCTCTTTGCGGTTGGGTGAAGCCCGCATGTAGGGGTTTTGCGTCGTATCCTCGCATTCTCAGTTTGTCTGCGAGTATGCTTGTTTCTGTTCTTGTTTTGCAGAAAATTATGGCTCGTTCAACGTTGTTTTGGTCTAGCACGTCGCATAGGCTTTCAAATTTGCTGTGGGGGTTGACGACCATGTAGTATTGGTTTATCTGCGTGAGGGCGATTTCATCCTTGCTAACAAGTATCTTTTCTGGGTTCTTCATGTACCTGTGGCACACGTTCATTACTGACTGGTCAATTGTTGCTGAGAATAGGCTTGTCTGTCTGTTTCTTGGCACTTTTGCAAGTATGTATTCTATGTCCTCAATGAATCCCATGTCAAGCATTCTGTCAGCCTCATCCAACACGACAATTTTCACAGATGACAAATTCAATGTTCCTCTTTCCAGCAGGTCTATTATGCGACCAGGTGTGCCCACGACGATATGGACGCCTTTCTGTAGTGCCCATGTCTGTTTTTGCACGGATTCTCCGCCGTAGACTGGCAAGACTCTCAATCTTGCATATTTGCCATACCAGCTCATATGATCCGCGACTTGAACGGCAAGCTCGCGTGTAGGTTCCAGAACCAAACCCTGAACCCTGTTATCCTTTGGGTCCAAGCGTTCAATCATTGGAATCCCGAAGGCCGCAGTCTTGCCTGTTCCAGTCTGCGCTTGTCCAATAACATCTTTGCCTTCAAGTAATGGAATTATTGCCTGAGCTTGGATTGGAAAAAGATTGCTGAACCCAAGGTCTTCAATACCTTTCATCACTTCTGGACTTAGTGGCAAATCTCTGAAATACTGTATTTGCATATGTTTCATTTCTCCTGCCACAAAACTTTACATGCAATCTCAAAAAGCCTTCAAAAGCTTCTTTAATTCAAGCATGATTAATGTGACGAGCATCCTAACGGTATTCCCGATATAAAAAGGTTTACTGTCGATCTGCAGGTTTGTTCTGTGAAACCTCGCAAAAGCGAAGTTGTTTTCTCTTTCGTGGCGGAGAGTGGCAAGTTTTTTATGTTGTCAAATGATAATTTGAAATGGATCTTTTGGAGGTGAGTTCAAGGGTGGTGTTCATCAAGGTGGCTTCCGTGAAAGACTTGGAGGCAGGCGGGATTAGAGGTGTGGAATCGGGGGACAAGGAGATAGTTGTGGCCAATTTGGACGGCAAATATTATGCCATAGGAAACCGTTGCACTCATATGGGCTGCATGCTTTCAGATGGCACGTTGAAAGAGGAGAGCATTGCCTGTCCGTGCCACGGTTCAGTTTTCGAGTTGAAAACGGGTAATGTTGTGAAAGGACCTGCAAAGAAGCCAGAATCAGTGTTCCAAGTGAAGGTGGAAGGCGATCAGGTTCTAGTCAACATCTAAGCGGCTAGCATTGCCTCCTCTGGTTCGGGACAATTGGAAGAGACTTAGAGACTGTCGAGGAGGCCTCTTGTGACTTCCCTAGCTGACTGAACGAGGGGGTGTTTTATCTTGATGGCGGGGTCGAGTTTTCTCAGTCTGCTGACTCTGAAGTAGATGGGTGGGTGGGGATCGAAGCTTATCCATTCTTGAACGCGATAAGCTGGCATTCGTTCGTACAAAAGCCTCTTGAAGCCTATCTTTTCTAGAGATTCAGCCAGCACTTGTGGTTGGCCGATCACGGTGGCGGACGTGAGGTCGGCTCTGGCTTCAAAGAATTTCGCTATGAAATAAATGATTCCCGTGACTATCCAGAAATATGCAAGGAAGATGTACGAGGAAAAGATGATTGGAAACAGCGGCAAGAGGACGTAAAATCGAAAGAGGAACTCGCCTCCCATTAATCCGTAGAGAAGCAGTGGATCGCGTCCCTTTAAGTGTCCGAATTCGTGGCCTAGGACGCTGAGGATTTCGTTTTCGTCAAGCTGAACGAGAAGGCCTGTGGTTATTAGGACTACTCCTCGGCTTGGGCTGGGTCCTGAGGCTGCTGCGTTGGGGATCATGGTGTTGGAAACGATGACTTCTGGCATGGGGAAACCGAATTTCTGTGCAGTTTTCTCTACAAGTTCATATACGTTTACTTTCTTGGCAGACAATCTTTCGGGTGTGCATTCAAATCCGTGTTTTGCGAATATTTGCTGGGTTGTTTCACAGTCAATTTCTCCCTTTTTGGAGATTGTTTGTTCGTATACTTCTTTCTTGATTTCCATCAACTTTTCTTTTGGATACTTCTGCTCGAAGCTGTCTTGTTCCTCTAGGGGCAGGTGATATTCTAGGAGGTGGATGGTTGGGTTGTTTCTGGTTATGTGCCAGTCTGCAGTTCTTTCGATGATTTTGCTTGAATAGAAGACGAAGATGAACTGAAGCGCCATTAACACGATGGGTGCATACCATCCTACGATGAGGAATAAGATCAAGCCGAGGCTGGCAAAGATGACGAATAGAAAGACTTGGGTTTCGAGGAACAGTCGGTTGATTGGCTTTTTTTCTTTTCCAGAGACTTTTTCTGGCACGATTTCCTCGCCTTCTCTCCACGCAAAATAAAGCGTGTTCTGCCTGATTTTCTCCTCAAAATAGTCTACTGCGATAACGACATCTTGTTTGGCGTCGGCTATTGTTTGCTCGGTTACTGTTTCATCGGTCGGAATGATCGTTACTTTTATCGGTTTGCTGCCGTGGATTTCAACTTTGAGATTTTGCTTACCGAGTGGGTCTAAGACCGCGAACGCTAGCGAAGATTGGCCGTTGATCGTGGTTCTATAGATGTTTGTGAAGCGTTTTTGCTGGGGCAACAGGTATTTTTGGTAGATGAAATCCAGTAGGTTTCCGATGTAGTTGGTCGGGACTTCGGTTTCGAGGAAATAGGAAATCGTTCTCTCAGGCATTTTAGAACATCACTCTCGTCAACATTTTGTTCTGTTCTTCCTAATCTTTGCTTCTGCTCTTTGTTTTGCGATCAGATATGACTTGGGGGTGTGAGTGGTTGCACTCTGTCTGATTATTCGAAGGTCGATATTAAATCAGTCGGAAATTGCAGTAGTTCACACTATGCGAGGCGGCTATTGCTTCTGTCTCTTTCCTTGACTGTGAGCACATTTGCTCTTTTGGTCTGCAGGAGATTGAAGCATTTTGCGGTTCGAAAGGCAATCGTCTGGTGATGGCTCATCGCCCGAGATATGGTTTGTTTTGTTTGGTCTTTTGCTTGAAGGCTTTGCTCTGCGGTGTCTACCCCGCGTCTATGTATAGGCTGTATTAAAACATAATATCTGCATCTTCTTTGCGTGGGATTATTGTATCGCGGGCTTGCTCTGAAAAGTTCTGGCCCCCTATGTATAGATTGAACTTGGGGTTCTGTTGGGGTTGTGGTTTGTGTTTATGGTGAGCGAAAATGAGATATACTTGGGTTTGTTTGGCTTAGTTGCATGGTAAGGAAAGTTGTTGTCGTAGGCATGGGTTACGTTGGTATTCCTGTGGCCGCGTTGTTTGCTGACGTGCCGGGTTTTTCGGTTGTCGGTGTTCAGCGTAGGTCGAAGCGGTCAGGCTGGAAGATTAACTTGTTGAACGAGGGTGGGAACCCAATTGGTGGAGATGAGCCCGGTTTGTCGGAGCTTATTACCCGTGTGGCGAAGAAGGGTTCGTTGAAGGTTGTGGAAGACATTTCAACGTGCAAGGACGCGGATGTGATATTGATTGATGTTCAAACGCCGACTGAATCAGATCATGCTCCCCGGTATGAGTCGCTCAAGGAAGTCAGTGAGAAGGTTGGCAAGCACATGCGTCGGGGGGCGCTCGTGGTAGTTGAGTCTACGGTTGCGCCAGGGACGACGAATAATCTTGTGAAGCCGATTTTGGAGAAGGCTTCGGGCATGAAGGTCGGTCGGGATTTCTTTTTGGCGTTTTGTTATGAGCGGGTGATGGTTGGGAGGTTGATTAAGAACATCGTGCAATTGCCGAGAATTGTCGGGGGTGTTGATGAGGAAAGTACGAAGCGTGCTGTGGAGTTGTATGGGCACATCGTGAAGGCTGGATTGTGCGCCACGGATGCTTTGACTGCAGAAGTTGCTAAGGTTGTGGAGAACACGTACCGCGACGTGAACATCGCCTTTTCAAACGAGGTGGCGCTGATTTGCGAAAGCCTTGGCGTTGATGCGTTCAAGGTGCGGGAGCTGGTTAACACGCTGCCCAACGACCCGAGTAATCCTGCTTCGAATCCTATCAGGAACATGCACTATCCGGGCGGTGGGGTGGGCGGGCACTGTCTGCCTAAGGATCCGTGGCTTCTGAAGTATGGCTTGGACACGTATGGTAAGTGCAAGTTTCAGCCTAGAATCATAGTGGATAGTCGAAAGTTGAATGACTCGATGCCTGCTCACATGGTTGATTTGACTGAGGATGCTTTGGCTGAGCGTGGTAAGAAGTTGAAGGGCGCGAAGGTGGCGATTCTTGGTGTAGCGTTTCTTGAAAATTCTGACGACACGAGAAACACGCCCTCGGTTGCGGTCTATGCCGAGTTGAAGAAGCGGGGAGCAAAACCCGTTTTGCACGACCCGATCGTGCGGGAATTTGGTTTTCCTTTTACGAGAGACCTTGATGAAGCCTTGAAGGATGCAGATGCTGTAATTCTGTCAACGAAGAAAAGGAGTATTTGAGTCTGGATTTGGGGAAGTTGAAAAGGAAACTGGCTACGCCGGTGTTGATTGACGGTAGAAATGCTTTCGACGAAGAAAACGCAAAGAAAATTGGCTTTGTGTACAGAGGCGTCGGGAAAGGCAGTCGCGGAAGTGATAGCCCGAGGTCCAAAGCGACTAAAGTTTCAGTCGACTAATTCGACGGCTGTTCCTAAGGCTTGCCCGGGCACTCCTTTTCGGAATTTGACCCTGACCACGCCTTTCTTGCCGTGAAAACCCACAATTTTCCCGATAAACTTGTTCTTTCTTCCTTTCCAGACTACTTTTCGCCCGATAAGTTGGCCTGCTTCAGAGACGGAATTTACATGTGCAAATTGGATTAGGCACTCCTTTGACATCTGCGTTCTGATGCCTATACGATAGTTCATTATTGTTCCATAAACTGCTTGGGGCACAGGTTTTCACCGTTGTAGTACTCCCTTCTAAGACACAACTAACCTTTAAACATGTTTCGCTTCGCCTTGGCTCGTTTCCGCTACTCATGCTAGCCAATGCACGTTCAAATCTAGTTCCGTCAGCAAAAGCCATTTTGATCGGAAAATCGCCACGGAATCAGCCCCGATTGTGCACATCCTCAAGCATCTTAATATGTGACCAAGTGCACTATACTAGTAGGTAGAATTCTCACAGAAAAGAATATTGACAAAAGGGACTGTACCGAATTTTGTCATTTTTCTTAACCATTCTACTCAAAAAACATGAGGTGGAAACTATGGAATTGGTAAATGAACAGATAAGCACGCCAGCCCAATCGTGGACGAATAGAGTGGAAAGAAAGCATCCGCTTAGAGTAGATTATTATTCCGAACTGAGAAGTTGGGTGCAGCGTGCCATATTAGACGCAGAAAAGAACAAAGACTTCAACAAGAAAGATCAGCTCCTAAGCCTTCTAAAAGATCTTTAGAATTGTCCCAGACGGTCTTTACAATGGAAGTAACACGCGGAAAAGAGCAGGAAAAGCCTTGAGAAACAAAGTATCAGCCGTGGAATATCTCGCTTTTCTTTCAATAAAATATGAAGTCGACCCTGACGAACTCTTTCATGCTTTAATCTCGGCCGGAGAAAATCGAAAATCCCAATGTGGAAACCTTTCAATTGAATGTCGGGGTAGGACACTAGATACGGTAGTGTTCTTGATCATGAAGGGCTCTAGAGTTGTTGCACAATTTCCAGTATCCAGAGAATTTCTTCTGGAACGAAGCAGTTCACTTAAAGATTTCATGAAAACCGACCTGATCAGGCATCTAATTAAGAAAAACAAGGGAGCGCATGCTCTTCGCATCAGAGATCTGCGAACTGGAATGAGCCATGTTAATCTGAAGGCCAAAGTCTTGGAAATTCCAAGGCCAAAGCTTGTCTTTACACGGTTTGGAAACTACGTTAGTGTAGCCAACGCTTTGATAGCAGACGAAACTGGAACAATCAAACTGTGCTTGTGGAATGAACGAATAGACTCCATCTCCGTGGGAGACACCATTCATATCGAAAATGCACGAACGTCCACTTTCAGAGGAGAAAGACAATTAAGCATTGGAAAAAATGGAACGCTTAGCAACACTGAAGTCTCAGGCATCCAGCTAAAAGAAGGACAAAGCTTGTAAAGTGCGCTCGGTCAGGAGACGTTGGCATGGAAAACAAACTGCGGAGAGGCTTGAGACAGCAAAAATGGATCGTGCAGTGACGAACGTTTCACAGCGGTTCAACGTTGGCGCGAGAGGAATGAATTAATGAAAATAGTGAAAGGCTGGAAAAGGATCGATAACCAGAGAGGATACATAAATGCGGCAACAGGGCAGAGTCTTATCGTTACTAAGAAGCAATATGGAGAACACTACGTAGTGCTATTGTTTCCTAAGGAAAAAAATGATGACGAAGGAAGCAAAATATCACCGGAGTTTCCGACCGAATCAAAGGCAGAATCATTTGCCATGGATTGGATGAATAAGCATCCGAAAGGGTCAAATGAACTCGGTTGATTCACCCTGGTCTCATTTCTCCACAGATTCTAGTGTGACCGCAGTTCTTGGGGCATGAGACAAACGTGTACTATTTATAGAAGACAAGCTCTTTCTAGACTATCATAAAGCTTGGAAAACCATGATCGGAGAATCTGACAATAACGAATCAACTTCGCCAGAAAAACTATTAATCGACAATCCATCTGACTTTCAATTTCACGCTGCCTATCTCACCTACTCTAACATCTATGACAAAACGACCAACTCTGAGATCAAGAAACAGCTAAACCAGAACATCACGGCTCTTCAACAGAATCAAATAGACTGCCCAACATTTTACAGGAACATAGATCAATACCGAACCGAAGGCGGCTCCCAACACAACTATGGTCGAACTCTCATAAAAACACAGAAAAAGCGAGAATGGCGCAGAAAAACGCAAAAACACGAACGAATCGAACGGCACAAGAAATAATCGCGCGCAGTCATGAGAGCATGTCTTGTGAATGGTCCAAAAGGAATTCGCGCGGGTTGCATGTTATGTCACAACGCACTGAGTTGTCTCATACATGCGTTGAAAAGGTAAGCGTGTTTTTCATGATTAGATCAAAGAAGGCGCAGAAATGCCGGGATCAAGTAGCAGAGCCATCTTGTTATATAGGTCCAGAAACTCTCGGCCAGCTTCTGTTCTCTGATACGTTACTTTTCCTGCCATCGCATCTGTCCGAATAAGATCATTTGACCTCATAAAATTCAAGTATTGTCCTGATTGTATGGTGCTCATGTTGCAGTGAGACATGATATTCGTTCTACAAGTTGGTTCGCGCAACTTTCTCAGGATTTCCGCTATGATCTCGAACCTGCTACGATTTTTGTCGGAGACTTTTCTCATTGTTAACATGGAATATTACCTTTCAGGAAAAAGCAGACCATTTCCAGAGCAAATAGTGTTGCAATAAACCTATCGGCACGCCTTTCCTGTAATATATATTCTCAGCATGCCTTATAAACATGAGCGTGCCGAAGTTGCGTTTCTATCTTCTTTTCTGCTTCTTTCCTCCATGAGCTCTTCTCGTTTGGTGACCTTTTTGCCTATCAATCATTTTTCCGTGGGGCCTGCCTCCTTTACTCAAGTTCCGTCACCTCCATCTCAACTGCCAATCCCAAACAAGTGTAGTGGTAGCAGACTCAATTATGATCGAAAAGGCCGCTGAAGGTCAAGCTCAGGACTCCGGTCGCGACGAGGACTATGATGAGTACGACAACGGCTATCAAAAGCTTGAAACCTTTTTTAATCACAACGCCTGCAAGTAAGCCTATTATGAATGGCAGGACAACCGGGATTAGCCAGGCGATCTCAGGTGGGATTGGCATGGTTCTCCCAAGATTTTGGCTCTTTTTATCTAGAAGCAATTTCGGAAACTCATATAGCATTTTTGCCGCAGTCCGCACAAACTATTTCTTCATTCAAAACAATTACTTTAGAAACTTTGATTTTAGGGATACAACGCCTCTGATGGAAACAATGCACGTGCGCTACATTTCTCCCGATATCATCTGATTGCTTGACGGTCCATGTTCTAGCCATTGCATCAGGAGCACCGAGAAAAAGGCCATCCTCAGCCTTTTTTCTATTTGATTCTTCTGATATTGGTCTGCATGCGCTAGAAGGGGAAAAGCCTTGTCGAGTAAAGGCGTGTCAGTTGTCCCTTTCCGAACCTTGCATTTAAGACAGAAGAAAAAAGAGTGGAAGTTGCTAGTTGTTCCTGCTATTGTTTTCTTAGTTCGAAGTAGTCCAAAAGGAACAGTATTCCTTGTATTATGAAATACAACCCTACAATCCATTGAAGCAAGTCAGGAAACGCTATGACAAGCAAACCGAAGACAATAGCAATTAAGGCCAGCACTGGTTTAGACACTGTAACACCGATTCTCTTCAGCCCTTTTTCAACTTCTCCAGTCACGTATTTCCCTCAATCATCGTATGATGCAGTTACTATTTAAGGCTAATAAGCTGTTCATGCATGGAGCAACAAAATTCGGAAGCGCATATTCGACTGGTATGATGCCATGAGGAAGTCCAGTTAGTGCTGATCAAAGGAAGGGACGCGATGCTCGGCAAGACCATTGACGTGCTTAGTGAAGCTTAGAGCGAGATAGACATCATCTCATCAAGGAAGAGGCTCATGTCTCTTTTGTTCAATCTCGGTGGAATGTTTAAGCAATCCACTCTAGCGCGCGACAGATTCTTTCTCTTGAAACTGATTCCAGACAAATCTTTTATATTCGTTGCATTCATCTAAAGGAGCAGAGGTGATAGCACGGGAAGCTTATGGCTGGGAGCTTTCGTTGGCTTTCTCGTAACACTGATTCTTGGCTGGATGTTTCCAGGAGTTGGACACCTGATAGGTGGGTTGATCGGTGGGTTCGTGGCCGGGGTCATAGCTGGAGGAGGGCTGGTAAGAGGAGCGCTAGCCGGTTTCCTTGCGGGAATATTCGGCGGAATCATTATTGCAATACTCGCAATCATAGGCCTTGTTGCGGTAGGCGGGGTTATAGGCGGAGTCCTAGGCGGATTTTTTGGCTTCTTGGCTGGTTCCGTCGTCGGAATCATAGCGATCATACTTGCTGTCTTCGGAGCAATTGCATCAACAATCGGCGGACTCATAGGCGGAGTGCTAGCAAGATAGAAAATCCCCCATTGTATGGCACGCGCTAATAACTCTTAAATAAACCTTGAGACGCGTCAACGACTAGACACAATACACTAGAAAAGGAGGATATTATGAATTATGAAAGAAAAAGTTGGGCTTACGGTATCTCTGCCTGTAAAGTGGGAACAGTTTCTGAAACATTTGACTGACGATCACGGAATTGATCTAAACGCCGTCGTCAGTGAACTATGTGAGTGGGCCTTTTCCGATCCTGAAAGCAAAGAACAGTTTAAAATTTGGTTAGATGAGGCTTATCCCCCAAAAGGAGAAGTTGAAGAAGAAGCAAGAGCTGCAGGAGAAGAGACTGCCGAGGAAGAAGAAGAGCGCGAAGAAGAATCTGAAGAGGAATCCCACGAACATCGCGATTAGTTAAACAGTGGAAACGACGCTTTATGAAACGCTTTACTTTTTCACAGGTAGACAAGACCATAGCATTGTGGATGGTATATGGTTTTTGAGCGCGCATGGATTGTATGTAACTAGAACTGCAATATATGGGAAAGTTTTATGACTGAAGTTTGCTTGATTGTGAGCCATGAAGTAAGCCTTCCTTCTATCTCGTGTTCTCCTTCTCATTGAATGAATCCTATGCAACCAGAGCATTGAGCCTTACAATTAGGTGACTAACAAGCTGAAACCAGAACTTCCAATTATTGCCTTTGCTAGCGTTTCAGTTTTCCTGTTCCATCACATTTTGGGCATCGTTTTCTGGAAACCCCTTCACCTGTCGTGCCTGTACCATGGCATACAGGACAGGTGACTAGCCAATTTTCGTCACGCTCATAGAACTTTCTGGGCATAAAATTCACTCTGTTTATGAGTCCTTTGGACTGCCATTTGACAGTTTCTGATTCTGGAAGGATTGACATTCCCTTCAGCCAAGTCAAACACGCCAACTGTTCATTTGGACCCTTCCAAACAAAGCCTTTCTACCTTCTCTCCAACCCGTTTTAAGCGCACGCGCTGGCAGGTTTTTGTTTGTTAGGCCTAGTATCTTACCTTCTCTTCTGTTTCTTTCCTCCACGAGCTCTTCTGGTTTGATGACCCTTCGCTTTGTCGCGGCGAGTGCTCTCGCCGGCTTTTCTACCGCGATTCTGCTCTCTACTCATATTCTGTCACCTCACATTTCAATTGTCAATCCCAAACAAATCTAGTCGTAGTCCACTCAATTATAATCGAGAAAATATATAAATCCACAATTCTTTGAGCAGTGCCGGATGCAACGCCATATCTCATGATGTTTTCGCAAAAAACTCTGAGATCAGCTTGATTGCGGATGGTGCGGGGGGTGGGATTTGAACCCACGAACCCCTACAGGATAGGCGCCTCAGGCCTACGCCTTTGACCATGCTTGGCAACCCCCGCCCGCGGCAAAGCCAGCCGCTCTATTTCCTAATCTACAACCCAAATTAAACCTTACCTACCTGCTTCCAAAGAAAGAAAAAAAGATGCTGATGAATTCCATTGCCTCAGACTATGCGGAAATCCTCTTTGATCGTCGTCAACACAACATGCGTGTTCGTGCGCTCAACGTAAGCCAAAGCCAGCAACCGCTTCGTAAATCTGCTCAACTCTTCACGATTCTTGAACTTCGCAATTATCACCGCATCCGCCAAACCAGTCAGATCGTAAACGCAGCAAACGTTGGGCAACCGTGCAATCTCGTTCTCCATCTCCAGCAGTCTTCCCTTCGAAACCGTTATTTCCGTGACAACCGTTAACTCGTAACCCAGCTTCTCCTGATCCAGCAAAGCCGCATAGCCTTTGATGATGCCTTCCTCTTCCATCTTCCGCATCCGCGCCAATACTGTGCCAATCGAAACGTCACATTGCCTGGCTATTTGCCTCGAAGAAACTCTAGCATCAGCCGTTAAAGCCTTCAGGATTTTGACATCTGTCTCATCTAATTCCATGCTCAATCACCAGCACTGTACATTCATCCAATACAAACATCTTTTATTTAACATTTGCTTCCCATTTTGGCAATAAAGTTTTTATACGTACGGAGTCGTCTTATTCTGTTATAAATTTGCACATCGAGGTAACATCAATGACATACGCTAAATCGCAAACCATCCAAAACTACGACACCTACCTCAAACTGATGAAAAATGCCGACTACATCCTCCTGCATTTTACTGACATGCTCGGCTACCTCAAAGGCAGAACAATCCCCGCCGAACAGTCCAAAAACGCACTAGCAGAAGGCGTCACCTTCGACGGCAGCTCCATGATCGGCGGAGCAAACATAGAAGACAGCGACATGATAATGAAACCCGACCCCGCAACCTTCACCGTCTACCCCTACTACTTCTACGACAAAAGCGTCGCAGGCTTCATCTGCGACATAAAAGGCCCAGACGGCAAGCAATACGAAGCAGACTCAAGAAACGTCCTCAGAAAAGCCACGCAGAAAACTCTAGCAGACGGCTATCAGCCAACCACCGCAGCCGAACTGGAATTCTACCTGGTTCAGAAGAACAAACAAGGCGGAGTAGACCCAGTCGAGAACCACCTCATCGACAAACAACGCTACTTCGACAACGCGCCAGGACGAGACCTCACCGAATCCTACCGGATGGAACTGTCCAACGCCTTGGCAACGATGGGCATCACGGTCGAACGCCAACATCACGAAGTAGGCTCAGCCCAAAACGAAATCACAATCAAATACGCCGACCCAGTAACCACTGCCGACAACATCATGCGCTACAAATTCGCAGCCAAAGCCACAGCCGACAAAAAATACGGTTGGATCGCAACATTCATGCCCAAACCTTGGCACGGCAAAGCTGGCAGCGGCATGCACATCCACCTCGGGCTCTTCAATCCAGAAACAGGCGAAAACCCATTCTACGACCCAGAAGGCTACGCGTACATCTCACAAACGTGCCAATACTTCATCGGCGGCTTGCTTGAACACGCCAAAGCCCTCTGTGCCATAGTAGCCCCCTCAGTCAACAGTTACAAACGCCTCGTGCCCGGATACGAAGCCCCAGTGTACGTAGCGTGGAGCAGAAGAAACCGCTCAGCCCTCGTCCGCGTGCCAGCATTTCTAAAGGAAAACGGCAACGAAGCCCGAATAGAATTCAGATGTCCAGATCCACTATGCAATCCCTACCTCGTCTACGCGGCAGTCTTTGAAGCCGGAATGGACGGCATCAGAAAGAAAATCAACCCCAAAGAACCCGTGGACGTGAACATCTACCACCTCAGCGAACCAGAACGAGAAGAACTCGGCGTCAAAACCCTGCCGACATCACTCAAAGAAGCCCTAGAAGAATGGAAAAGCGACGAAATCTGCATCAAAGCGTTCGGCAGAGAAATGGCTGAAAAATATGCAGAACTCAAAATGCAGGAATGGCGCGAATACGAACCGCACATGCCAAAGATCAAGGCCAAAGTGACACCGTGGGAAATACAGAAATACCTCTACGCTTGACCAGTCGCTAGACTTTTGGCTGCTGCATCAAGTCCTCCATCTTCATCTTCTTAAGCAAATTAACGTGCCTAACCAGTTCACTGACAACCGCTTCAAAATCTTTCTTTCCCTTTTCAATCGAAGCCGATTTGCCCTTTCCAAAAACCCCTGAGCACGTCTCATCAACTGTACTCAACGGAAGCGTGATTCCTTCCGCTTGCACAGTATGCCTTCGTGGTTCCTCATCCACAGCCTTGCCCAAGTTCACAAGATGCGGATGCAAAGCCAAGTTCATCGAAGTCTCCTCAGCAGCAGCATGTCTCCTCTCCTCCACGGTGAACAGCTCAGGCAGGAGCTTCGCAGTCGCGGGCCACCACTGAAAAACAGAAACAAAAATTCCTTCTTCCATCAATTCCCTAGCCAACTCCGAAAGCGCAGCCAGATTACCGCCATGCCCATTAACTACCACAATTCTCCGAACACCACAATAGTTGAGTGACAGGCAAACTTCTTTCACATACTTTTTGAAAGTCTTGGGCGAAATGAAGACGGTTCCCCAAAACTGCTTATGATGAGAACTCACGCCGAACGGAACAACCTGCAAGCACAACACTCCCGTGCGCTTTGCGGTCTCTTCAGCAATGTCTTTGGCAATCAAATGATCCGTTCCAAGCGGATTAGCAGGTCCGTGCTGCTCGTTGGCACCAACGGGCACAATTGCGATATCATTCTTCGCAAAATATTCCTTCGCCTCAGGCCAACTCATTTCATGGAGCAAAACCTTCAACGCTTTCACCTTTCCTCACGAAATCGTTTTATTACAAGCACGATTGAATATAAGTTTGCGGTCTAAGATGGTGAAAACCCTTTGAAAGCAGTGATTCTGGCAGGAGGCTTCGCCACGAGACTCAGACCATTGAGCTGCACGAGGCCAAAGATTCTTTTCCCAATAGTCAACAAGCCCTTGCTGCAGTGGACTTTCGAGAGACTCGCGGCAAACAACTTCACCGACGTAGTACTTGCGGTCTTCCATCAGACTGAAATGTACATAAAGCAGCATCGAGTCCCAAGATGCGGAGTACACGTCGCCTATTCACACGACCCCTTCAACAAACCGTTAGGCACCGGTGGATCAATAAAGAAGACTGAAAAACACATCGGACACGACGCTCCATTTATAGTCCTGAACGGCGATATCTTTGCCGACGTAAACTACCGCGAACTCTTCAAAGTGCATAAAGAAAAAAAGGCATTGGCCACAATCGCTCTTCACAGCGTGGAGGATCCAAGCAGATACGGCGTAGCTGACCTAGCAAAAGACAAGAGCATCAAGAAATTCATCGAGAAGCCGCCATGCGAATCCGCTCCCTCCCACCTGATAAACGCTGGAGCCTACGTTCTCAGCCCCGGAATCTTTGATATCATTCCAGAAGGACGAGCCGTCTCAATCGAACGTGAAGTCTTTCCTAAACTCGCAGATGAGGGCACTCTTTACGGGCACGTTTTCGAAGGCTTATGGATGGACATCGGCAAACCCGAAGACTACCTGGCGATAAATCGAAAAATGCTTGAAGCCCATACAGGCAAGCATAAACCCAAAACCGGCAAGAACGTGCAAATCAAAAAACCCGTAGCCTTTGACAAAAAAGTTTCCATAGGACAAAACTCCGCAATAGGTCCATACGCCGTTCTGGGACGAAACGTCATTGTCGGTAATAACGTACACATACAAAACTCGCTCATCTTACCGGGAACAGTGATCTCGGATTCTTCTTCAGTTGAGGGCGCCATAATCGGCGAAGGAGTGACCATCGGAGCAGACGTGAGAATAGCCGAAGGTTGCATAATCGGCGACCACGCCCGAATAAAGGACGGCGTGTCCCTTGCTGAAGGAGTTTCAGTCTGTCCGGCAAATCAAGTCTCCAAAAGCGTATTAGCTTCTGATCGCAAGTGTTAGGAGGAGATTGCTGAAGCATGTTAAGCTCAAAACGTTTATTCGGCACCAACGGCATCCGCGGGTTAGCCAACAAGGAATTGACCCCTGAAATGGCCATAAAAGTCGGTAGCGCAATAGGCACTTTCTTCAAGCATGGAAACTTGCTGATTGGCTACGACGCCAGAACAAGCGGGCCAATGCTTGCGAAAGCCATAATTGCAGGTCTGAACTCGACAGGATGCAAGGTGTTCATGGCAGGGATGGCGCCGACACCCACCCTACAATATGCAGTAAGGCTCCACCGACTCGACGGAGGCATAATCATAACCGCATCACACAACCCTCCAGAATACAACGGGATAAAAGTGATCTGGAACGACGGAATAGAAATCTCCCACGAACAGGAAACCGAGATCGAAAACATCTACTTCACCGGAAAAATGACCCTTGCCAAATGGAATGCACTAGGAGAAACCCGTGAACTGCCCGGAATAATCGATGAATACGTGGAGGCAATAAAAACCCACGTAAACGTTCAAGAAATAGCAAAGAAACACTTCCATGTTGTAGTTGATGGAGCAAACAGCGTAGGCAGCCTTGCCGCGCCGCGCTTGCTTCGAGAACTTGGCTGCAAGGTGACCACAATAAACGCGAACATTGACGGAACCTTTCCAGGAAGGCCGCCTGAACCCCGCCCTGAGAACCTTGGAGATTTGGCTTTGACCGTGAAAGCCGTGGATGCAGATCTTGGCGTAGCCTACGATGGTGATGCCGACCGCTCAATTTTCATTGACGAAAAGGGCGAAATCAACATGGGGGACAAAACCTTCGCCTTGGTTGAAAAACACTTTCTGAAACAGCATCCCAACGAAAAAATAGTCACTCCGGTAAGCTCTTCAACCATGATTCAAGATGTGGCTGATGATCATAAGGGAGAAATTGTCTGGACGAAGGTCGGAAGCGTGACCGTTGCGCAGACCATGAAAGAATTGAAAGCGAAGCTTGGCGGCGAGGAAAACGGCGGAATCTTCTACGGACCTCATCAACCCGTCAGAGATGGTGCAATGTCAACTGCCCTCATCTTAGACATAATGGCTCAAACCGGAAGAAAACTCTCCACACTGCTGGGAGAGTTGCCGCAATACTTCCTTGAAAAAGGAAAAGTAGAATGCAAGGAAGAGCTCAAGGCAAAAGTCCTGAAGAAATTGATTGAACAGGCCAAAGGGCAGAAACTGAACACTCTTGACGGCGTCAAAATATGGTTTGATGACAAGAGTGCAATTCTGATCAGGCCGAGCGGGACCGAACCCATCTACCGCCTGTATGCTGAATCCAAAACTAGTAAGAGAGCCTCGCAACTTGTCAAGGAATACAGTCTAAGGCTCAACAGAATAGTTGAAGGCCTAGAAAAGTAGACCACGACTCATCGCATCTGCTATGGAGAGAAGAATTTATGTCTTCAATGATAATGCACGTAAAACCCGAAGAAATCGACACTGCTGAAAAACGCGGAAAATACTCCGTCAGCATCATCGGATGCGGACAGACTGGCATTTTCCACGCTTACCTCTTTGCCGAAGCAGGATTCAGAGCTACATGCGTAGATGCTGATCAAACCGTGGTGAATAGCATCGCGAGAGGAAAAATTCCAATCCTGAAAAATGAAATGGAGATCAAACTGAAAGACTATGTGAAAACCGGGTGCCTAAGCGCCTCTCTTGACATGACAAGAACGGTTTCACAAAGCGACATCATCGTGATAGCGATCCCAGCCAAGATTGGTGCAAAGAAAAAAGTCGACTATTCAACCATTGAGAACGCCTGCAAGCGAATAGGCTCCAGTCTCCGTTGCGGTTCCTTGGTTCTCATTGTCACCCTCGTCGGAATTGACACAATACACGGTCTGATCAAGGAGACACTGGAGAACACTTCTGGGTTAAAGGCAGGAACTGATTTCGGTCTGGCATACACTCCATTTCAAAGATCACACGAACAAGCGTTTAAAACTCTGCCAAACTAT
>Ga0315268_10000780_pt1 | contig 37086 bp, 34 predicted proteins | sample C1_top_MG_FD_204535 | JGI IMG/M metagenome (GOLD analysis project Ga0315268, IMG submission 204535) | Sediment microbial communities from Yellowstone Lake, YNP, Wyoming, USA - C1_top | ecosystem: Environmental > Aquatic > Freshwater > Lake > Sediment | place: USA: Wyoming | collected 2017-08-01
AGCCGCAGGCTTTAGCCTGCGCCGGCACAGGCTGGAAAGCCTGTGCCACCATCCGCCTCGTTCCCAGCAGTTGCACTTTACCGTGAAATCCCCTTGTTAAATCCCCCAAAATCCCCCTTTTTCCAAGGGGGACTTTAAAAGCCTTTTCTTTAAACCCCCCCTTGGGAAAAGTCTCCTCTTTTCCCCCCTTTGGCAAAGGGGGGCAGGGGGGATTTTTCCTTTCCGGGGTAAAGCCCCTAGGGTTGATGCATTGTTCACCCTGCGGTGCGGTCCACCCATAATCCATGAAAAGGACCATTAGGGGCGGGTTTTAAACCCGCCCCTACAGAACCAGCTGGGCGCCTGTGCCACTGATTTTGTGCCACTAATTATGGAAGAACCTTAACCGCCTCGTTCCCCAGCGGGGCTGGGGAACACCTTTCCAGGACCAGCTGAACTTGGGGCCTAATTTCGTTCCCAAGGGCAATTGGGGAACGAGTTAACCACCTGCTTGTGTCGTGTTTCGGAAGTCCGTGGTTTTTTCCCCTCCCCCTTCGAGGGGGGAGGGGTAGGGTGGGGGTGGCTATTTCTTTGGTATCCCTAGGGTTATCACCCTCCCCCCACCCCCCTCCCCTCGAGGGAGGGGGGGGTCACTTAAAAGCTTTTTCCGCCTTGTTCCCCAGCTTGGCTTGGGAACGCCCTGGCCGTGCCGGTAGGGGCGGGTTTTAAACCCGCCCCGACAGCACAGGCTGGAAAGCCTGTGCCACCAATTATGGCAGAACCTTACCGCCTCGTTCCCCAGATTGGCTCGGGTGGTCAACATTAAGCCCTCCTGCCAGGGGCCGGAGGCAAACAAACGAGGATACTATTGTAAGCCTAGTTGTATATTAAGGTCAATAAGGCCCCTCAGAAAGCCGCCGGGGCCCTGCTTAACTGTTCCCTCCCGAAAAAATAATTTCCGCGGAATTTTTTCTCCTCCTTAACTTTTCCTGGGGGCTTCTGCTCTAAATCAGCAAGTAGTGAAGGGTAAACAATCTTTTTCCGGGGAGGGAAAAATTGTGAATATCTGGCAAGTCCTGAGCTATCTGCGGCATTGGCGGGCCTTTTTCGCGGTGGTCCTGGCCCTGGTCCTGGCCTTTACCCTGGTGACGGGATGCGCCACCACCCCGCAGCAGAATCCCTACCTGTTCACGGGTGCGGGTCTGGGCGCGGCCCTGGGGGCCGCCCTGGGGGTCGCCTCCAGTCCGGGCAACCCCTGGAGGGGTGCGGCCATCGGCGGTTTGCTGGGCACGGCCGTGGGTGGTGTGGCCGGGGAAGCCTACGGGCGATCGGTCTATCCCCAAGGGTACTATCAGGGGCGCCCCTACGGCTACAATCCCCCGCCCGGGCCTAACCCCAACTACGGCTACGCTCCCCAGTCGGGGACCAGCCCGCCGCCTAGCGGGGGGTACTATAGCCAGGCGCCGTCCCGGCAGTATGAGAGCCGGGCGCCCAACACGGCTGACTATACTAACTGAGGCGCCGACTCTGTCTGCCTCCTCAGGAGGCCAAGGGAGCATGATGGCAACGGGGCGGGGCTGCGGTCCCGCCCCCTTCCCCAAGCCCCCCGCGGATAATGGGCGGGTGGGGGCAATGCCCGCCGATTATCCCGTGAATATAGAAACACTTTCACCTAAAGAAAGGGGAAGGATATGGTCAGGTTAGTGCGGTTCGGCTGGTGCCCCCTGCTCGTGGTGCTGTTGCTGTTCTGCGGGTGTGTGGGGCCTTACCCGGGAGCCTTTGGCGGCGGTTATGGCGGCTACGGCGGCTATGGCGGCGGCGGCGGCGGTTATGGCGGCTACGGCGGTTACGGCTTGGGCTCCCCTTATGGCGGCGGATGCGCCGCGCCTTACGGCTACGGGGCCCCGGGATACGGCTACGGGATGGCGGAAATTGCCCCGCCGGTAGCCGTGGTTCCTTATGCGGTGGCCCCGCCCAATACTTACGTCTATGTGCCCCCGGGAACCAATGGCAACAACTCCAACGGCAGTGGTGTTCTCCCGGGGCGGCCGGAACCTCCGGGGACCAACCCGCGGCTACACAACGACAGCAATGGAACAGGGAATGGAACTGGCGACAACGGCAACAATGGCACTAACCCCGGCATCCACGGCCGGCAGTTCGGCGGCGGTAATACCGGGGACCAGACCAACCAGCCCGGCGCGGGCACTAACCCCGGCATCCACGGCCGGCAGTTCGGCGGCGGCGGTAATTCCGGGAACCAGACCAACCAGCCCGGTGTAGGGACTAACCCGAGGCTGAACGGCTTCAACGGTGGAGGCATCGCCGGGCGGCCGGGTGCGTTTGCACAGCAGGCCAACACCAGGTTCTGGTCGCCTCGCCAGGGTGCCGTGGGAGGCGCCATGGGCAGGGCGCCCATGATCTCCGGGGCCGGCCCGCAGATGAGGGCGCCCCAGGCGGGTGCCATGGCCATGCAGCGGCCTATGGCCGCGGGGGCCATGCGGGGTGCCGCGCCCTCGGCCGCCAGAGGCCCGGTGAGCAGGCCGGGCAGGTAATCAGTTTTCCGTTGCTTCACCCGCGGCGCCCCTGGTATATTCCGTCAGGGAATCCAGGGGCACCCCGGGGGTGAAGCACGGCCATGTGTCGTTCACTGCCTGAATTGACCGCGATGAGGGGGCGGCAGGTCGTGGGGCCTGCCGCCCCTTCGCCGTTCCGAGCCCGGTCTAGATTCCCCGGCTTGGGAGAGGCGGGATGAAGCCCGCCGCGCTCCTCCGAGAAATCCTTCTTAACCGGGTGGACCTGGACCAGCCCCTGGTCCCCGCCTTTCTTCCCCGGGACCTCACTTCCCTCAGGGACTCCATTGAGGCAGTGGGGCTGCTGGCCCCGCCCTGGCTGCGCCGCCGCGGCCGGGGTCGCTGGCAGGCGGTGGCGGGCCGGAAGCGCCTTGAAGCCCTGACGCAGCTGGGCTGGGAGCGGGCGCCGGCCTACTGCCTTGCCGCCAACACTGCCGAATCCCACTGTCTGCTGGTCTATCTCCATGACAACGCCTTCACCCGGGGCTTCAACCCGGCGGAGCAGGCCTGGCTGGCGTCCCGCCTTTTTCAGGACCGGGCGCGGGGGGAAGCGGCGGCCCGGTTTCTGCCCCTGCTGGGGCTGCCGCCCTCTACCCGGGTAGTTGACCGCCTCCTGGCCCTGGCCGGGCTGGATAAGCCCTTCCAGGTCCTGGCGGCCCAGGGCCGCTTGGCCCTTACTGCCGCGGCGGTGCTGGCGGGGTGGGGAGCGGCGGACCGGGCCGCGGTCTGGCCTTTTCTGGGAGGCCTGCCCCTGAGCCAGAGCCTCCAGGAGGAGTTCCTGGAGGGCCTGGAATTGCTGGGCCGCCGGGAGGGGGCCGGGCCGGGGGAAATTTTGCGCCGCCTAAGGCTGCGGCAATACCTGGAGGATCCCGCGCTGACGCCGCCGGAGCAACTAACCGCGGTGCGGGAGGCCCTCAAGCGCCGGGTGTCCCCCCGCCTGAGCGCGGCCCGGGAGGCCTTTGCCGCCAGCCTGGACCGCCTGGGGCTTAAGGACCACCCCAGACTGCGTCTGCAGCCGCCCCCGGCCTTTGAAGGCCCCGACTTCCACCTGGAGGTCAGGTTCCGGGACGCCCGGGAGCTGCGGGGCCTGTTGGATGAATTAACCCGCCTCTCCCAAGGGGAAGAGTTTGCCAAGCTGGCCCCCCGGTGATTCTCTTTGACTGCCGGGCTTATAGGACCAGGGCCACGAGGAGAAAAGCCATGCTCGTCTTCATCAGTGACCTGCATTTCATCGACGGGAGCGCGGGCGAGCACAATATCCCGCCCCGGGCCTTTGAGTATTTCTTTGAGGACCTGGTGGCCATCACCCAGAAACCCAGCAACCGGATCAGGGAGTTGAAGATCGTGCTCCTGGGGGACGTCTTCGACCTGCTGCGCACGGAAAGCTGGTTCAAGTACCCGGAAGAGGAGAGGCCCTGGGGCACCGACGAGGCAGCCATCGAAGCCCACGCCGGGGAGATTCTGGACGCGGTGATGGCGGCAAATCAGGCGGCGTTGGAGATAATCCGCGGCGAGTTGCCGGCGTTGAAGGGAAAGTGCCGCCTTAGGGACGACGCCAGGTTGATCTATCTGCCGGGAAACCATGACCGCCTGGTGAATAAATATCAGGGCTTGCGGGTCAAGATCTGCGAGGCCTTGGGCCCCCACCTGGCCTGGCCGGACCCGGCGGATTTGTTCCCTCACTCCCACGCAGACCTGGCCTATGGCGTGTTCGCCCGGCACGGTCAGGAATACGATGACCTCAATTACGAAAAAGTGGGGTCCTTTGAGGAGGCGGACTATCTGGAGGTTCCCATCGGGGACCCCATTACCACCGAGCTTTTGGCCCGGCTGCCCTATGAGTTGGACCTGACCCTGGCAGCCCGGGGGCTCCCGGAAGAACAGAGAAAAATCGTCAAAAGGAACTTTCAGCAAATCGACAATGTCAGGCCCTGTTCGCGGTGGTGAAATGGCTTCTCTACCAGGTGCGCCAGGAAGAGGATGCGCTGGTGCGGCGGGCCATTGAAGACACCATTGACCAGGTGGTGGACGGGTTCAATGCCTTGCAATTCGTGCAGGGCTGGTACCGGCGCCACGACACCTGGGACCCCCTGGAGACGGCGGACAAGGTGCAGCTGGTGCTCCAGCTCTTAAAGCGGGTGAAGCTGTCCCTGGTCCAGGACCTTCTGGAATTTTTCGGCCAGGTGGACGTCGCCGGCGTTTCCCTGAAGGGCAAGCTGGAGCAGGCCGCGTTTGAGGAGTTCAAGGCCATTGACCCCCGGTTCCGCTACGTGGCCTATGGCCACGACCATGAACCGGAACTCTTGCCCCTGTTTACTGACCGCCCGGGCTGGGGCCGCCTCTACCTCAACACCGGCACCTGGCGCCGGGTTTGGCAGAAAGCGGCGCAGGACGGGTCATTTTGCAGTTGGAAGAACCAGACCTATGTGATTTTTTACCGGGATGGGGAACGGGACGCGGCCTATCCCGTGTTTGAGACCTGGACCGGGAATCTCACCACCGGCGAGAAGGAGCCCGGCCCCAGGACCTGAGGTCAGGTCAGGTCCGCCTCCATCCCCCCGCCCCCCATTTTGGCGGGCTGCCTCCTGGAGTTGCTTGCAAGACCGGGGAGCGGCCTTATCTTTTGTTTATCTGCGGGGAAATTGCCGAGAAGGAGCAGTTCATGGCAGAGCGCCGCGCCAACCGCCTGGCCCAGGCCACCAGCCCTTACTTGCAGCAACATAAGTATAATCCGGTGGACTGGTATCCCTGGGGGGATGAAGCCCTGGAGCGGGCCCGCCGGGAAGACAAGCCCATCCTTCTGAGCATCGGCTACTCCACCTGCCACTGGTGCCACGTCATGGCCCACGAGTCTTTTGAGGACGAGGAGATCGCCCGGGTCATGAACGAGAACTTCGTCAGCATCAAGGTGGACCGGGAAGAGCGGCCGGACCTGGACGACATCTACATGAACGCGGTGCAGGCCATGGCCGGGCGGGGCGGCTGGCCCCTCACCGTGCTCTTGACCCCGGAGCTGAAGCCCTTTTACGGCGGCACCTATTTTCCCCCGGAGGACCGGGGCGGGCTGCCGGGGTTCAAGAGGCTGCTCCTGGCCTTGAGCCAGACCTACCGCCAGAACCGGGGGCAGATCGAGGACTTTTCCCGGCGGGTGGAGGAGCAGCTGCAGCGCCTGGAGCAGGCGGCGCCCCCGGGCGGGGAGCCCACCCGGGAGCAGGTGGACCAGGTGGTGCCGCGGCTGCTCAAGGACTTTGACCCGGAGCACGGCGGCCTGGGCGGGGCCCCCAAGTTTCCCCGCTCTTTGGAGTTGGAGTTCCTGCTTCACTCCTTCCGCCTCAGCCGGGAGCCCGAGGTCCTGGAAAAAGTCGCCTTTTCCCTGGAGAAGATGGCCCGGGGCGGCATTTACGACCAGCTCGGGGGCGGCTTCCACCGCTACACCGTGGACGCGGCCTGGCTGGTGCCCCACTTTGAGAAGATGCTCTACGACAACGCCCTGCTGGCGCCGCTTTACCTGGCCCTGTACCAGCTTCGGGGCCGCGCCCTGGCCCGGAGGGTGGCCCGGGAGACCCTGGACTTCGTCCTCAGGGACCTGGGGGCGCCGGCAGGGGGCTTCTACGCGGCCCTGGACGCGGAAAGCGAAGGGGAGGAGGGGAAGTTCTACGTCTGGAGCGCCCAGGAGGTGGCCGGGGCGGTAGGGGAAGAACTGGCGCCGCTGGCAGCCGCGACCCTGGGGGTGACCCCGGGAGGCAACTTCGAGGGCCGGAATATCCTCACCCGGCCCCGGAGCCGGGAGGAACTGGCGGCACAATTCTCTCTCAGCCCCGAGGACCTGGACCTGAAACTAAAGGAGGTCCTGGACCGGCTGCGGGCGGTGCGGGCCCGGCGAGTGCCGCCCCACCGGGACGAGAAGGTCATCGTCTCCTGGAATGCCCTGGCCATCTCGGCCCTGGCCCGGGGAGCCCAGGTCCTGGAGGAGGCCCGGTATTATGAGGCCGCGGCCCGGGCGGCCCGCTTCATTCTGCGAGAACTGCTGCGGCAGGGCCGTCTGTTCCGCATCTGGACCGGGGGCGTGGTGAGTGTGACGGGATTTGCGGAAGATTACGCCTTCCTGGCCCAGGCCCTGCTGGACCTGTACGAGACGGACTTCGACCCGGGCTGGCTGGCCGCGGCCAGGCGCCTGGCGGTGGGGCTGGAAGAGCTCTTCCTGGACGACCAGGGGACTTATTTCTCCGTGGCCCGGGACCAGGAGGCCACGTTGGTGCGGCTAAGAAGCCTGTTTGACGTGACCCTGCCGGCGGCGAGCTCCATGGCGGCCCGGGTCTGCCTGCGCCTGCACCGCCTCACCGGGGAGGAGCGCCTCCGGGAACGGGCCCGGGAAATCCTGAGGCGCCTGGAGCCCCAGGCCGTGGAGGCCCCCTGGGGTTTTGCGCACCTGTGGACCGTGGCGCTGCTTAACCTGCTGCCGCCCCTGGACCTGACCCTGGTGGGGGACCTGGAGGATTCCCGGGTTCAGGAGATGCTCCGGGCGGCGCGGCGGCACTTTCTGCCGGAGCGGCGCCTGCTGGTGAAGACGCCCGCGAATGCCTCGGCCCTGGAGGAGATTTCCACGCCGGCTAGGAGTTGCGCCCCCCTGTCAGAAGGGCCGGTGGCCTACTTGTGCCACCACTTTGCCTGCCAGCCGCCCATTACTGAGGCCCGGGAATTGGCGGCAAAGCTCGAAGCAACTTGAGTTATAAGGAATTGGAGGTCCTGCGTTTGCTCTTTAAGGGTTTGGCTGCCGATGCTTGCCGGCTGCCTCTTATAGCTAGTCGCGGCACTTAAGTCGATAACCGACTCCGGGGTCGGTGCGCAAGTATACCGGGCGGGCCGGGTCGGCCTCCAGTTTGTGGCGCAGCATATGGATATAGTTCCGCAAATAATGGGCCTGCTCCTCAGCGGCCTGGCCCCAAACTTGCCGCAGCAGTTGCCCCTGGGTGACCACCTTGCCGCTGTGGCGCACCAGTGCCGCCAGTAATTTGAACTCGATGGGAGTGAGATGGACTTCCTCCCCCGCCACCCACACCAGGCGCCGGGCCAGGTCCACCTTAAGCTCCCCGGTTTGAAAGACCGGCTCCTCCTTGGCCAGGGGGGACTGGCTTAGATGGCGGATGGCCACCCGCATGCGGGCCGCCAGTTCCTCCACGCTGAAGGGTTTGGTCAGGTAATCGTCCGCCCCCGCGTCCAGGCCCGCGATCTTGTCAGCATCCTGGCCCCGGGCCGAAATGATGATGATGGGGGTCCGGGTCCAAGCGCGCACCCCTTTGATCACCTCCAGGCCGTCCACATCCGGTAGCCCCAGGTCCAGGAGAATGATATCGGGATTGTGGGAAGCCGCCAGGGAAAGGCCCTGGGTCCCGGTGCGCGCCTCCAGCAATTTAAAACCCTGCCCTTCCAAGGCCGCCTTGAGGAAGCGGCGGATCGGCACCTCATCTTCGATTACCAGAACGACCCAACCAGTCCGGGACATAGGCTCTTCCTTGGGAGGGGAGCGGCGCCCACCGCCTCACTTTTCCGGGGCTGTTAAGGGGAGAGTGAACCGCATTGCGGCCCCGCCACCCTCCCGGTTTTCCGCCCAGATTCGCCCGCCGTGGGCCTCCACCACGGCCCGGCAGATGGCCAGGCCCAGGCCGTATCCTCTCGCCTCCTGCGCCCTGGTCCCCCGGTAATACATCTCAAAGATTTTTGCCAAATCTTCCGGGGAAAATCCGGGACCGCGATCAGCTACTTCCACCTCCAGGTGGTCCTCTTGGGCCCTGGCCGCAATCAGGATGGGCGACCCCGGGGGAGTATAGCGGCAGGCATTCTCCAAAAGATTGATAAAGATTTGCTCCGCCAGGGCCCCATCCAGAGGAACCATGGGCAGGTCAGGCGGCAAGGAGACCTCCACCGGTCGGGCAGACAACTGCTTCTCCAACCGGTTTAAGGCCGCGCCCACGACTTCCTCCAGGGGCTGCAATTCCTCATGGAGCTTCAGGGAGCCGGATTCCAGTTTCGCCATATTCAAGAGGTTGTTGATGAGGCGGCTCAACCTTTCGGCTTCGTCATAGATGTTGGTGAGCATCTCCCGGGCCACCGGCGCCGCCAGTTGGCCCTGCAGCAGGCTGCTGGCGGAGCCGACGATGGCCGCCAGGGGGGTTTGCAAATCGTGCGTCACCGAGCTGAGGAGCGAGGTCCGCAGGCGCTCGCTTTCCGCAGCAACCTGGGCGGACAACGCGGCCTTCTGCAAGCCTTCCACTGCCAGGGCCAGGGCGACTTGTTTGGCCAAAGATTCCAAGAGACGCAGGCGCAGTTGCTCCGGCAGGAGCCAATTTTCCGCTTCCGGGTCTTTGGGCCGCAAGGCCAAAATGCCCAGGATGGCGGCGGTGGCGGGCAAGGGCACATAGAGAATGGGGGAGTCGGGGTGGTTTGGGGTCCCCCAGCCGGCCATCCTCCCGGCCTCGTAAGCCCATTGGGCCAGGCCCAGTTCCTTGACCATATCCTTTTGGAAGACGGCGGAGAGAACACCGACCGCAGGGTGCAGCCTGCCTTTGTCGTCCGGCAACAGCGCCACCGCCTGGCATTCAAAGATCTGCGAGATCTGTTCGACCGCCACCTGCAAAATCTCGACAGCTCCCCGGGTGCCGGCGAGCTGACGGCTCAGGGCATACATGGCCGCGGTCTGGCGCTCATGCAAACGGGCGGCCTCGGCCTGCCGTTTGATCAAGGCAGCCAAATGGCCGATGACCCCGGCCACCAGAAACATCACCACGAAGGTGACGAGGTACTTGGCTTCCTCCACGGTAAAGGACCACCGGGGAGGGACAAAGCAGAAATCAAATATTAGAACGCTCAGGAGAGAATTGAGGATAGCCGGCCCCCGGCCGCACTGCACCGCGGTGACCATCACCTCCAGCAGGAACACCATGATGAGGTTGGGGAGGTCGAAGTAAGGGTACATCAAAAAGCAAATAGCAGTGGCCAAAATTAGATACAAGAGGCCTTCTTCGTGGCCCGACCAGCGGAGCCTCTTGGGCTCCACCGGCACCGCTGCCTCTGGGAGGGCGGCCTCTTTGCCGCTGAGGACGTAAACTTTCAGGTCGCCGCTCAGAGGCAGCAATTCCTCCAGGGGACTGCGTGACAGGATTTCTCGCCAGCGGGGGCGGGGAGTGGGTTTACCGGCAATAATCCTGGTGATGTGCCGCTGCCGGGCGAAGTTGACGATCTCTTCCCCGATGCTGCGGCCTCTCAAAGTGACGGTTTCCGCGCCCAGCTTTTCCGCCAGGCGCAGGTTATAAACGGCGCGAGTTCGTTCGGCGTCCGGCAACCGCAGCATCCTGGGATTCTCGGCATAGACGGCGTACCATTCAGCCCCTGAGGCTGCGGCCATGTCGGCCACCGTTCTAATTAAGGCGGGGCTGGCAGGGCTCGGCCCGACGCAGACCAGCAACCTTTCCCCCGGGTTTCCGGAAGCATCCACTTTGTTTACTCTCCTGGTCTTTGGTTGGCTCCTGATAATTAAGTTATGACAATGGATATCAAAATGTCGTAAAAATTCCCCGGGCGGCCATAATAATTTTGTAAAAATCGCAGAGTTTAACAAACGTTGGGCATATATTGGTATAGGTGGAGAATCGCGAGCGGCTGCCCCTGGCATTTAAGGCAATCTTGCCATTCTTTCCGGTCATGCTTATAAATATGCCTGTAATTCCCAACGATTATAAATTGGCGGCCCCAGGCCTAACGATGGCCTAATCACTTTGGGAGCGGGAAGGTTTATGGGCATCAGGACCAAACTGGTCATGGCCCTGGGCGGCCTCTTGCTGATTGTGGCCGCGGTGGGCGTAGTGAGCATCCATACCCTGAATGAATCCAGCCAGGCCATCGAGCGCATCTTGCGGGAAAACTATGACTCGGTGGCGGCCTGCGACAACATGAAGTTTGCCCTGGATAAACTGGACCGCCTGGCCGCGTCGTTGTTATGGGAAAACCCCGCTGACGCGGGGGCGCGGAGCGAGTCAATCAGGGGGGAGTTCGAACAGAACCTGAGATTTCAACAGGGCAACGTCACCATCGCCGGCGAGCAGGAGTTAACGGACAGTCTGACGGCCTCTTGGAGGCGCTATGTGCAGGAGGAAAAAAACTACTGCCAACTCGCGGATTTTGCCCAACGCCGGGAATATTACCGCCAGCGGCTCCTGCCCCGCTCCCTGGAAGTCCGGGAGGGGGCCCAGAAAATCATCGGCTTAAATTTGAAGAATATGGTGGCCGCGGACGGCCAGGCCCAACTCCGCACCGCCCAAACCAGGAAGGCCTTATACTTTCTACTATTGATCGCCATCGGCATGGGCGTGGGGTTCACCCTTTTAGCGGGGCCGGCGATTTTACGCCCCCTGGCCAGCCTGACCCGGTCGGTGCGGGAAATCCAGAGCGGCAATCTGGACCTGGTGGTCAACGTCTCCTCCCGGGATGAAATCGGCCAGTTGGGTGAGGCCTTCAATCAAATGACCGCGAGCCTGAGGGAACTAAGGCGCAGCGACCGGGCCCATCTTTTGCGCGCCCAACGTTCCACCCAGCTGGCCCTGGACAGCTTGAGCGACGCCGTGGCCATCTGCGATCCCAGCGGCAAAATAGAGCTGGCCAACGAAGTCGCCCAGCGCCTCTTTGGGCTGCGCCCCGAATCAACGGTGAGCGCGGCCGGAAATGAGAAGATCGCCCAGATATTCCAGCGTGTCTGTCAAAAAGAGCGGCCCTATCAGCCCAGGGGTTATGATGCCGCGATCCCAATCTTGATGGATGAAGAGGAACATTTCTTCCTGCCCCAGGCTGTTCCCATCTTTGATTCCCAACGACAACTGGTGGGCGTCACCCTGATGTTGACCGACGTCACCCGCCTGCGCCGTCTCGATGAGGTGAAAACCGGCATGATTTCCACGGTCTCCCATGAATTGAAGACGCCTCTTACCTCCATTCGCCTGGCGATTCATGTCCTTTTGAATGAAAAGCTCGGGCCTTTGTCCCCCCGGCAGATGGAGCTGCTGATCACGGCCCGGGAGGACAGCGACCGACTTTACCGCGTGATTGAAGACCTCCTGGACATCAGCCGCATCGAAGCAGGGGAAGCGGAAATAAAATTGCAGCCGGTCAATGTGGAGGAGCTGGTCTTACAGGCGACGGAGAAAGTGAGAGCAGGTTTCGCAGACCAGCGCATCACCTTAAACATTAATGTGGCCCAAGACGTGCCCCGGGTCCTCGCGGACCCCGCCCGCCTGCAACTGGTCTTCGATAACCTTCTCAACAACGCCCTGAAATACACCCGGATAGCAGGGAAGGTGACCATCACCGCCCAGGCTGACAACAACCTGGTCCGTTTCTCCGTGGCGGATACCGGCATCGGCATCGCGCCGGAGTTCCTGCCGCACATCTTCGAAAAATTCTTCCGGGTGCCGGGGCAGGAGCAGGTCAGCTCCGGGTTGGGGCTCACCATTGCCAAAGAAATCGTGGAAGCCCACGGCGGCACCATTGAGGTCGCCAGCCAGGTGGGCCAGGGCACGAAGTTCTCGTTTACGCTGAAGGCGGCGCTCGAGCCGGAACCAAGAGTAGCCCCTGGCACCGAGCAGGCGTAATCCAGCTTCAGAAAAGTCCGGATCAGGGGAGCCGGTTAATTATGGATCTTGTCTGGACCATCATTACCGTGATTTTCTTTGTCATCTGCCTGGGGTATGTCGGTTTTCTGGCCAAGGAGGGCAAAACGTGGAAAACCTGGTAGTGGGCCTGGTGGCCGTCGCCTTGATCGTCTACCTGTTCGTGGTGATGCTGCGCCCCCACAAGTTCTAGCCGGAGATTACTTTATGAACGTGAACGGCTGGGTACAGTTGATTCTGTTCAGCCTCCTCCTGCTGGCCCTTACCAAGCCCGTGGGGCTATTCCTGGTGCGGGTGCTGGACGCCGAGGGCCGCACCTTCCTGGATCCGCTGCTGAAACCCGTGGAGCGTTTGATTTATCGGGTTGCCGGCGTAGATCCGCTCAAGGAGCAGGATTGGAAAGGCTACGCCGTCTCTGTCCTGATCTTCAGCCTGGTCACCATGCTGCTGACTTATCTCATCCTGCGGCTGCAAGGATGGCTGCCCCTCAATCCCCAGGGCTTCGGCGGAGTGAGCGGGGGTCTTTCATTTAATACGGCCGCCAGCTTCACTACCAACACCAACTGGCAGAACTACGGCGGCGAAAGCACCATGTCTTACCTGTCGCAGATGGTGGCCCTGGTCTCGCACAACTTCTTCTCCGCCGCCGCCGGCATCGCCATCGCCGCGGCGCTGGTGCGGGGCATTGCCCGGGATAAGGCCGCGACCCTGGGAAATTTTTGGGCCGACCTGACTCGCACCTGCCTTTATCTGCTGCTGCCCCTCTGCCTGGTGCTGGCCGTCTTTTTGGTGTCCCAGGGGATGATCCAAAACTTCAGCGCTTACACCACCGCCAAGGTGGCGGAGCCCTTCACTGCCCAGGTCCCCAAGAAAGACGTCAGCGGCCAGGAGGTCAAGGACGCCCAGGGGAACACGGTGATGGAGGAGGTCAAGGTGGAAACCCAGACAATCCCCCAGGGTCCCATGGCTTCCCAGGTGGCCATCAAGGTGCTGGGCACCAACGGCGGCGGTTTTACCAATGCCAACGCCTCGCATCCCTTTGAAAACCCCACGCCGCTGTCGAACTTTATGCAGATGTTAGCCATCTTCTTGATTCCCGCGGGGTTGACTTATTATCTGGGCCGCATGGTGCGCAGCCAGAAACACGGCTGGTCGGTGTGGGCCGCCATGTTTCTCCTCTTTCTCATCGGCGTGCTCATCTGTTGGGGGGCGGAATCCTACGGCAACCCGCGGCTGGCGGCCCTGGGGGTCAATCCGTCCGGCGGCAATATGGAGGGCAAGGAGGTCCGCTTCGGCATCTTTAATTCCTCTTTATTTGCCACGGTGACCACCGACGCCTCCTGCGGCGCGGTCAACGCCATGCACGACTCCTTTACGCCCCTGGGAGGCCTGGTGCCCATGTTCAACATCCACCTGGGCGAAGTCATCTTCGGCGGGGTGGGCGCCGGCCTCTTCGGCATGCTGGTCTTCGTGGTCCTGGCCATCTTCCTGGCGGGCCTGATGGTGGGCCGCACCCCGGAATACCTGGGGAAAAAGATCGAGTCCTTCGACATCCAGGTGGCAGCCCTGGCCATCCTGGTGCCCATCTTCTTCCTGCTGGGCTTCACCGCGGTGGCGGCCTGCACCGCGTGGGGAGTCAAGGCCCTGAACAATGCCGGGCCCCACGGTTTCAGTGAGATCCTCTACGCCTTTACTTCCTGTATCGGCAATAACGGCAGCGCCTTTGCCGGCCTCTCAGGCAACACCTTCTGGTATAACCTGACCCTGGGGCTGGCCACTCTTGTCGGGCGCTTTTTCCTCATCGTGCCGGTGCTGGCCCTGGCCGGCAGCCTGGCCGCCAAGAAGACCGTTCCCGTAAGCGCCGGCAGTTTCCCGGTTTCCGGGGTCACTTTCACGCTCTTACTGGTGGGCACCGTCGTTATCGTGGGGGCCCTGACCTTCTTTCCGGCCATCAGCCTCGGCCCCATTGTCGAACACTTTTTGATGATTAATTCCACCAAGCTGTTCTAAAGACTCTTATTATGGCTGCCAAAATCCAAGCCCGTTCATTGTTTGATAAGACGATCCTGATCCCGGCGGTCTGGGATGCCTTTCTGAAGCTCAATCCTCGCCTGATGGTCCGCAACCCGGTGATGTTCGTGGCCCTGGTGGGCGCGGTGGTCACCACGGCCAAGCTCATTTATACTCCTTTGCATGGCGGGGACTGGGGCTTTTTCCTGCAGATCGCCCTGTGGCTCTGGTTCACGGTGCTGTTCGCCAACTTTGCCGAGGCCATGGCCGAAGGCCGGGGCAAGGCCCAGGCGGCCACCCTGCGCAAGGCGCGCACCAAAACCATGGCCAACCGCCGCCTGCCCAACGGCGCCATGGAAACGGTGCCGGCGGAGTCCCTGCGCCAGGACGATATCTTCGTGGTCAAGGCCGGGGAGGTGATCCCGGCAGACGGCGAGGTCATTGAAGGCGCGGCCACGGTGGACGAATCGGCCATCACCGGCGAATCGGCGCCGGTAATTCGCGAGGCGGGCGGCGACCGCAGCGCCGTCACCGGCGGCACCAAGGTGCTCTCCGACGAAATTGTGGTACGGGTCACCGCCAACCCGGGGGAGAGCTTTATGGACCGGATGATCGCCCTCATCGAAGGCGCCAGCCGCCAGAAGACCCCCAACGAAATCGCCCTGACCATCCTGCTGGCGGCTCTGACCATTATCTTTTTGATGGTTATCGTCACCTTGAAGCCCTTTGGGACCTATGCGCAGGTGGACTTCTCCGTGCCGGTGCTGGCCGCCTTGCTGGTGTGCCTGATTCCCACTACCATCGGCGCTCTGCTGAACGCCATCGGCATCGCCGGCATCGACCGGCTGGTGCAAAAAAACGTCCTGGCCATGAGCGGCCGGGCCGCGGAGGCCGCCGGCGATGTGGATGTGCTCCTGCTGGACAAGACCGGCACCATCACCCTGGGCAACCGCCAGGCGGTGGAGTTCCTGCCGGCCCCGGGCATCGACGTGGGGGAACTGGCCAGCATGGCGCAGCTTGCCTCCCTGGCTGATGAGACGCCCGAGGGCCGCAGCATCGTGGTGCTGGCCAAGGAATACGGCCTGCGCGGCCGGGATTTGCGCGAATACCCCAACGCCATTTTTGTCCCCTTCTCCGCCAAGACCCGGATGAGCGGCGTCAACCTCAACGGCGACCGGTACCGCAAGGGCGCGGCGGATGCGGTGCAGGAGTTCGTCGGCCGGCCGCTGCCTCCGGCGGTGAATCGGGAAATCGAACGCATCGGCTTCCTGGGCGGTACTCCCCTGGTGGTGGCCAGCGCCGAAAAGGTTTACGGGGTGGTCTACCTCAAGGATATCGTCAAAGGTGGCCTGCCGGACCGCTTCCAACGTTTCCGGGCCATGGGTATCAGCACCATCATGATCACCGGCGACAATCCCCTCACCGCCGCGGCCATCGCCAAGGAGGCCGGGGTGGACGATTTTCTCGCCGAGGCCAAGCCGGAAGACAAGTTGGCCCTGATTCGCCGGAAGCAGGCGGCCGGGCACCTGGTGGCCATGACCGGCGACGGTACCAACGACGCCCCGGCCCTGGCCCAGGCCGACGTGGGCGTGGCCATGAACACCGGCACCCAGGCGGCCAAAGAGGCCGGCAACATGGTGGACCTGGACTCCAACCCCACCAAGCTCATCGAGGTAGTGGAGATCGGCAAGCAGCTCCTCATGACCCGGGGGGCCCTCACCACTTTCAGCGTCGCCAATGACGCGGCCAAATACTTCGCCATCATCCCGGCCATGCTGGTGGGCACTTTCCCGCAAATCGCGCCCTTCAACATCATGAAGCTGGCCTCGCCGGAGAGCGCCATCCTCAGTGCGGTAATCTTCAATGCCCTGATTATCGTTGCCCTGATTCCCCTGGCGCTGAAGGGCATCAAGTTCCGGCCCCTGGGGGCGGCCGCGGTGCTGCGGCGCAATCTGCTGGTCTATGGCCTGGGCGGGGTCATCGTCCCGTTTATCGGCATCAAGCTCATCGACTTGATCGTCGCGGTCCTGCACCTGGTTTAAGAGAGGCGAGCATGAAGGTCCAAGAACTGTTACGGGAACTCAAGGTGGCGGCCCTGGCCGCGCTGGCCCTGCTCATCCTCTTGTGCGGCGTCTACCCCCTGGTGGTCTGGGGTATTACCCAGGTGGCCTTTCCCGGCCAGGCCAACGGCTCTCTGATAAAGGTTAAAGGGCGGGTCATAGGCAGCGCCCTCTTGGCCCAGAACTTCAAGGGACCACAATACTTCCACCCGCGGCCCTCGGCGGCGGGCGATGCCGGCTATGACGGCACGAGTTCCGGCGGCAGCAACCTGGGGCCGCTGTCCCAGAAGCTCAATGATCAGGTGAAGGAGAGGGTAGAGAAGTACCTTACCGAGAACAACCTGCCGCCCGGTACCCTGGTCCCCGCCGACGCCGTGACCGCTTCGGCCAGCGGCCTGGACCCCCACATCAGTTTGCCAAATGCCGCACTCCAGGCCGCCCGGGTGGCCAGGGCCCGAAAGTTAAGCGAAGATCAGCTCAAGGGCCTGATGGAAAAATATACCCAAGGGCCGGACCTGGGCTTCTTGGGGGAGCCCGGGGTCAATGTGCTGTGGCTCAACCTGGCCCTGGACGCCCTGACGGCCAAATGAGGCAGCTTTCAGTTTTCATTTAGGAGGCACGTGGTACGTGCCCCAATAGCGGCAAGGCCAGGTAAGTAATGGCTTATTCCATAACGCGAAACTGAATTCATGGCAGAAGACAAGGCCCTTAGCTTTCTGCGCCTGATCCGCCGCGCTCGACGCGGCAAGCTCAAGGTCTATCTGGGCTACGGGGCCGGGGTGGGAAAGACCTGGCAGATGCTGCAGGAAGGCCACCAACTGAAAAAGGAAGGGGTGGACGTGGTTGTCGGCCTGGTGGAAACCCACGGCCGGGCCGAGACCGCGGCCCTTATCGAAGGCCTGGAAGTGGTGCCCCGGCGCCAGGTGCAGTACCGGGGCATCATTCTGGAGGAAATGGACCTGGACGCGGTCCTGGCCCGCCAGCCCGAGGTCGCCTTGGTGGACGAACTGGCCCACACCAATGTTCCCGGCAGCAAGAACGCCAAACGCTATCAAGACGTGGACGATCTCCTGGCCGTGGGCATTAACGTCATCAGCACCCTCAATGTCCAGCACCTGGAGAGCCTCTATGACATCGTTGAAACCCAGATCGGGGTGAAGGTCCATGAGCGCATCCCGGATTCCGTGCTGTTTGAGGCGGATGAACTGGTGAACGTGGACCTGGCCCCGGAGGATTTACTGAAACGGCTGCGAGAGGGGAAAATTTATCCCCAGGAGCGGATCACCGTCGCCCTGGAGAACTTTTTCAAACTAATTAATCTGGACCAATTGCGCGAACTGACCCTGCGGGAAATTGCCTCGCAAATCGACCTGAAACGCCGCCGGGAACCGGAGGAAGAACACGGCATTGCCCCCGACCAGGTGATGGTATGCCTGAGTTCTCGAGGCCCCAATGCTGCCGCCCTGTTGCGCTACGGCTCCCGTCTGGCCGGCCGCCTCAACACCAACTGGTATGCGGTCTACGTGCAGACGCCCCGGGAGGAGCCCACGACCATCGATGCAGTCACCCAGCGCCAAGTGAGCGATATCCTAACCCTGGCCAAGCAACTGGGCGCCCAGGTCTTCCCCTATAAAGGCGAGGACGTGGTGGAAACCATCTTGCATTTTGCCCGGGAATACCGGGTGGGACACATCGTTATCGGCAAACCAGGCCCCCTGCCCGCCTGGAAACGCTGGCTGGGACGGAAAACCCTGGCGGAACAATTGATCCTCAAGGCCCGGGGCGTGACCATCGTGGTGGTGGATACGGAATTGAAGGCGGAACAATGAACCCCCACCACCTTGCCGGTGTCTACCCCTTGAGGGGGGCCGTCGCCCCCATTCCCTTACTATCTTTTCCCTAAAGCCTATTTGCCTTATAATGGGAGCCATGGAGCGGGACCGGGTCATGGAGGTGGTGAAGGGCCTGACGCGGCCGACGGTGGAGCGGTTCTGTCCCCAGGGGCTGCCCACCTTTGAGGCGGACTTCGCCGCCTGGGCCCTGGACGCGGGCCTACCTCGGGTGGCGGAGAAGGCCGCGGTCCTCAAAGAGCCGGACCGGGGTCTGGACACCACCCTGGTGGCGGGCATGTTTTTCCGGGTGCTGCTGGAAGCCGCCCGGCTGCCGGCCGGCACCCCGGAGCGGGTGGCCTTCGTGCGCCGGGGTGCCAAGGAGTTCCTGGTGAACCGTCTGGCCGGGCAGATCACCCTGTCCCAATTTTACCGGCTCTTGAACCTCATCGAAGAGCAGGCGGGCCATTATTTCGAGACCCTGGCAGGCGGGTGGCTGGGTTCCCAGCCCGGCCGGCAGCCCCCCGGGGGCCTGGGCGAGAAGGTGGCGCGGCCCCGGCCGGAGGCGGTCAAGGCGGAGGAGCTGCGCCAGGCCCTGACGAGCTTGCCCCTGCCGCAGAAAGGCCGCCGCAAGGTCACCCCGGAGACGCTGTGGGAGTTTCTTCGGGACAGCGGCGGCAGCTGGTTCCGCCTCCTGGACGTGGAAGCACATTTCCAGGTGAACAAGAAAACGGCCTGGGGCTACCTGAACCTGCTCCTCAAGGCCGGACTCCTGGAGCACAACGGCGAGAAGGCCAACCGGGTGCGCTACTTGCTGGCGCCGCGTTTTCGGGTCCCCGGCCGTTAAATTTCTTTCCCCCCTGCGCCGATAACATCAGGGAGAACTCTGGAAAATTCTTCCTTAGGTAATTCTGAGGGAGCGAAGTGACTGAAGAATCTCAAAATACGAGATTCTTGGCTGCGCTCAGAATGACAAGATTGCGTATCAGAGTTATCCAAAAGGAACTGGCGGGGGCAACCCTTAAGGCGATAATTAAGATTACTGTTGTGAAAAATTATGGCGAAAAATCGCACAGGAGATATATTTAATTGTTGGGGATGGTCCCCACGGCAATTTTGGGTGGCGCGGCAGGGTGCGGGTCGCCCGGTCAAGGAACGTTATCATGTCCCGAGTGAAGGAACGTCCCAATAAGGGGCTGAAGCTGGAAGTTACGGTAATTCCCGCCAAGTATCTGAACTGGACCCTCACCGAGATCATCCGCCACCTGGGAAACGGTCCCCTGCTGTGGCCCGGGGGCGCGGGGCGGTCCCAGAGTCTCAAGTTCGTGCCCTATGAGGTCAAGAAGAAGCGGGGCCGCAAACCCAAGGCGGTCGTTGCCTCGCCCCGGACCTCGCTCCGGGAAACCTCCAAGAAGACCGCTTCTTGAGGGCTCCCCTTTCCACCCTTCCATTGCCGGAGCAGATCACCTTAGCGGGACCGAAGGCCGGGAATTCCGGGGGCGCCAACGGTGCGGCCGGGAAAGTTCCTTCTCTCCCGGAGGCCGGAGAGGGCCGTATTTAGCCAGCCATGTCCTTAAGTAAAATCGTCATCCGGGGGGCCCGGGAACACAACCTCAAGAATATCGACCTGGAGCTGCCCCGGAACCAGTTCATCGTCATCACCGGGGTAAGCGGCTCGGGCAAGTCCACCCTGGCCTTTGACATCCTCTACGCCGAGGGCCAGCGCCGCTACGTGGAGTCTTTGTCCGCCTACGCCCGGCAGTTCCTGGAGCTCATGGACAAGCCCGACGTGGAGTACATCGAGGGCCTCTCCCCGGCCATTGCCATCGAGCAGCGCAGCGCCTCCAAGAACCCCCGCTCCACGGTGGCCACCTCCACGGAGATTTACGACTACCTGCGGGTGCTTTTTGCCCGGGTGGGCAGGCCCCACTGCTACCGGTGCGGGCGGCCCATTGCCGCGCTGGGGGTGGCCCAGATGGCGGACCAGGTGCTGGCCCTGCCGGCCGGGAGCCGCATCACCATCCTGGCCCCGGTGGTGGTGAACCGCAAGGGCGAGCACCAGAAGCTCCTGGAGGGCCTGCAGCGGCAGGGCTACGGCCGCATCCGCCTGAACGGCGACATCGTGGACCTGGAAGACCTGCCGCCCCTGGACAAGAACAAGCGCCACACCATCGAGGTGGTGGTGGACCGCCTGGTGGTCAAGGCGGACCTGGGCCCCCGCCTGACGGACTCCCTGGAGCTGGCCCTGGGCCTGGCCCAAGGGGTGGTGCGGGTGGCGGTGCAGGGCGGCGAAGAGCTGCTCTTCAGCGACAAGTTCGCCTGCGACCACTGCGGGGTGAGCCTCCCGGAGCTCACGCCCCGCCTCTTTTCCTTCAACAGCCCTCAGGGGGCCTGCCCCGGATGCAGCGGCCTGGGGACCCGCATGGTCATCGACCCGGACCTAGTGGTGCCCAACCCCGACCTCACCCTGCGGGAGGGAGCGGTGCGACCCTGGGCCCAGCGCCATACCCTGCGCCACCAGCAGATGCTGGAGGCCCTGGGGCAGCGCTACCACTTCTCCATCCACACGTCCTTCAAGGACCTGCCGGAGGAGGTCCGGGAGGCCATCCTCTACGGGTCCCGGGGCGAGCCCATCCCCTTCTTTTACGAGCAGGGGGGGCGCCGGTTTTACGGGCCCCGGCCCTTCCCCGGGGTGGTCCCGCTCCTCCAGGAACGCTACCGGGAGACGGACTCGGCTTACGTGCGGGAGGAGATCGAGCAGTACATGAGCGTCAGGCCCTGCCCGGACTGCGGCGGGGCCAGGCTGAGGCCGGAGGCCCTGGCGGTGAAGGTCAACGGGGCCAATATTGCCGAGGTCACCCGCTTGCCGGTGGACCAGGCCTTAGAATGGTTCCGGGACCTGCAGCTCAGCCCCCGGGAGCAGGAGATCGCCCGCCGGGTCCTGAAGGAGATCGCCGAGCGCCTGGGCTTTCTCACGGAGGTGGGGCTGGCCTACCTGACCTTGGACCGGGCCACCGGCACCCTGGCCGGCGGCGAGGCCCAGCGCATCCGGCTGGCCACCCAGATCGGCTCCAAGCTCAGCGGGGTGCTGTACATCCTGGACGAGCCCTCCATCGGCCTGCACCCCCGGGACACCGTGAAACTGCTGCACACCCTGAAGATGCTGAGGGACCTGGGGAACACCGTGATCGTAGTGGAGCACGACCCGCAGACCATCCGCCAGGCCGACTACGTGGTGGACATGGGCCCTGGCGCCGGCCGGGAGGGAGGTAAGGTGGTGTTCCACGGCACCCCCGGGGCGCTGGTGCGCCAGAGCCGGTCGCTCACCGGCCTCTACCTGTCGGGCCGGCGGGAGATTCCCTTGCCCCGGGAGCGGCGGATTCCCAAGGAATTCCTGGTCCTCACCGGGGCCCGGGGCCACAACCTGAAAGACCTGGAGGTGAAGATCCCCCTGGGAGTGCTGAGCTGCATCACCGGGGTCTCGGGCTCGGGCAAGAGCACCCTGGTCATGGACACCCTGTACCTGGCCCTGCGCCAGAAGCTCTACCGGGCCCGGATTCCCGCGGCCCCGTACGGGGGGCTCAAGGGCGCCGGGGCCCTGGACAAGGTGGTGAACATCGACCAGAGCCCCATCGGCCGCACCCCCCGGTCCAACCCGGCCACCTACTCGGGGTTGTTCACCATCGTGCGGGAACTCTTTTCCCAGGTGCCGGAAGCCCGCATGCGGGGCTACAAGCCGGGGCGCTTCAGCTTCAACGTCAAGGGGGGGCGCTGCGAGGCCTGCCGGGGCGAAGGCATTAACAAGATCGAGATGCACTTCCTGCCGGACGTGTACGTGCGCTGCGAGGTCTGCCGGGGGCTGCGCTACAACCCCGCCAGCCTGGAGGTCCACTACAAGGGGAAGAACATCGCCGAAGTCCTGGAGATGACCGTGGACCAGGCCCTGGAGTTCTTCGGCGCGGTGCCGGCCTTGCGAGACAAGCTCAGGACGCTGGCGGATGTGGGGCTGGGCTACATCCAGTTGGGGCAGTCCGCCACCACCCTGAGCGGGGGTGAGGCGCAGCGCCTGAAACTGTCCCGGGAGTTGAGCAAACGGGCCACGGGCCGCACCCTTTACATCCTGGACGAACCCACCACCGGCCTGCACCTGGCGGACATCGAGAAGCTGCTCCTGGTCTTAAACCGCCTGGTGGACGCGGGCAACACCGTGATTGTCATCGAACACAACCTGGAAGTCATCAAGACCGCGGACTACCTCATCGACCTGGGTCCCGAGGGCGGCGACGCGGGAGGCTATCTGGTGGCCCGGGGCACCCCGGAGGACCTGGCCCGTCATGGGGAGTCCCACACCGGCCAGTTTTTGCGGCAAGTGCTGCATTAGGGGCCAGGGGTCAGGGGCCAGGGTTTAGGGACTCTTGGCCCGGGACTCGGGATTCGGGACCGAGGACTTGCGGCCCTCCCCCCACGCAGGGGGGGAAGTTGCGGGGAAAATCAGGCCTCAGCTGACTGAAAGGGAGGAGGCCTGCGAAAATTTAAATAGCCCATGGGGCCACACCCAAAAGCAAAGGGAAGCCGGGGAGCGTCCTCCCCGGCTTCCCTTGATATGAAAAACCCCCTCGCCTAGCCTTCGGCCATGGTGAGGTTGTAGGCCAGGTTGTCCAGCTTGACGGTGAAGTCCACGTTTTCCACCGCCATGCCTTCCGGGACCTGGAGCTGGATGGGGGCGAAGTTGAGGATAGCCTTGACCCCGGCGCTGATGAGGCGCAGGGCCGCCATCTGGGCCTTGGCCGCGGGGGTGGCGATGACGCCGATCTCCACGCCTTGGTCCCCGACCACCTGGTCCAACTCGTCCAGGTGGTGGATGACCTGGCCGCTGGGGAGGCGGCGCCCCACCTTGGCGGGGTCCACGTCGAAGACGGCCACGAACTCATAGCCCTGGCGGATGAAATTCTGGTGGGCCAGGAGCGCGGAGCCCAGGTTGCCGATGCCCACCAGGGCCATCTTCCAGGTCTTGTTCAGCCCGAGGATGCGCTTGATCTCAAAGAGCAGCTCCTTGACGAAGTAGCCCACCCCGCGGATGCCGAATTCACCGAAGTAGGCCAGGTCCTTGCGGATCTGGGCCGGGTTGATGCCGCACTTCTGGGCCAGCTTGTCCGAGGCGATGATCTTCACCCCCTCCTGGGCCAGGGCCTCCAGGTGGCGGGAATAAATGGACAGGCGCGTGATGGTGGCCGCGGGTATCTTGGAGAATTTCATGGTGCTGCGCATGGCCTACCCACAGTTCAAAAAAGGAACGTGAGCACTTGCACAAAGTTTGGCAACAAGGAGGGGGGCATAGACCCCCCTCCCTGGTGCGCCGAGTTAGATCTTGAATCCCAGAGCCGCGGCAATGGGTTTAGCCATGGGGTAGGCGTAGAGGATGATCAACGCCACAACCAGGGCGTAAATACACAGGGACTCGATCATGGCCAGGCCGATAAGCATGGTCACGGTGATCTTACCGGAAGCCTCGGGGTTGCGGGCGATGCCTTCCACCGAGCTCTTCACGGCCAGACCCTGGCCGATGCCGGTGCCGAACGCGGCGATGCCGATGCCGAAGCCCGCGGCGATGACCGCATAGCTGAAGAAGCTGCCCAGCCCGGCGGCGGGGCCGCCCGGGGCGGCCTCAGCCGCCAGGGCCAGGGAGGCCCACAGCAGGGAGACCAGCAGGCTCAGTCCCAATACTAAGGATTTCTTCATGAATCAAACCTCCTTAAACCAGAGTGATATGTGAAGTGGCCTTCTTCCAGAGTTAATGGGCGTGCTCCATGGAGCCGGCGAAGTACATCATGGACAGCAGGGTGAAGACAAAGGCCTGCACCACGCTGGTGAAGACCGCCAGGAACATCATGGGCAGGGGGGCCAGGAACATGCCGGCCAGGAACAGCAAGATGGTCAGGACCAGGTCTTCCCCCATGATGTTGCCGAAGAGACGCAAAGTCAGGGACAGCACCCGGGCCAGGTGGCCGATGACCTCAATGGGAAAGAACAAGGGGGCCAACGCCGGGATGGGCCCGAGAAAGTGCTTGATGTACTTGAAGCCGTGGTACTTGATGCCCAGGTAGTGGGTAAAGAAAAAGGTGCACAGGGCCAGGCCCAGGGTGGTGTTGATATTGGCCGTGGGGGACAGGAATCCCGGTACCAGGCCGATGAGGTTGCAAAGCATGATGAACAAAAAGACCGTGGCTATATAAGGGTAGAAGGAGCGGCCTTCTTCCCCGGTGATGTCCACCATGAAGTCTTCCAGGCCGCCCACCACCAGTTCAAAGACATTCTGGGCGCCCCCGGGCACTAACGAGATCCTGCGGCTGGCCAGATAGCCCAGTCCCAGCAGGATAAGACTGACGACCCAGGCATAAGTGACATGCGGGGGGATGTGCAGGTGAAACTTCTCCAGCAGGAGATCAAGGAAGAGAATGGGATGTTCCATGGGACGGGTTGTCCTCCTTGTTCTTAAGCTTGACGATTTCGTAAATGGCGGCCAGGATCAGGGTCAGGACCACGGTGGACAGCCCCACCACCAGCCCTATGATGTTCACCCAGCCATAGCGCACCAACAAATAGATCACGGCCAGCAGGGCGAAGAAGCGCAGCAACTGCCGGGCCGCAAACAGGGCCTTGGCCCGACTCTGGGCTTCCCGGGGGCTCAGGGCCGCCTGCTCCAGGACCCCTTTCAGGGCCCGGTGCAGGAGGTGGAAATTGACCACCACCACCAGCCCGCCCAGCAGGATGCCCAGGGCGAATTCTTTGCCCTGCCAGAGTAGCCCGGCCAGGACCAGGACCGCCAGGACCACCCAGTTGGCTATCTTCAAAGGGCGGGGGGCGAGGATCTCCAAGGCCCCGGCCTCACTTGTACTTCTTGCCCATGATGTAGACGTTCCGGAAACCGGCGATGATTCCCAGAATCAGGCCCACGATCTTAAAAAAGTAATTGGTGCCGAACCAGTTATCCAGGAGGTAGCCGATAAAAGCGCCAATGAAGATGGCCAGGACCAGGGCCATGCCGATGGCGCTGGCCCGGTACCCCCCCTGGAGCAATTCTTTTAAAAACTTCTTGGTATCTTCCTTCAACCGCGACCTTCCGGGCTCCCCCGGGAGAAAATACTTCTTTTCACATGTGCCTTCCTATCACACCCCCCAAACATAGTCAATAATTTTTGCCAAAAGAGGGAGAGAAAATATCCTCTCGAGATTATTAAATTATATTATATAGTTGCAGGTGGAAGCCGGTTCTACCCCTGGCGGCGGGTTTCTTTTAGAGAGAGAAAAGAAGGGAATTTGTGCTTTTTTTCCTAATCTCCTTCCGGGCCGGAAACTTCGAGGGAATCTTTGAAGGCCGGCAATTCCACCACGAAGGTGGTGCCCTGCGGTCCGGTTTTTTCCACGTAGATGCGGCCCAGGTGTTTCTGAATGATGCCGTAGCTGATGCTCAGGCCCAGGCCGACGCCCCGGCCCACTTCCTTGGTGGTGAAGAAGGGGTCGAAGAGGCGGCTCAGGTGGCTTTCGGGAATGCCGGGGCCGGTGTCCTGGAAGCGGATGGACACCAGGTCGCGGCTGAGGTCCAGGGAGGTGGTGACGGTGAGCTGTCCCTCGCCCTTCATGGACTCGCCGCTGTTCATCAGGAGGTTGATGAAGACCTGCTCCAGCCGGCTTTTGTCGCCCTGGACCGGGGGCAGATGCGGGGCCAGGTGACGCAGGAGGCGGATGTTTTGAAACAGGAGGTGGTCCTCTACCAGGGACATGACCTCTTCCAGCAGGGCGTTCAGGTCCAGGGGCACCATCTTGGAGGGCATGTGGCGGGAGAACTCCAGCAGGCCCTGGACGATTTCCTTGCAGCGGGTGGCCTCCCGGACGATCTTTTCCGCCTGGAGGCGCTCGGGCCGCCCGGCGCCCAGGTCCTCCAGCAGCAGGTAGCTGTAAACCAGGATGCCGCCCAGGGGATTGTTGATTTCGTGGGCCACGCCCGCGGCCAGCTGCCCCAGGGCCGCCAGCTTCTCCGTGCGGCTCAGCTGCTCTTCCAGGTGCTTCTTGTGGGTGATGTCCCGGATATGGGTCTGGATGGCAGGACGGCCTTCATACGTGGTGGGAAAGCTCACCACCTCGATATCGAAGCGGTGGCCGCCTTTTTTCACTCCCTTCATCTCCAGGATGCGGGGGCGGGGCGGGCCTTTGAGCAATTGGGACTGCCAGCGGGAGACTGCCTGGTGGTACTGGGAATCCACGAACTTAAGCAGGGACCGGCCCAGCATCTCCTGGGGCTCCTGGTAGTCAAACATCTCCAGGCAGGCCCGGTTGACATAGACCAGGTTCATGCCGCTGTGCAGGACGATGCCGTCCAGGGAGCTTTCCACCAGGCGGCGGAACTTTTCTTCCGAATCCCTGAGCTCCCGGGCCAGCAGCTCCCGGGCGGTGACGTCCAGGGTGACCTGCACCGCGCCCTGGATATGGCCCTGCTCGTCATAAATGGGGGACGCGGTGTGGTAGAAATAGCACTCCTGGCCCCGGAAGTTGGGGAAATACTCGTAAGCCTCGAACGCGCCCGGCAGGATGGCGGAGCGTTTCAGGTTCTTGTCGCCGAAGAATCTCTCCAGGGCCCCAACGTTCTGCTCCACCACCAGGGAGGCCATGCTGGGGCGGTCCGGGGCATAGAAGGGCAGCCAGTAACGGTAGGTGCCTACCATGTCCCGGCGGGAGTAGCCGGTGAGCTCCTCGCAGGCCCGGTTCCAGTAGATGATGCGGTGGCTGCGGTCGATGACGAAGGTGGGCACCGGCATGCCCTCCAGGATGCCCTCGGTGGTCTTTTTCTCCCGCAGGAGCTCCCATTCGCCCCGCTTGCGCTCGGTGATGTCCTTCAAGATGCCTTCGTAGCCGTGCACCCGGCCGTCCTGGTACCGGCGCACGATGCCGGTTAAGAGCGCGTCTACCCGGCCCCCGTCCTGGGTGCTCAGGGTCAGTTCCATGTCCCGGACGAAGCCCTCCCTGCCCCCCACCAGGATGAGGAAGCGCTCCCAGTCACGGGGGTTCTGAAAAATATCCCGGATATGGGACAGGGCCAGGGCCTCGGACTTGTCGGCGAATTTCAGGAGCTCCACCCCCGCGGGGTTGAAGTCCAGGAGGCGGCCTTCCGGGTCGGTGACGAAGATGGTGTCCTTGGAGCCCTCGAAGATGCGGCGGTAGCGGCTCTCCGAGCGGCGGAGTTCGTGGTAGAGGCGGGCACTCTCGATGGCCAGGCCGATCTGGTTGCCCAGGACGCGGAAAAAGGATTGCCGGGAGGACTGGAAGGCGTGGGGGGGTGCGGCCGCCAGGTTGAGGAAGCCGGTGAGGTCTTCCCGGTATCTCAGGGGAATGCTCACCACCGAGCGGAATCGTGAGTCATGGCGAATTAACTCGGTGAAGGTGGAGGAAAAGAGACGGGGGTCTTGATGGACGTCGCCGATGATCAGAGGTTTGGTGGCTGCGGCCAGCCTGGCTTCGTCAAAGCCTTCCAGCTTGCCCTGGGAAATCTGCTCCAGGTAGGACGCGGGAAAACCCCGGGACGCGGCGTGGGTCAGGCGCTGGCGCTCCCGGTCCCAGAGAAGCAGCATCCCGGCCTCCACCTGGAAGAAGTCCAGGACCGCGCTCAAAACCCCGTCGATGATTTCCTGCAGGTCCAGGGTCTGGGCGGAGATGGTGGCCATCTGGTTGAAGAGGCCCAGCTCCCGGCGGTGTTCCTTTTCACCCTGGGGATCCAGGAATTCCGCGCCCGCTGCTTCCTCATGCGCCGCCCGCCTGCTCATGCCTGCCTTGCCCGAGTTGGCGGAGGAGGGACTCCCAGGGGAATCCTTACCCCCGCAATTCGCTTTTGTGCCATCATATCAGAATTGTTCCCGAAAAATAAGGGGGTTCAGTGGGCTGGCGGGGTGAGGCGCAGTTTCCACTCCGGCCAGCGGTGGGAGGTGCGGCAGCGGGCCGCGGCGACCACGGCTTTGAGCTCCTCCAGGGCCCGGGACAGGTCGTCGTTGACCACCAGGTAGTCGTACCAGGGTACTTCCGTGAGTTCGGCGACCCCCTGCTGCAGGCGCTCGTTAAGCTCCCCGGGGGGCAGGTCCCCCCGGAGCTTCAGGCGCAGCTCCAGCTGCTCCAGGCTGGGAGGCAGGATAAAGATGAAGTTTCCCTGGGGAAATTCCGCCTTCAAGGCCCGGGCCCCCCGGGTGTCCAGGTCGAAGACCAGGTCCACCCCCTGGGCCAGGGTCTTCAAGACCCACTCCCGGGAGGTGCCATAAGCGTAGCCGAACTGCTCCACCCATTCTACCAGGGCCCCTTCATCCTGGAGCCGGCGGAATTCTTCCGGGCTGACAAAGAAGTAGTCCCGGCCCGGGACCTCTTCCGGGCGGGGCGGGCGGGTGGTGTAGGAGATGGAAAAGCGCAGCTTAGGGTCGGCGCGCAACAAGGCTTTAAGCAAGGTGGTCTTGCCCGTCCCCGAGGGGGCGGTGATCACGAAGACCTGGCCGGGCACCTACTCTCCCTCGGCCGGCTCCCGGGCAGTACCGCGGTGATTGCCGCTGAGGCGCTGGGAGATGGTCTCCGCGTTCACCGCGGAGAGGATGACGTGGTTGCTGTCGGTGACGATGATGGACCGGGTCCTGCGGCCGTGGGTGGCGTCCACCAGGCGCTGGCTGTTCCGGGCCTCTTCCCGGAGGCGCTTCATGGGCGCGGAGCCGGGCATAACCACGGCCACCACCCGGTGGGACAGGACCGTGTTGCCGAAACCGATGTTGATGAGGCGGCCTTCCATATATTTCCCCCTTGAGAGTTACTCTATATTTTGCACCTGCTCCCGGAGGCGCTCCAGGGCCCCCTTGATCTCCAGCACCGCCTGGGAGATGGTGAGGTCCTGGGCCTTGGCGCCGATGGTGTTCACCTCCCGGAGCATCTCCTGGAGCAGGAATTCCTGTTTGCGGCCCACGGGGCCGGCAGCGGTGAGGGTCGCCTCAAACTGGCCGATGTGGCTGGTGAGGCGGGCCAATTCCTCGGAGACGTCCCGGCGGTCGGCCAGGAAGGCCACCTCCTGGGCCAGCCTGGTTTCGTCCACCGGTGGCCCCTCGGGGAAGAGCTCAGAGAGCCGGGCCGCCACCTTTTCCCGCCACAGTTGCGGCAGGAGGGGGGCCTGGGCCTGGATGCGCTCCAGCTCCCGGCGCACGGTCTCCAGGTGCTCCCTCAGGTCCGCGGCCAGGGCCGCGCCCTCTTTGAGGCGCATGGCCTCCAGGGCCTCCAGGGCCTGGGATACCACCTGGGAGACGAGGTCCCAGGTCTCCTCCAGGTCCTGGGGCTCTCTTTCCTTGGCCACGATGACATCGGCGAAGCGCAAGAAATGCTCCAACCGCAAGGGCTCCTCCACGTCTGCGGCGTGCTTCAGGCTCTCCAGGATGATTCTGGCCTCGTCCAGCAGCCCCTGGTCCAGCTTCAGGCTTAGCCCCCGGTCCCCCAGGGACTCCCACAGAAGCTGCATCTCCACCCGGCCCCGGGAGATGCGGCTCTTCACCAGCTTGCGCACCCGGTCTTCCAGGGCCCAGAGACGCTTGGGCAGGTTGAGAGAGAGCTCCAGGAAGCGGTGGTTGAGGGTGCGGAGCTCCACTACCCACTTCTGCCCCTCGGTTTCCACCTCCCCCCGGCCGAAAGCGGTCATGCTCTTGATCATGGGGAGGCTTCCCGGCGCATCATCTGCAGCTGCCACAGGTACTTGCGGCGCACCGACGTGAGCAGCCCGGGCAACTCCCCCCGGGCATAGTCGGGGTAGGTCCAGGGCAGGGGATGAAAAGCGCCGCGGCGATAGATCAAGGTCAGGTCTCCCAAGATGCCCTGGGCCAGGTAAAGGCGGTGGGCGTAATCCTTGCCGGTGGCCAGGACCAGCCTTTCCGCGGTCAGGTAGCCCGGGTCCAGATTAACTGTGCGGCGCCCTCCCAGGGAATAAAGCTCTTCCACCCGGTTGGTAAAAACCTTCCAGTTCGCCAGTTGGGCCGGTGCGGCCAGATGCAGAAAGGAAACCAGGCGGCGCCTGAGGTCAGACCCCATTTCCGGGGTGTAATAGTCGCTGGCGGTGAAGGCCCAAAAGGGGCCCACCAGGTCCGGCGGCCCGAAATATTCGGTGAGATGCGCCATCACCGCCGGGGCCAGGTCTTCCCGGGCCAGGAACATGCTGATCACCGGTTTTACCGGCGGGGGCTGGCCCGGGCTGCTCATTTCCTCTCCCTGAAACGCACTTTATTCTAAGGCAGGGGAGGGGTTGATGGCAAGGGAAAAACCATGTGAAAAGTCTCGCAATTCCTGGGTCTGAAGGGTTTAGAAGAGGTTGGGTAGGGATAACGGGACGAGATTGCTTTTCTCCCGTTTCCCGGGGATAATTAGCAGAGTTAGAAGAGCCGGGAAAGCCCTGGACATGACCCTGAAAGTCTGTGAGACGTTTCTGAGCCTGATGGGGGAATCCACCCGGGCGGGAAGGCCCGCGTTCTTCATCCGCCTGACTGGGTGCAACCTCAGGTGCCGTTACTGCGACACCAAATATGCGTATGAGGAAGGGGGGGAGAGGGCGGTGGCGGACCTGGTCAAGGCCGCGGGGGAGGCCGCCACCCGGCTGGTCCTGGTCACCGGCGGCGAGCCCCTGCTCCAGGCTGAGGCCTTGCCGCTCATGGCCCGGCTGGCGGACGCAGGGCTTACCGTGCTTTTGGAGACCAACGGCTCCCTGTCCATCCGGGAGGTGGACCACCGGGTCCGGCGCATCCTGGACGTGAAATGCCCCGGCAGCGGCATGGCCGCGCACAACCGCTGGGACAACCTGGCACTTCTGGCGCCCCAGGATGAGGTCAAGTTCGTCATCACCGGGCACGAGGACTTCCTCTGGGCCCTGGAAGTGATCCGGGACCACCGCCTGGCCGGACGCCTGCCGCTGTTGATTTCCCCGGTCTTCGGAGAGGTCGACCCCCAGGAGGTGGCGGCCTGGATCCTCCAGTCCGGCCTGCCCCTGCGCCTGAATTTGCAGCTCCACAAGTACCTCTGGGGGCCGGAGGTCCGGGGCGTGTGAAGGGCAGGTTTTCGGTTTTCGGTTTTCAGTTTTCGGTAAAAGCATAAGATTGATACCGAGGCGATGAATGAACCATCAAACCACCCCTAATGCGATACCGGAGACCGGAAACCGAAAACCGAAAACCATCCCCAAACCCCTGGCCGTGGTTTTGGCCAGCGGGGGGTTGGACAGTTGCGTGGCTGCGGCGGTGGCCCGGCAGACCCATGAGCTGGCCCTGTTTCACGCCAACTACGGCCAGCGCACCGTGGTCCGGGAGCTCCAGGCCTTCCGGGCCCAGGCCGCGTTCTTTCAGGCAGTCCACACCCTGGAGGCGGACCTGTCCTTTCTGGGCCGGCTGGGCGGCTCGGCGCTCACTGACTCTAAGGTGTCCGTGCCCACCGCGGCGGCGGAAGGCCCGGGCATCCCCATCACTTACGTGCCTTTCCGCAACTCCTTGATGTTGGCCGGGGCGGTGGCCTGGGCCGAGGTTTTGGGGGCCAAGGCCATCTTCATCGGCGCCAATGTCCTGGACAACCCCGGCTACCCCGATTGCCGGCCGGAATATTTTGCGGCCTTTAACCGGGTCATCGAGCTGGGTACCCGGCCCGGGGCGGGGATCCGCATCCATACGCCCCTCATTGCCCTGGACAAGGCCGGCATCATCCGCCTGGGGCTGGAATTGGGCGCGCCTTTAAACCTCACCTGGTCCTGTTACGTCAGCGATTCCCTGGCCTGCGGCCGCTGTTCCTCCTGCCGGCTGCGGTTGCAGGGGTTTGCCGGGGCAGGCATTGCCGATCCCATCCCTTACCAGGGCTTAACCTGAGTGAAGATCAGCCGCTGGCTGGTCAGGGACAGGCGGCGGCCCCTGGGCCACATTTATTTGTTCCCAAGTCAAAATCACTCTGGCAAAGCTTCTCTTTTTAAGTCGCCTTGCATTGCCGGGATTCGGACTTAACTTTTGAGAAATTCCCGGCCCTGGGCCGGCTTGCGCCGAGGGCCTACTCCAAGGAGGGTCGAGTTATGTCAGGGACCAATGTGGCCAGGGTGACCCACATCATCGCCGAATCCCCCAAGAGCTTTGAAGACGCAGTCCGGGTGGGCTTTGACCGGGCGGCCAAGACCCTGCGGGGCATCACCGGCCTCAGGATGGTGGAAGAGCGGGTGAGCGTCAAGGACAACAAGATCAACACCTTCCGGGTGAAGATGGAGGTCATCTTCATCTTGGATTAACCGGTTTGGCATACAACCTTAGCGGGCAAGGTGGGAGTCCTGCCTTACCGAAAGGAGAGAATCCCATGCCGCACCATGTGGCCCGGGTAACCATGGCCATTGCCGAGTCCCCGGTGAGTTTCGCCGAGGCCCTGAAAGTGGGCTTCCAGCGGGCCACGGAGACCTTGCGGGGCATCACCGGCCTGCGCATCCTGGAGAAAAGGATCGCAGTCAAAGACAACAAAATCGTTACCTACCGGGTGCGCTTTGAGATCATCTTCCTGTTGGAAGATTGATGCTGCACCTTGACGGGTCTTACGGCGAGGGGGGAGGGCAGATCCTCCGCACCTCCCTGTCGCTGTCGGCCCTGCTGGGCGTGCCGGTCCGGGTCCAGGGCATCCGGGCCGGGCGCCCCAAACCCGGGCTCCGGCCCCAGCACCTCACCGCGGTCAGGGCCCTGGCCAGGGTCACGGCCGCGGAGGTGACCGGCGCGGAGCTTGACAGCCAGGAGCTTACCTTCCGGCCCCGGGCCTCCCAGGCGGGGGACTACCTCTTTGACGTGGCGGAAAAGACCGGCAGCGCCGGGTCCGTCACCCTCATCGCCCAGGCCCTCATACCTCCCTTGCTCCGGGCGGCGGGGCCTGCCACCCTGACGCTTAGGGGGGGCACCCACGTACCCTGGAGCCCCCCGGCCCACTATCTCGCCCACGTCTTCCTACCGGCCCTGGCTTTGCTGGGCGCAGAGGTGACCATGACCCTAAAGCGCTGGGGCTGGTATCCCCGGGGCGGCGGCGAGTTGCGCCTGGAAGTCAACCCGGCCCCGGCCCTGGCGGGGGTGGACTGGCGCGGGCCCCCACCGGCCGCGGCCTTCCAGGCCATCTCCGCGGCTTCCCGCCTGCCGGAGCACGTCATGCGGCGCCAGGCCGCGCGCCTTAAGGCCCGGCTAGGGGAGAGCCTGGCGGTGGCCGAGATTGAGGCCGGTGGCCTGGACCCGGGGAGCTTCGTTTTTCTCTGGGGGCCCCGGGCCGGGTTCGACGCCCTGGGGGCCCGGGGCAAGCCCGCGGAGAAGGTGGCAGACGAAGTGGCCGACGCCTTCCTGCGCTTTCAGCAAAGCCGGGCCGCGCTGGACCGCCATCTGGCCGACCAGGTGGTCCTCTACCTGGCCCAGGCCCGGGGGCCTTCCCGACTCACCACGGAGGAGGTCACCTCCCACCTCCTCACCAACGTCTGGGTCATGGAGCAGTTTCTGGGCCCGACTTTCCGGGTCCGGGGAAACCTGGGGGAGCCCGGGGAGATTGTTTGCCAGGGTCATGGCTAGCATTGTATCCCCAAGGATTTTCTAGGGGCGGACCTAGGTGTCCGCCCTTAAAATTGGGGCCGGAAAAGCGTCGGCCCCTGGCCTTAAGAGCGCAGGGGCCGCAACCATGGACGGGGCGGGGGGGGCCCTGAGGCCCCCGGGTTATTTTTTCTTGCCCATCTTTTCCTTGAGTTTCGCCATATTTTCCGCCACCACCGTGGCAATCATGCTGGTGGGGCCCACCGCGCGCACCGGTTTGACCGCGGCGCAGAGACCGCCGGGGAAACAGGTCTGCTCCAGCTTATCCTTGTAGTCCGCGGCATGGGCCTGGGCGTCGGTCAGGTAGGCCATGGCGTCGTTAATCTTGCCCTCGCGTTCCGCCAGGGCCGCCAGGTTGTTGAGGGCAAAGGGGTTGTAGCGGTCCGCCTTCAAAGCTGCTTTGAATTGGGCCTCCGCGGCATCATACTTGCCGTCCCGGAACAGGTCGTAACCTTGGGACAGGGGAGTGTAGACGTCCTCGCCCATCATCCTCGGGCCGACGGCCGGGGGAGCTGCGGTTGGTCCAGGGGGTTGGGCGGCAGGGGCTACGGGTGCCTTGGCGCCGCCCTCAGGCCCAGGGGTGCCGGTGGCCGGGGCCCCGGGTGCAGTTACGGGGGGAGCGCCGGGCCCGGGGGGTCCCCCGATGCCAGTGGCAGGGGCCTCCGCCGCAGCCAGAGCCAGGTAGCTGAAACCCAGAAGCAGAGCTGCTATTGTCACAAAAATCAGTGCCTTACGCATAGATGGCATCTCCTTGAGCTGAGGTCAAACCGCCCCGTTGGGTTTAAGCTAAGACCTCTGGCCCCCGTGTCAAGGGGAAGGTTTACAGGCAAGGTGGTGGGGGGCGTTCTGGCCTTATTCCGGGCGCCGGCCGAAGCGCTGCCAGATGAGTGGCCGCCAGTGGCGGGGGCCGGCCAGGTCCAGGGTCACGGGAAGAACCTCCTCCCCTTCGCCCCCGGTGAGCACCACCCAGTCGGCCAGGTCGTCCCAACTCCGGATGAGACGGGCCATCTCGGCGTCGTCCGCCGGGGCTGGCGGCTGGATGGCGAAAGACCGGCCGCCCTGCATGGGGTAGGCGCGGCCGGCGATCTCCGCGGTGAACGCGGCGGTGTTCACCCCCACCACCGGCAGGTAGCCGTCGAAGGCCCGCACCAGGGCGCCCCGGGCCCAGTGGCCCCGGAGGAGGGGGAAGACGCTGGGGTTGACGATGAGGTCCGCGCCCTGGGCGGAAAGCTCCCGGGCCGCGTCGGGCGCGCCCCAGTAGTCGATGCACACCGGCAGGCCCAGGCGGCCCAGGTCCGTGTCCAGCACCTGCCAGCCCTCCCCGGGGACCACGCCGAAGCCCCGGCGCTCCAGCGCGCCCAGGGTGACCTTGCGCTGGCGGCCCACCAGGCGGCCGGCGGGGTCGAAGAGGGTGGCGGTGTTGTAGCGCTGGCCTCCCGCCTCTTCCACCAGCCCGGCCACGAGATGGGCCTTGAGGTCCCGGGCCGCCCGGGCCAACTCCCGCTCCCCGGAGAAAGGGAAATACTCGGGGAAGCAGATGAGGTGGGCCCCCTGCCCCCGGCATTGCTCCAAAAGGCGGAGGGCCAGGGCCAGGTTTTCCGGAGACTCCAGGCGGGGCGCGGGCCGGGGCTGGATGAGGAGGACTTTGATCATAAGTGAAAGTCTAAATCGCTCACGCAAAGACGCAAAGGCGCAAAGTTTTCTTGGCGTCTTGGCGCCTTGGCGAGAGATTTATAAAAGTTGGCCCTGCTGTTCCTCCGGGGTGGGGCCTTTGCGGCGGCGGGCCGCCTGCTTGAAGGTCTTGGGGGGCACCCAGCGGGGGTACTCCAGTTGCCGGCCCCCGAACAACTCGGCGATGGTGAGGATTTGCAGCCGGGGAAAGCGCAGCTCCGGGAACAGCGCCGAAACGTAATAGTCCGCGGGCACCGCCTCCCGCATGGGCCGGGTGGGGGGCTTGAGGGTGAGGAGCGCGGCGATCTCCGCCTTTTCCTGTTGGCGGGTGCCTTCCAGTTCCCGCACCTCCTTGGCGCCCACGTGCCCGCTTTTCACCTGGACGATGACCTTGTGATAGGGGCCGTCGTCTTTTTCCTGGAAATAGAGGACGCCGTCCACGCCCCGGTCCGCGCCCTTTTTCTTGTCCTGGGCCGGGGCCGCGTCCACCATGCCTAAGGCCCACCACTCGAACTGGTGGCGGTTGAGCTCGGCCAGGGCCGCGGCGCTGGTGGCGTCCGCGGGCTCGCCGATGACTTCATAAGGGGCCAGCTCTTTCCCGAAGGTGTCGTGCAGGCGCTTCTTGATGAGGGTGATGGCCAGGTGGGTGATGTCAATGCCGAGCCAGCGGCGGTGCAGGCGTTCGGCCACGTTCAGGGCGGTGCCGCAGCCGCAGAAGGGGTCCAGGACCAGGTCGCCTTCGTTGCTGGAGGCCTTGATGATGCGGTCCAGGAGGGCCTCGGGTTTCTGGGTGGGGTAGCCCAGGCGTTCTTTGGCTTGCGGGTTTATTGGAGGTATATCTATAATTACATCTTGTATTGGAGCACCCATTCCAAGATAAAGCTTGAACTCCGGCACGCCAATGGTGCCATCTTTCTTGATTGGGAACCGTATAAGGTTTTTTTGATAAAGAAGTTCCAATTGATCATGAAGCCCTTCAGGAATTTTAAGACCTTCGGCCTTTAATACTTCTAAGGCATTTTGCGGGACAGCCCAATGCCTCCCCGCATCAGTAGGATTGTATTGTCTCCAAGACCTTCCCGAATCGCCTTTTCTTATTCCTGGAGCAGTTAAAACTACTAATCTGTATCGTCCTTTTTCATCATGAAATCTATACTTAACCTCAACATAATCTTGATCGTATGCTTGATATATCTTATTCCAAGGGTAGGAATTGGTTTTTGTATAGAAGAAGATGATGTCATGAACATTACCCCATTTTTTTGACGAAACATGGGAGTGTGTCCTTTTCCAAATAAGTTCATTACGAAAATTCTGAACACCAAAAATTGCATCGAGGACCATTTTTAAAAAATGACCCGCGGTGGGGTCGCAGTGGAGGTAGAGGCTGCCGGTGGGCTTCAGGACCCGGTGCAGTTCCACCAGGCGCACGGCCATCATGGTGAGGTAGGCCATCATGTCGTTCTGGCCCAGGAAGGACTTAAGCGCCTGGAGCAGGTCCGCCAGCTTCCGGGGGCCGTGCTTCATGACGTCGTCGAAGGCCGCCGCGGCCTCCGCCCCCCAGCCCCAGGTGTCCTCGAACGCGGTGATCTGGGCCGCGGACTTCTCCCCGGTCTTTTCCTGGAAAAGCACGTTGTAGGTGGCGTTGGAGTTGAAGGGCGGGTCCAGGTAAATCAGGTCCACGC